>Ga0126337_10002347_pt1 | contig 12001 bp, 9 predicted proteins | sample DipCmetagenome_FD_92527 | JGI IMG/M metagenome (GOLD analysis project Ga0126337, IMG submission 92527) | Coral microbial communities from La Bocana,Puerto Morelos, Mexico - Diploria C A metagenome | ecosystem: Host-associated > Invertebrates > Cnidaria > Coral | place: La Bocana,Puerto Morelos... | reverse complement strand
CGGCAGCCATCTCGTTTCCTGGAAAACAAAATCACTGCGCATGTCCAAGCTCACTTTTCAGCCCGGGCTGAAATTCCGTTTCGATTGCATGAGATTTTTTCAGCTTTTCAGGCCCGTTTGGCCCGGCTGAAAATCCTAGACCGGTTTGAGAAACCGGGCTAGGACTTTTAGCCCGGGCTGAATCCCTCTCCATGTAATCGACAATTTGATTTTAAGAGGATTTGTTTCAGAAGCCGGGATGAAATTTCAGCCCGGTTGGCCGGGCTGAAATTTCGGCCTGGGCTGAAATTCGCCATGTAATCAGGCCCTGAGAGTGACAGGGTCAATATAAAGCGATAACTGTAGATATACCTTATATTTATGATATCTTTTATACTAGGAGTCCAGTGTTAATCCTCTTGTGTTAAATTCTGTGCCCTCAGAAATGGCTGGGCAAGATTGAATGTAATAACTTGGTCTATGAGTAAAAGGGTTGATGTAACATTTTCAAGCAAAATCTTTATTACCCTCCAGCCACAATTAAGGCTCACTTAAACAGCCTTGTAGTTATAAATAAAAAGGAGAAAAACATTATTGTGATGTGTCTATCAGCTTTTAGACATCGACATAGCTTCATATTTAATAATACTATGAAAATGTTATATCCCCTTTCCTGGTAAACAAATCAATGTACTTATCAATGAACGGCTGAATGTAACTCATTACAGACCACGGCAACAGTGTTTTCTAGGAGAACTCCTTCCAGAACATGGCCCTTAATTTCTCATCCCCGATCAGTGACTCCAGGCTTTTGTACAACAAAGCGAATTCCCCCAATATTTCTTTTTCCTATTTTGCTTTTGCATTTTGCTTTTTCCTATGTTATCCAGCATTACAATTGTCATTGACCTTAGGTACTTCACCTGGTCCTCAACAATTGATATAATGGGTGGATTAAGGAGGGTGTAGGGAGCACTGGGTGGCTAGCCACCTCCTCTTAATAAGCAAAAGAAAATTGAAAGAAATTGTAAATACTTTGAAATGTACATTGTAATGTAAAAAGTATGCCCCGTTAATACTACATTCATTCCTACCACGTTGAAAAATCCTGATCTGCCCCTGTATAAGACGCGAAATAACAACAACCAACAGTATAAAGCGGAATTCATAAGTTTTTATTAGCATTATAGAAATTCAATACTCTAGGCAACAGGCTGAACACTTTGCCCGAAAACATCTTTTGTCGCCGAAATTTTCTGAATAATAAGTCTTTGTTCCGCTTTCAGTTCGACTAAAGGAATCAAAGAGAAGCTTCCATTTTAAGGGTTTTGGAGGTCTTCGTCAAATTTATGCCCAGTACAATATTGTTAGGGCTTAGGGATTTTTGGTTCGGCGCGAAAGAACTGAGGTGCGTGCACAGTAGTTGGCCCATCGTCACTCCATCGACATAGTTGCATGGCCCAATGCAACGGTGATTTGCACATCGTGGAAAGTTTCAGAAGTAGTTCAACGATCGAGGAGAAATAGTAAGAAACGATGTGTATTCGACTAGGTCTGCGCGCCACCAAAAACAACAGTTTAGAAATCGTGTACATTAGTTATCAAGATTAACGATATACCTTCGGTAAGTCCCCCATGAAAATAAATCGAAGAGGAATGCTTTAATGCTTTGTTGCGGACTTTTTAAACATTTTATTGTGAAACAATAAGTTGTACCATTCTCGATAGCAACGACGACGTAATACTTCTGGCTGCAGTTGCCTGCTTTATGCGGAAGGAATCAACTCTTGTAAATGGGTACTTCGAAGTAACTATTCCAGCGTAGTTGTCGGGGGAGTTCGAAAACCATTTCCGAATGACTAGGGAAACGTGTCAATTATCATTGACACAAGAAATAAAGCACACTGGGCGGAATCCAACAGGCAATTCATCTGGGCGGCCCGCAATTTTGCCAGAAAAACAAATACTGCTGTTCCTTTGGAGTGTGGCAAACAGGGAACCGTATCGTACGATCGCCGACGCTCGATAAGAGACTAAACCCGACATCTTTTGCGAATGGAACACAAAATTTTCGATAATTCCGGAAATTCCATCAAAGAGAGTGCACTCAAAACGTATTCCTAAATTTTTCGAATTTTTACCGTTCCATTCAATTTCGGACCGGAAATCTCGGAATTTTTGGTCGAAAAAGCGCCCGTGTAAAAAGGCGACAAAGTTCCCCGGCTGAACCTCCTCGCTGTTGGCCAGAAAAATCATTTTTCTGGCCAATCAGCGGGGCGAATTCGAAATTTCTGGAACTGGTTCGGTAAGAGTAAGTTCCCAGGAGCTCTTCTGCCCTTCAAATAAACTAGCAGCCCCTGGACCTCCGAGGATGGTGTTTCACAGGTTACATGAAACAGCGCTCTGACGCTGATCCTTACACGAGCGTTTATTTATTTATTTATTAATTTATTTACATTCGTTTATGTACGGTAAAAAATCATGAAGATGAACAAGACTGCCTTTATATTTAATAAAGCTAAGGCAGAATTTTGAAAAATAACATTACTTCTTTTATTTTCATTGATTTGATTATATTCACATTGTTTTTCTGGCAATTACAGTGTTGTCTCCAATAATGTCAATTATAAACGCATGAATGAAAAAAATTAAAGAATGTCCTTTCAGTATAACAGTAACTCTCTAATAATATCAATTATGAATGTATCAATAAACGTGTTCATTTTTTTTTATGAACATCAATAAACTTCTTCAAAATATTCCTTGCAATATCAGTAACTTATATATCTGGAATATTGTTCCTGCATCTACAGTATTGTTTTTAATAATGTAAATTATAAAGCATCAATAAACGTGTGTGATAACAGTAACTCAATAGGCACGGTCATACTAGCAGAGTTGGGGTAGAAATTCATTAAATTCATTATGTCAAAACGAATCTTCTACTCTAGAGCAGGTAATTTTACTTCAGTGATTTTCCTTTGCTGAGAATCTTAAGAGATTATGATCTCATCCAACAGTAGTGGTGCATCATTGAGTTCCTCCCCCGAACATGACTTTAGGCATGGAGGTTCGTCGCAGAGCGCGGCTAGTTGTTGCACAATTGATAGTAGGATTTGTTTGCCCCCTGTTTTCCTTGCAGATGCAACTTCACGGACCACTGTGTAAAGTCTGCGGAACGTTTTTGAGTCAGTTCACAATGTTCACAATAATCTAGTTTACCATTGTGTCTAACTACGATTTTTCTGGTGCACGAAGAGCAGATGTGTGACTTCGTGGTGCTCTGTACTCAAATTAAGGAAACACAAGCCTCCTTTGAGAGCATGACTCGATTTATTTCGATTTTGACGACCACTATGGGTCATTAGGCACAATGAACACAGGCCGGGTTCAATGGCTCAGTTCGTTTTCTTTGAGTTTGAAACCACTATCAGTCAGAGTACAAACTTTTAAGTCGATGCCTACGCTGTTTTCCATCGCAATTTTTGGCAACACAAAACACGGCAATCGCCCATAACACTTTCGGCTTGTTCGAGCTCGAAAATTTGGCTTTCTGTACTCTCGAGGAACAGGAAACAAATCCCTGATTAGGCTTCGGTGTCTCAAATGTACATTTTTCAAGAAAAACAGGGCATTTCCTTCCAAAAAAAGGTTAAACTTACCTCAATGATGATGAAACTTCCTCTGCAATGCAGACTTTTTCGCACGAGGCCCGTCTTCTGGAAATGAGGCTCTGGAAGGCTCTGGCACCCGCATCCGAGACCCTCTCGGAGAAATCCAAGATAGCGTCGATTTGGATCAACCACGAAATCGAGATTTTTCCGCCTGCGCAAGATTATAATTGCGTTCTCCTGTCGTCGAACGCAATAACAATGACACTATCATTTAGGGTGGCTTTCAATTCCCTATAGTAGAGTCTCCTTTATAATGCAATGTGTATCTAACCGACCTTTTGCTAGTTTATCAATGTGTTGCCATTTTTTTGACTTGACATAGTCAGCATGACAGCTGCTCGTGATCGCTTTAAAATGTTTAGTTTTTCTGTCATGCAATCTACGTTTTGTTTTTCCAATATGGAAATCCTTAATACAGCCATAAAATTTATTAATGCGGGTTTTCAATTGTTTGGTAACAATTTTGCTTTGCACCCCTAAATAAGGTGCGTGCAGGCAAGACGAGACTTTCGCCCTCGCTCGCGTGTTTCAGCCGCAGTACTGAAGCTATTCTTAGAAGAGGCGGGGAGAGGGAGAAAGAAAAGCCTGACTCAGAGTCTTTCAATTTCGCCTTCCGCCCCAATCACAGCACGATATGCGTCTCCGAGAAACTCACCCACTCACTTCCGGTCACCGATCTGTCAAGTGTGTCAACTGCACGAGCTCTACTAACACAATACGGCATGTGCTGCTACAGAGCCGCTATTCTGTGAAACTACAAACAGAGAGATGTTGTTGGTGGGGATTACGAACGTCTTGTATACATGCAAGAGGTGCGCGAGAAAGACTGTTAATTGTTTCAAGCCCTTAAGTGAGTTAGAACAAGTATTTACGAATTTTTCTGTTGGAGAAAAACCGCAGAACGATTCAACTGCTTCCCAGCCATCTCCTGAGGGAGATAAGCATGTATTCAGTCTTTCTTCTTAATGTTTCAGTTTCTGATTAACTAAAGCGGACTGACAGCTGTGTGGGAAACCGCACATAGCGAAAGCGATCGTTGATTGATTATTAAAGTAATTTAATATCATCCAAACAACAACAACTTTTTTTTAAGGTTTTACGGGGTGTTGGATTTCTGAATGATAGCTGTGTTCTGTCTTGGGATATAAATTCACCCCGGGGTATACTCAAAAGAGTTTTATACGGGGAGGCTCCGCCCCGAGGTCCAACCCCTTATCCTTTTATATACCATTTTTTTCAGAAAAGGCACCCTTTTCGTATGCCTTTTCTTGGAAAAGGGCACCTCTTTCATATACCTTCTTACGACTTATGAATAAATCGTTAAAACAGAAGTCTTCTTGTCATTTTTCCACGTAGCGCGTAATAAATTAAAACGAAACAGTCATAAGTTGCGTCTGCTTGATCTGTTTTAATTCAAGGCCCTTTTTAATACCCGAATGAAGATTTTCCTACCCTTTCATATACCTAAACTTGTGAAATCCCTACCGTTTTATATACCTGAAGCCTGGAAAAGGTACCCCTTTCGGGCGGAGCCTCCCCGTATAGGCCACTATAGGGAGTACCCCCACCCCCCGGGTAAATTCTGTGAATATTGTGAAAGTGTGGACAGCTTTCTTGTGTTTTCCACAGCTGGGAGAATGCAGAGGACGTCTTTTCTTTCCCCAAGGAGGCTCTACAAGGCAGAGTTTAGACCTTCAGGGGTGTCTTCCGAAGAATCATTCGTATGCGCGCCGCTTATATTATAACCATAGAAAAGTATATATCATCGTATGTATCATCAGGAGAAATAATATTTTTTAAGATTTGATTTAATGGTAGATGCGCGCAAGCCTTAAAACGCAAAACTGACACTGTCTGCTAAACTGAATTACCTGCCTTCCTGCTCGCAAGTACGAGAAAACAAACTGCCAATCAGTAGGTGATAGACTATAAAAGGGTGTGAGGCTTTTTCGATATTCCGATTTCTTGCTGAGAAAATCTATTTTTAAGTTGCCGATCTTTGTCACGAGAGCGCGTAAAAGGACAAGTATCATTTGGGATATCAAAAAAAGCCTCACACCCTTTTCGCATTGATAACCAAGGAACATTTTGGCCAAATTTCATAAGAATCCGTCAAATCTATATACCCTATTAATTCGCTTGAAGCAAGGAAATCCATGCAAACATAAAAGCCCGAGCTTTAGACTCCTAAAGTTTTGAAATCTTATTACACCTCATCAAAGCTGCTGTCAACTTGGGTCAGGCCGCCGACCAATGAAACAGATGCTTCGGACACCCCGAGTGCCAAATAGGCCATTGAATTCGCGGGAAGTTCTTGCAGTTGCAGTCGAACACCATCGAATAGTGATTGCACCGAAAAAATGGGTAAAGTTAAATCAACGAGAAAAGCTTCTGGAGAAATAGTGAAAGGGAAAAGGCACTAATCAGCGAAAGAGAAGAAAAGTTTCTTCGGGCCGTGTTCTTAAGAGATTTTGTCCAAGACATCTTCTCTCTTTTCGATGAATTCATAATGTACATTTTCACCGATTCTACATTAAAAATTCACTCATACCAACAGCCTAAACGACGTGACACAGCACAACTTTCAATGTAAACAAAATATGCAAATGTTTGTAATTTAAGTCCTAGATAAGATTTAGCGCAAAAAACAACATAGGCGCTAGATGTGTTTAATAGGATTACAGCGTCTTTAATTGTTTATTAACTCTTCTCCAAAATAGTTTTTTCCAGAAATCTCGCAATCATTGAACGATTTCAAATAACTTTTTTCACCAAACTTTAAATCGATGCTTTAGCTATATCAGGAGCACAGAAAAAAAATTCGCAAAATTCGGACCTTGAAGGTCTACAGTAACCTTAAGCGTACTACCCAGAGAGAACTTAAGCGCCCTTTTCTAGCGCACGTTTTTATTCGTTTCGGTCCATGAAAGTAGGATTTCGCCCATACGGAGACGTAATTCGAAGCGGCCGCTGTTCTTCGCTTTTCATGTTTGTGTGACGTTAGAGGCTTTTGTGTGTTATGCAATCAGGAAAACATCCAGAATCTGGATGTTGTACACAGGCCAATGAATAGATTTGTGTCAGGCCCTCCTTTTACTCCTCTCCCCAAGCCCCTACCCCTTAAGACCCCCGAGAGCAATAATTGTGTCTACTAATACATCATAGTCTGGGCTGTCATTAAGGGCCGAGGCCTGGGAATTTCCCCCGGAAATTCTGAATTACATTCCCGGCTACTTTGATAGAAAAACAACATATCAACCATATCTCAATAGCTGGATTCCCCTTCTACTTTTTGCATATCCCCGCTTGCTTAAAAAATTAGTGACAGCCACGTTAATAGTCTAAAGGCACGATAGAGTACAAGACGATACATATTTGGCTGGGTGACCATCAACTGAGGTCCAAAGGTCCTTCCCAGTCACGGGATCTGTTGGAATTTCGCACCTTGCTATTCAGTCAAAACTGTAGCGAACATTTAAATCAGAAATGCCAGCACTATTTTCCGCATTTCCCATGCAAGATTGTCAGAAAATAAAGAAGACTATTAAAAATATCGTTTCCAAAGGATGTAAGAAATTGACACCACATCCGGTCACATGTGGCTCGCAAATCGAAAATGAAGCAAACCTAGTGCTGAATCTTGGGGAGTTCTCATTTCTAAAAACGAAAACATATTATGGCCTGATGTGTTCCCGGTTTTTCCAGTCTACGTCTAAAAAGCCGGCTATTAAGACGAGTTCACAATATTTAGCCTCCATCTCAATCCTGGAGCGAGTCTGCAAATCCAGTCTTCAAATCTTATGCTTATTACAGAAGCTTTCACACTAGTAGATTTTTTTGAAATACAGTAAAAGGAATGCAGTATGACGAATTTAACAGAGCCAATACTGAAATTGTAACTTAACCAGTCGCATTGGTAAAATGCACTTACTCTCTAATGGCGTTGATAAAGCTTGATTTGCCACTTCCCGAGTCACCAGTGATTGCGATGTTCACTTCCACTTCTTCCAATTTTATGACAAACTCTTTAACGGCTGACACGACTCTCTCTCCGATTTCTTTTTTAAGCTCTGCCATTTTGATTACTTCCCTTTTGCTGAAGTCGCCAATGTTGAACAGTAACGGAGTTTCTAATGTTGTGGAGCGAAGTGCAATTCACCGCCTTCCGCTTACTTCGCTTTCGCCTTTCGATGTAGACTGCGTGCAGACGAGGTTTTTTGCTTTCTCATACCGCTTTCGTGACACGTCATTTAAGAGTCTTGTAATGTCTTGAAACTGGCAAAGCACAAAAGAAAGTGGGGGTCTCGGTCTGGGTATCGGTTATGGACCTGCTGCGAGACTAAGAGCGTGTAAATCGCACAGTTTACAATCCCCTATTCCTCCGCGAGTTGTCGAAATTTGAACAATTCGATCGAGCTGCCGCCACTTTGGTTGTCGTGGGGAGCACAACTATTTTTCCTGCCTCTCTTTCCCCCATTCCCGTCACCCTCGGTAGCTGGACACTCCCCACGACCATCACTAAGAACTTTCTCTTTGATAGTGAGATGGAGCTTGGCAAATTCAGCGGTTCCTGTTTCGACAGAATTGTACCTTCTAAATCGGCCCTAAGAATGAGAGATAAACACCAGCACATTGTCCACTTAAAACACTTTGCTCAAAATTAGTTTCATGGTGTTAAAAGTGAAGAATGATACTTGGTTAAAAGAACTCGTCAAAAATCTAAAAATCTGAACAGTATTCAGCATTCATTTATCACCGTGCGTGTGTGCAATTAACCTTTCTCTTCCTGTTTGAAAAAAAAATCAAAAGTTTCGCTATAGTTTGGAATCTGTAAAAAAAGTCACAAGTCAAACTACAATTTACACAAATTAGAGGGTCTGGATGGGGGGGTACAAATGTCAGTTGTTAGTTAATTGACTGTTAATAATTAACCGTGTAGCTAAATCATTTATTTCTGTCCCAAAAGCTAGCTAAATTGGCACATATAGCGTTAAGTATATCGTTAATTCAAGATTGTTACTTAAATGAGCAATTTTTCTCAGATTTGGAGTTAAAATCATTGCAATTGGTTCTGTTGTCACTCTTCTTCACACAAACTCCTTCTAGCTCGTGCGCTATGTTCCTTTCTTACCACTTAGGTGATCATAATTTACTTTCAGAACAGTGGAAAAAGATCGTAACATGGGCAGACAAATACGGGTAAACTTAATTACTATTTATTTGATTGGGTTCGGTTTGGCAATTCCTCTTCGGTGATTAGCTTGGCGAACATACCAACACGCAAAATATACTTAAGCTTTTTTTTTCTTGTCTATATTCCAATCAGCTCATGAATCAAAGTTGACTACTGTAAGCGTACCTTCTTCAGTGTTACGATCATTTAATTTGCTAGTCCAGCCATCAAGTCCTCTTTATTGAAATTGTGTTGGTGCGTGTAGACTTCTGGTGGCAAAGCACCTGTTTGTCTTTGGTGGCTTCTCACCGCACTGTCCGTTACTTCACGGGGCGATATTTCTCCACCAATTCGTTCGTAGCTGTTTCAATCTCGTGGCTGATCACTTTCGACTGCAAAGGCTGCATAAAATTGACATTGGCAAACTCCATGCTGGTCCGCGGGACGGGATAGTACGACTTGTCGTGCGTAAAATACTTGGATCCCCATTTTGTTACTCTATGATATTTGAGCCAGCATGAAAAAGTGTCGAAAATCAAGGGAAATTGACCCTGTGAGTTACAATCATAAGTGAATTGGTATTTCCAGTGAATTGTTTTCTGTAAAATATTCTCTTTAGTTGTGAATTACCGCGATTTTTAGCGGGCATAGTTCTAACCCTTGAAGCTCCTTGAATTACATAATGATCAACTGATACGACTGAAATGTGACATGTATAACCTGATTTCGACGTGAAACAAACACGGACGGTGGTTTGCATTGCCGGAAGACCGCAACGCTTCAAAATTTAGTTTTATATACACAGGGCCACAGTAATTATATCATATATATCGTAGGGACAAATAAGTATCAATCACATCGTGGTCACATCGAATATTGCATGAAAAATAGGAACGAGAATATTCAAAACACGTAGCCGTACCAAGTAGGATTTCTGGACTACCTGGCATACAATACAAACATACTGTTCATTTCACTTCCTGTGCCATCCAGCAAGCTTGGTAGTTGCAGCTTCCACTGGTCGTCCGTGGTGATGGCGAAGTTGTCCCTTTTCCCACCGCTTTCGGTGTTATTCGGAAAACCTTGATGTCAAAGTCACCAAGGCAGAATTTTCTAGCTAATTCTTTGAGGCCGATGAATGCCACAACGGTGCTTTTTGAGCGCATGAACCGTATTTACATCATTTATCGGTATACGGCTTCTAAATCGTTCGAAAGCCGAGTCCGAGTCAATTCTGTAAAAGCTTCAAGGTCAAAGGGTGAATTATTAACGAAATATGAAACTCTAACGTCCTGCTGCTGAGATTCGTATAAAACGTACATTTATTTGACAAAAAGAGTCAAACAGTGTTATTCACAACGGGTATTGTAGGATAAAAGATTCTTATGTGGGTTCTTTAGGACAGTTAGGTCAGTTGTCAGTTGTCAGTAAAAGCCACTACAAATGTCAGTTGTCAAATAGATTTTAGGCGATTTGTCAGTTGTCAGTTAAAATTTTGGCCATTTGTCAGTTGTGACTAAACCCCATCCAGACCCTCAAATTAGCGTCGCATTTAAATTCATGTAAATTAGTGTCGTCTATGTGATTTTTGTTTTTAGGCTTCTTGGAATATGAATGTTTCTCGTTAACTAATCAGAACTGTGAATTTTATCACACTTAACTTTCTGATCCAATACCATAAGTATAAAAGGCCCAAAAAACTACTGGATCTTCATTCGAGCTTAAGAGCAACTGAATTCAATTCGATCAACTTAACGTCATGAATATCTGCAACGTGTGTAACTTCTCCGTTCGCCCGCGCCGGGAAGTTAATCGACTGGAGTTGCCAGGTGTACAAGGAGACACCATGCTTCGAGAGTACCAGAATAGAGGAAGATATGGACTCTTTGATCAATGACCCGGTCGGGTCATTTTATTTCGGTCTTAGGTTTTAGAAGACTCCTATACAAGTCTGCTACATTGTAAAGCGTAAATTCAATTTACAAACAACAACAAAAAAAACATTGCCCTTAAGTACTGTTTTAAGTTTTGGTTACGTCTGTATATATTTGTATTCGTATCTGTATATATATTTTAACAACCTCGTTCCCAGGGCTTTTCTCTTGAAGGTGGGAGGGGCAAGGGAAAAGCCCTGGGAACGAGGTTGATATTTTTTAAAAATTTTAAAATGTGGGGACATCCCTAGTATGGTGCCGTTGCGCTTTTGGTTGTCTCCTTCTTCACTGCTTTTTGTTTGTTTTGTTTTTAGTTACTCATCTTAATTATTATTATTAGTATTAGTATTGTATGGAGTAAATCGTAATAAAATAAAATATGCTTTACGTAAAAAAAACACGAACATTGACTGATTTGTCTTATCTTTTAGCCGTCTGCAAGCCTTCCTGAACCTGAGAGTTTTGAATAGAGCGGGACGCCACTATTCTCAGATGAAAACACTTTCGGCTAGTTTTGGTTTTGTCAACAATGCCACTCTAACCAAACTGATGACGAAAACCATTTCTTATTTCATTGTGATCGTCATAAAACTATTAGGCAACTAATAACAAGTGGACATTGTACTAAAATACCTGTCATTCGATGTAAGGTTAGACCATCCATATATATGGGAATAGTAATAAATTGTTTTTGTTAATTGTAGTTTTGTTTTGGTTCTATGAAATGTGTTAAAAATGTGTTAACAGTTTTAAGTAACTTCTTCTTACATATTTTCTCTCTTTTAACCGGATGACACATCTTCAGAGCCACACTCAATGAACAAAGAACCGTCGATTCTAGAACCAGTCCCCGAGGGAGAACCGCAATAGTCGCAATAGTTACGGAGCCGGTAAATTTCCAGTTGGTCGAGCAAGGAACGAAACGTGGAAAGACTAGCCTCGTCGACATCCTTGGCTTCACCTACAACGTCCATTCCAGGCGTCCCTACGCAACTTACTGGCAGTACGATGCGCCCAAAGGGAAATTTGTGCAAGGCCTTGGTGACGGAGCGGGACGGGATCTTCCAACCAGGGAAGACAAAGCCAGCTTCAGCAATAGTAAATGAGGTATGTGTAGTTTTAAGACCGAGTTTACCAGAGGACCAGGCAGGGGTGATACATGCCATCTCTCCTTTCTGGATGAAACTTTGCCAGATTGAAGGTACTACCCAACAACTATAAATGACAAAGTGGGCCGGCTT
>Ga0126337_10002345_pt1 | contig 12005 bp, 8 predicted proteins | sample DipCmetagenome_FD_92527 | JGI IMG/M metagenome (GOLD analysis project Ga0126337, IMG submission 92527) | Coral microbial communities from La Bocana,Puerto Morelos, Mexico - Diploria C A metagenome | ecosystem: Host-associated > Invertebrates > Cnidaria > Coral | place: La Bocana,Puerto Morelos... | reverse complement strand
TATGTACCTCTATATGTACCTCTATATGTACCTCTATATGTACCTCTATATGTACCTCTGTATGTACCACCCGGGATGTACCAGTTGGAATTACTTCCAAGTTGCCTTTTAAACAACAAAGTCAACTTAAGAAAACCTACGTCTGGTTTGTTTATAATGATTCGCATTGGTTGTTAATTAGCCAGTCATAGACACTCGGTTAATCTCATTCAATGTGTTTTTCGGGAGTGGATAGAGAGTGCTTACCATGCCAGTAACAATTAGTTGCAAAGTGTGTGCTGATACCGTGACTCTACAGTATACATAAACAATTATCGATCGTGTTAACTGTGTGTGGTGAACGCTCAGAAAGCAAAAGCTCCTTCTGGGGTCATCCCAGCAAGTTAAAAACCTCTGGACACGTGTATCAATAGATTGTCCAAACAATAGCAATACGCGAACGCAGTGTATATAGAGAACATGTGGTTTGTAGAGATGATGTTTTCATTGATTTCAGCCTGAGTATCGATCTTGTGAAAACTAATGGTAAGAACTCGTTTGAAAGACATGATTAGTTTGAAAGTAGGTCAAAGTATGAAAATGTTAAGAATGAGAAATCACTTACCTTTCATTTCCAATATCTGTGGTTAGCGTTGTAACAACATGGTGAAGTTTTAAAGAGTTTATATGTTCAAATAATGGTCTTTACTAAAAACTAAATTTCAAAACGTCTGTTTGAATTCGACCAAAAGGTAAAGAAATATATATATATATATGTTATTTGCCGGCTGGGAGGTCCGTATAGTGAAAAGGCCGGTAAATAACTTATTTCGAAGCTCTCAAACGAAAAAAAAAAACTCACGAAAAAAAAACTCAGGCAAGCGTAACTGTGACCAGAGATAGGAAAATCCGGACCGCGCTAAGAACCAATCAGATTGTAGGATTCGTTACCGTGCCGGCTTAAAAAACAAATAAAAATATATACAAAAATATATATTCATTAAATGTAGTTCAGGACTTCAGGAGTGATTCATCGTTTTGTTGCTACAGACCTGTTTCGTATGGTCAACAAGTGACCACACTCATCAGGCAACATCAACGAATCGAAAAAAATATATAAACGAAAAATATATAAAAAAATATATAAACAAAATATATAAACAAAAATATATAACAAAAATATATAAACAAAATATATAAACAAAAATATATAAATAGAAACTAGGTAATCGCTTGACATGAAGAGGGCAGTTAAATAAAGTTTAAGAAGCAGCTGTTGATAAAAATTCTTTTAAAAAACGCTCTGTAGCACTAAACACGCGGTAGAACGATGTCGCGGTCTCTCTCGCACGTTTTGCGTGTACAAGTAAAGTTATGCAGAGGTCACGTGGGAGCCGACTCACGGGTATCCGGTCACTTCGCCGCATTGTCGTTCCTTCCCCACTGACGCTAAGGCATTCCTGTTTAAACCCCTCCCCTCCCTCCCCCCCCTCCCCCCCTCCTCCACCACTCAAAAAGGCTGCTGTGCAGACTCTGGTAACTTCATAGTTTGATTTGTGTTATAACCTGACATATCTAAAGTGAAAATAAAAGAGGAATAAACTTTGTAAATGTTTGTGTGAAATTATCAACTTCTCAGTTTTCTCTACACGATATTCCTCGACACACTATAAGAACTATATTTCGCCCCTTTTCTCACGGAGGAGGGTGACAGACCAAGTACGAGTGCATTTGTTAGGGATACTAGGCGTCGATGGCTTGTTTGAAGTTAGCGCTTATTGCCAGGTGGGTACGATTTGACCGGACCGTTTCATGACAGAGCTTATTGGCTTGGTGGCTATAATTTTTGTACTCGGTAATACATGCAAGTCACGTGTGTCAGTGCAACGACAACTTACACAACTAACCATTATCATCCTTTCAATATCTCGAAATTTCTGTCAAAAAGAATTGATTAAAAAAGAATTTTAAGCGCGGTATAAAGAAGCTTAAAATAGCAGATATAAGCGATTTTTAGCGAGAAGAGTACTGTAATCGACGGGAATATTAAATTTTAAAGCAGTTCCATGAAGTTTCCTTTTAAAACTTGCGTCAGTGTTACGTGTTCGATCAAATTATTCAAGGTTCACTTGACTGGCGGTTTCTAAATATAGGGCGAGCGGCTCGTATCTTTTGGTTAAAAAAGACGGACAAGCGGGTCAGAACAGGGACGTTAATGAGGAATCTCGATCATTTCTTGCGGCACAAAAAGGTTTTATGAAAAGCAGTTAAGAGTGCTTTTTTTCAATTTCTGTCCAGTTTAGTTTTGTACACAGGCGACAGAACACGAACATGTCACATGCACAAAGCCAATCAACTGTGACTGTCACTTGTCTGATTCTATAATAATACACGATAAGATAAGGATTACTCAAAATTTGACGCATCTGCATGTACTAGATATCATTGGCATCCTGCAGACATGTCCAATGTGAATAACATTCAGATCTACTTCACTTCATATTGCTTTCATTCATGTGTCGAAAGAGTGATCACTCGCGGGACTTTGAAAATGTGTCCGTGCAAGAAATGCCCATTTTTCCTCTTCCTCTGTCCCTCCTACAAGAGGGTGTGTCTTTTTTTACTGGTGATTCAGAAATTGAATGGATTATACCTTACAGCCAGTGTAACAAGGAAGTTATTCCACTTTCAAATGGTCCAGAAACAGATATCAATGACATCATCGTATAGCTCTGGAAGGTGCCATAGCAACTATATTTACAATAAACCGTTCACGTAGGCCAATCAGAACACAGAATCGATTAAGTTCTGTTTTAAACCACGAAGTAAACGCTGTATTGTCCAGAAGTTGGGAAAGAATTCTTGGTGATGTGAAGCGATCGCTGGACTGTAGCAAGGATTTCAATCATGAGTGCTGAAATTGATGCTCACATAACGAAGAAGTATGAAATCAAAAAACGCTTAGGAAAAGGAGTGAGTCCGTCGTTCGTGTCGTTATCATTTGGCGCGATGCGCGCCATAATTCTTCAGTGGTCATCTTTTTGCCGGCATTTCTTCGATTTAAACTGAGTTTATTGGTGTTTATAGGCTTATGGAATCGTCTGGAAGGCTATAGATCGACGAACAGGTGAAGTTGTCGCTGTAAAAAAGATTTTTGATGCCTTTAGAAATCAAACAGACGCTCAGGTATGTTTGGTAAACGCCTGTTAAACTGGATGCTGTAAGCTTATGTTTTGGACGCCATTTCGATTTTTACTTGTGTGAATGAATTATCTTCTCTTATGAGTATTTTTATTTCAACTTCCATTTCAGCGAACCTTTCGCGAGATTTGTTTTCTTCAGGTATGTTAATTTAACCGGCTTAATGTTAATGTTGAATAATTTCTCTGAGAAAATTTGTTCATGTATAGCGCCTCTCTCTTATTTCACCGCAAAATTTAGTCAGCTTGCGTTGATTTCCGCTTCTATGTCCTGTCTTTGATTTCAGGAATTCGGAGACCACGAAAATATCATTAAACTTCTAAACGTGATAAAGGCGGACAATGATAAAGACATCTACTTGGTTTTTGAATATATGGGTAAGTTGATTCCACCTTGAAGCTATTGCGGTCAGGATTCTTATTGCATAGTACAGCTTGCTAAGGATAGGAATCATTCATTATTGCCTTGATACAAAATTGGCAGGCAAGGCGAGAAATTCGTTTTTGCGATAGCGTCTGTTTTGGTATCATTAAGCTTATATCATAAATGATTTGCATGTTCGAGTATTCGCTTACAAGTTTTCTTGCTAAATTTTAAAAATTATAATTATTTCAGTTTCGAAGCCGATATATAAACAAGTGGTTCATGTGACATAAAACCTACGTATTCGATGATAAGTTCTTTAGGGAACAGCAATTCCGTCTAGGTATTTAAACTTGGATATAAGCTTATGGATCTCACAGGTAGTTAGTTAATATGTCAAGCTTATTACGTACATAACAAAAGTTACATAAAAAGTATATGCACATGTTGAATTTGGCAGTCAAGAGTGACTGTGACAAGCTTCAACACTGACCAAATTATGAATTTATCGTTTTGTCATACAATATCACAACAACAGCCTTAATAGTTCAGATTCTTTACAGGGACTTGTTTGTTGTTTGGTGGTTTACTGATTCCTAGGGAGGGGTGGGAGAGGTTGGAGTGGGGGGATACAGGATGAAACCATCTATCCTTTTGATGACAAGAACAAAAAAGTTGCGTTGTCAAATTTAGTTAAAAGTTAGCTGGGTTGTCAAAATCAATATAGCTTACAGTGACTATGGATTTAGTTTGTTATTTACGTTGATGACTCCATTGCAAATTCGTGTTAAAAAAGCTAATATTAATATTTTACCCAGTTCAAAAGCTTTATGGTCAAATCTAAGTATAACATGTTGAACCTTCAGATAACTTTTCAGTTGTTTCAGGCATTGCCTGAAGAACTTTTTAGGTAATTAAAAAATACTACTTCTTTCTAATTCCCCTTACTAATTCACATGTCATCATTGTGTATACTTTTTTTGTAGTGTGCAACTTTATTCAACTATGTCACTTAACAGATTTAGACCATAACTGATGATCGCATTCTTATGTAGCAAAGTGCTTTATTTCTTCACAGACACAGATCTTCACAATGTGATAAAGAAAGGCAACATTCTTAAAGACATACACAAAAGATATATCATGTACCAGGTAATGATCATTGCTTTGTGCAGAGAACGTGTTTTCTATTGAAAGAACAAGAATATTACTTACACCAAACCTACAACTCAAAACAGCCAGGAAGACAATTTGTTTGTGTGGTGTATACAAGACTTAGTATGGTTTATACCAGAGTTGTCATACAAACATGTAACAGATTAATCCAAGCATCGATAAAAATAAAACATATACGTCACAAAGTGTTCAACTCATCTTCTCAAATTTGGCAGTTTTACCCTTAAGATACTTTGTAGCTTAAATAATTTTTAACTTTTAATAGTTTATTGTTTTCCCCAGGATAATTTTTAATTAATTATCCATTAATTACGAACATAATTACATGCTCTTGTCGTGATTGACCAATATGGTTCTTGTGTTCTTTATATTGTGCTGTGGAAAATTCCCACAGTTATGACTGTTTACTACATATCATTGGTTTCTGAATATAAACATCATTAAAAGAAAAATATCCTAAATGATCGTTGGTTATATTCTAAATTCTTGGCCCAAATAATGGACCATAAAGGAGTCTAAAAACTAATTTATACAAGCAGAATATTAAGTAAATGCTTTCTTTGTAAAATATCAGCCAAAAGATTTTGTCATGGTGGAAACTTGATTTTGTCATTGTAATATATAAATGGGACTCTTTTTTATTTTGGGCTATCTATCGTTCATAATGTGACGTCAGACTTAAGAGAGCACTTCCCTGAAGTAACTCAATATTGTAAACTCATCATAATATTGTGATCATTTCTGATGCAGATACTTAAGGCTGCCATGTACCTGCACTCTGGGAATGTTATCCACAGAGACCAAAAGGTTTTTATGATTTCCAGTATTTAGCTGTATGTGTCTGCATGATGAGGATTTTTGAGATGGTTTTGTCAGATCAGATATATAGATTACATAGGGTCATGTGGTAATTTATAAAGACATTTTCAAGTTTTAAGTTTCATTGCAGGATGTACCTGAAATGAAATAGAAGAATGACCTGAAAACACACAATTCATTATTACTAGTAATCACCATCAATTTATAGATCTGAAAGTTTTTCATGTTACTTGTTGTAAGTTTAGTCATTTATCAGTCAATTAAGTGTTCTTTTGGTCCATGGTGAGCTTAAGGTCACTGCTTAAGCTAATATGGTTACTCTGTTTTCTTACAGCCAAGTAATGTTCTTCTGGATTCAGAGTGTTTTGTCAAAGTAAGTGTGCTTTTACTTTTTTTTTTAATGAAACCTGAAAATAGTAGTTTACTAAGACAGAAAAAACACCAAAAAGATTATCATAATAAACCATAAAGAAACAAGGATGGTTAAGGATGGAAAAAAGTAATGCAGACTACAAACAACAGAATTGAAAAACTTAGGCTAAGCTTTTCAAGATACACAGACTGTGACATGAAAAACATCAAAGGCCCAGGACTCACTAGAGCCAATTTTGTTTGCTAAGTAATAAATCTGTGAACAAGTAGCATGAAATAAGTGCCACCCCTAGTTTCAAAAACTTGCCAAATTTTTGTGGATTGCCAAAATTTGGCCAATCTTGAAAGAGGCTGAAGTGCTGCCTCAGAGGCTTTCAAATTTTAGCAAGCAATTTTGTTTTTTTTAACCATTTAACTGTCAATTTTTCAAAACTTGTCTGGATAAAATTACTGTGAGAAAATAACTTTGATCAGCTATTCCAGTTTGGCACATGTGATGGTGGGACAAAGTCATTTTACCAGGTTCAACTGACACTTTTTACAGATATTTCAATAGAAAATAAGGAATATGAGCAACGTTTTTATTCAAATTCATGTGACTCATACCTTGGATCTGGTTACTTGCATCAATGATGATGGCTTCACAAATCACAAGTTGCTGGAGAACAAACATCAAGAAAATGCAGCATGGAGAAAAATCTGTGAAGAGTTTAACTCTCACATGAAATCTAATAACATACTTAATTGAGAAATATAGATCTTGTGACAGACATTTCAATCTGTAACATTTTGGTTCAAACATGTTTTTCTAATGTGACCGCTACCAAATTTGAAACCTGTGTTTTTGCTAATTTTTTTCTCCTCATAAATTGGAAATATTTAATTCGCTCTTGACTAGTGCAACCCGGCCCTAAGTTCTCCTTACAGATACCACCAAATTCCTTGGGTAACAGTTTAAATAATTGAATGTATGAGAAATATTGGCTGCACTATTAAAACAGTGGCAGATGCCAAGACCCTGACCATTTTGTACAGACACTGAAGTTAAACTGATAAAACCAATGGCACACCATAACATAATTTTTGAAGTTTTCAGACAGTGGTTTTTATGACTGATCATATTCTTAAATAATGAAATAATTTAAGATTGATTTGACTTTACTATTGTGCAGATGTGTGACTTTGGTCTTGCCCGATCAGTTACAAGCATGACACAAGATGCTGCTGATCCCAGTTTAACTGATTATGTGGCAACACGGTGGTACAGAGCACCTGAAATACTCTTAGCATCTCCCAGGTAATAAATAAGATTTAGATTCACTGTATCTTGATCTTCCCTTGTTTGAATTCAGGGGAAAACACCTAAGCAAATAGAAATACAAAGTCAGATTTATTTAGTAGATGCTTCTGCTGATGACAAACTGAGTTAGAAAAGGAATGTCAGTGAAATATCCCCCAAGCTGTGTTCATATCTTAGTAGTAAAAATGGATTTATTTTCTTATCAGATACACAAAGGGTGTTGATATGTGGTCACTGGGATGCATTTTAGGAGAAATGCTATTAGGTAAGTTTAAATTATTTCAAACTGTTTTATGCAACACAAAAATCTAGTTACAATACAATATTTTACAGATTACACACCTTACATTGATTACATTGTTTATGGCAACTAAAAGAAAAGAAAATTAACTCATTGCAGTACCAGTACATAAACTATAGTCATATCAATATTAAGGAATAAGCAAACAATGAGACAAAACAAACAAGCAAATTTAAGGAGACAAAATTGAACTAACTAACTAACATTTCATACTCATTGTAGGAAAGCCATTATTCCCAGGCACATCCACCTTAGATCAGATTGAAAAAATTATGACAATAATTCCCACTCCATCTAGACAAGGTAAGTTTGTTACCAGCAAGTAAGAATGTATGACTGGTTAGTGGAGTGTGTGAGACATATAAAGACAGAGTCCAATTTCCTGCTCAATACAAGCAAGATTTTGGCTTTTACTGAGGATTAAAAAACATTGCTACAATTGCTATATGGCATCTGCAAATGGCTAGTTTAGCTCATTGAGTTTAAGATGACCAACACAGGGTAGAAAAAAAGAATTGATGTCTTATTTCACTGGCACAAAGAGTACTAGTGGTGTTATAACCCGTGTAAAGATATAGGATATACCGGTAATCTAATCTAGTCCAGTTGACTGTTTATCATGAATGGCTGTCCTGATGAGGGATTGTGAATATTCAACAAGTTTATATGCAGTTAGTTTGTATAGCAGTCATGTTCATTGAAAGTGTTTGCATATTTGACATTTCAGATCTCTTTTCTTTACTGATGTGATGATGTTTGCATTTTAGATATTGATAGTATCAAGTCACAGTACAGTTCATCAGTATTAGACAGAATGGCCTGTAAACCCAAGAGAAGCCTTGAAGACATTATACCTAATGCCCCACCAGATGGTATTGATATGTTAAAGAAATTGCTTCAATTTAATCCTGACAAGCGACTGACAGCAGAGCAAGCTCTAAAGCATCCATTTGTGGCAAGATTTCACAATCCTGAAGAAGAACCATCTATGGATTATGATGTGATTCCTGCTCTAAATGATGATGTTCAGTTGAGTGTAGAAGAGTATCGTGTCAAACTTTATGAGGTTAGTACTTGTGTATGGTTTGGCCTGAACACATAGTTTGAATTCGTAGGTTTTGATACAATGGACATCATAAAATGACTCTATGTAATCAGGATTTCTGAACAATTTAGTTTAAAAAGGAATATTTCAATGCTCGCCACAGAATTTTGCATTCAGTTCTGAAATGGGTGTTGGGTACTTGTTCAATCACACCGTCAAATTAGAGTTGACAGATAACAAACTGTTCTGATTGGGTTTAAATTGTCAGGCATTTATCTAAGCTGATTGTAATGTTTAAATCAGTTGTCAGTGGATCAAGCACATGTAAATGCCTGTGTTTATTTCTACAGAGCATCATCCAGAAGAAAACTAACATAAGGAGACAAAGAAGAGAGATTTTTCTGCAAGATCACAGGCAGAAACAAGCACAGGCTGCTGAAATGGCTAGACAACAAGAAAGAGATTCCCAGCCTCTCAAGCCAGTTGAAAACTCACCAAGCATATCACAGGCTAGCCAACCTCCACAGAGCTCACCAATCAGATCTCCAGTCCAAAAGAGTGAAGGTGTGACTGTGGCATTTGGAAGAACTACCAAGATTCAGCACCAAAGGTCACCTTCTGCTGGAAAGGGGATAGTGAGAAGACACAGCTTGGAAAATGATAGTGTAAGTTTAGCAAGTGTAAGATGAGAGAGAGACAACTGGCCAATGCAATAGAGGATTGAACAAACCTCAAAGGCAAAACATGGCATTGCATTGTGAGACAGATTGTGCCTAAAGAATTCTGTCCACTGGGTTGTGTTCTGGGCAAGATGCTTAACTTGCTCAGTGTCTCTTTCTGCCTTGGACAGGATTCAAAGAAAGTAATGTTTGATAGCGCAGGGCTATTTGAATTTGCAGTTGGGCATATTTTCTTGTAGTGGTCAGTGCTGAAACTTTCATTGTATGTACAGGTTATGTCCCCACCACGGCCAAACCCTGCTGGACGGACAAGACCAATATCTGCTCAAGTAAAGCCTAAGAACACCATCATCACACGTAGCAACAGCGCTGACAAACTTTTGCAAGTAACCAGTGCACGTATGGTGAGTTAGCAGGAACAATCTTTGATAGTTTTGTCAAATTAGAATTTAATGACCAATAGTATATAATCACTAATACCTTCAGGCTGATTGGATACATGTAACTGAGATTTGTTATTTGAGCTATTTCAGTTAGACTGGTTTGTTTTGATAATTTTTCGGAATCAATTTCATTTACATTTTCATGCCATGTACTTCATCCAAAAGAAATGGTAAGCCACATTATTTTCTGGCTTGGCATCATTTTGGAATTTTTGTCGTACAGTCACAATAATTTACAGAAGGCCATTTCCAGGACTTATCCTTTTGTGCAACAATTTGGGAACTTCAAAGCCAAGAGATTTCCATGTCATGTTTGACTCGTCTCCTATAGAGAGTGTACCATTGGAGTTTTCACTTTTACCAAACTATGGAGAAAATAGTTGGGTTACAAAGTTTGTTTTTCTTTTTTATTTCCAGGTTCCAGCTCAAAGACCTCCATCAGCAAAATCAATTCACAGGCCTGCAAGAAAACCTGTACCAAACCCTAGTCTTAGTCGCTCACCTTATGAAAGTTATGCTCAAACACATGGAACAATATCAAAGAGTTCACTACAAGCTTTACACTCTAGAATATGGTAGCTGAAGGTTTTATAAGCTTCTTTAGGATTTTACCTGTTTTTATGTGGAATTTACTTTGTAACTAGCCAAAATTAGCTGCAGAAAATTTATAGGTAAATTTATTTAAGATACTGGTATGCAATGAAGAGAGTGAATAGATTATATGTAATATTTGGGGCTTTGTAAAATATTTGCCGTCACTAATTTTCATGAACAATAGCTATTTTCTTCATCATATAATTTTTCCCAAGGAGAATTAAAGAAAAACAAATTTCATTGTAAATAAATACTTAAACAACAGCAACAGAACAATTGTAAAACATTGAATTTGTTAATTGGAAAATTTGAAAATAATTTTCTAAATAGGAAATAAATACAATTATTTTGCAGTTGACGAGTCCAATTTTAGGTTATATTTTCCTTGCCTTTTTTAATTTTAAAGATACTTGGCAGAGGAAATTGAATAGAATACCTTTTAGTCATTTTGATTACTTTTAACCTAGAATCAGCTGGAGTCAGTTTACGTATTCAGTAAAATGATGTTAGCTTTTTGTTATAGTAAGCTATGTGTTGGGCAGGGGGATTAAAGAATGGATTCATAACAGTGTAATGTGAGTGTTTCATTGACTCAACTATTTTCTCCATCTTTGTAACTAAGACAAAAGCCCAAAATTTATGTAATTTATGTGATGCTTAGATGTATCAAATGTGAATAAACAACAATCACTTTCAAATCATTACACACTGGTTTTCATGTTTTTCTCAGCAGGGGGACTGGTATCTCGTTATGTGTCCCTTTTTTTTGCCAACCTTGTTCCCTTCATGTAAGCCCTTACTCATCTTATGTATAGAAATCCTCACAGAACATGGCTGACATAGTTCTTTAAATAAAAATTAATAATTGTTATAAGTCGGTGAGGTCCAATTCTGTCTGTAATCATATAAGTGATCAACAAATTGTACGACTATCTGTTTTGCTGACCATCCTTATGGCACCTTTCCTTTTTATCATCTAGTAAGCTACCAATTAATCACAATTTTTCACCAAAGTAAAAGGTGTATTGGAAAAAAAGATCTATTAAATAGAGATTTCTCTCAGATGAGGCAACGCAAACACGGAAAAGGGCTCTACTGCTTAAATAATAGGCCTGCGGAAGAATAATGAAAGCCTCGCCCTCTTACTTCTATGTGCGATTTCGTGCTGGAAGGAAGTTGTTTTGAGGTGCTCTTTCCATTCGTAAATAATTTTATTTTTATGTCAAAGAAAGTCGATGGATAAATTCTCGCAGTGTCCTTTCTTTAATCCAGACATTTTACATCGCTTTCGCAGGAGGACAAATTAGCATATGAAAACCTTACTTCCGAGTTTCACAAACCCTTCTAGTCGGAGCTATGTACTGAATTGACGCGGACGAGTTTCAATTATGCATTTCATTCAGGAATCTGTCTATCAAACAGCCTGTACGAGGAATAAATTCACTCATTTCTAATCCAGATAAAGACACGTCATTATTGGAAAACCCGACACGAATTTCACCAATAATAGTAGATTCAGGTATTATTAGAAGATCCTTACGAAAAGACTGGAGAAATATTACCGAAAATTATAAGGCTGTGGCTAAATGCCCGGCACGGTCTTAAATAGACTAGATGCCCGGCAGTCAGAACATTTCACCGAATTTTCACTAAAAGTTTCTTTCAAGCTTCTTAATTAATTAAGAGTATTAAATGTTTCTTTAGCAATGTCAAGTGATCCTAAAAATTATTT
>Ga0126337_10002343_pt1 | contig 12007 bp, 6 predicted proteins | sample DipCmetagenome_FD_92527 | JGI IMG/M metagenome (GOLD analysis project Ga0126337, IMG submission 92527) | Coral microbial communities from La Bocana,Puerto Morelos, Mexico - Diploria C A metagenome | ecosystem: Host-associated > Invertebrates > Cnidaria > Coral | place: La Bocana,Puerto Morelos... | reverse complement strand
TCATAAAGTTTGATACACTTTGCACTGATGCATGCTAAATCGTAGGCGCTCTGACAAACTGCCGTCTATCAATTGATAGACAGCACCTGCGTAGCCAATCAGATTTCATGTTTACGTTATAGTCGATCACTGAGGTATGCTAAAGATAGAAAACCCAAACCTAAACTCGGCCTACCTTTCAGGTAGCCAGAGTAAAAAATTTTTGGTGTTAGGTGCACTTTTAGGCAAGCCCAGTTACTGTTGTAGTTGCACTGTTATTTCTTCCAAAAGAAGGCTACATAGAAGAAAAAATTATAAACTAAAAAATTGACCTTATAAATATACATTTTAAGCATTTTACTTAACATTGTTGAATAAAGTGCCGTCTAATAAATTCAATCATGCGGAAACGCCAAAAAAATACAAAAATACTCAAGCTTAAGTATGAAACCTTTCCTGAGGCACTGCTTTGCAGGGGAACATTTCCTAATTGTTTGCACAATATTTCAGGTCATAAAACAGATTAACGACACTTGTTAAACACGAATGGAAATGCAATTAAGGTAAGTATATTAATAGAAAGCATGCTGGATCATCCAAAGACAACAAATGATCTGACAAATTCATAAATAAACGGAAATTAGACTAAGGAATTTGCTTTTGTACAGTTACTTACTCAGGACTTTCCGATATATCCAGGCATTTGTGATATTGAAGAAGCGTTTTTCCAAAAAACTCAAGTCGTTTATCTTCGTTCTCCTGGCACTTGTCAAACTCTTGGATCATATCCCGTTCATATTGAGAGTTGTAACCACTTATTTCCTCCAAACGCAGTTCGTACTTTTCCCTGCATTTCTCCATTTCTCGTTTCGCTTTTTCAGTAGCGTCTTGCAACTTTTTCAGTTTATCTGCTATTTTCGGATCTGTGTCGTTATTACTTGCTTCACTCTCCAACCTCTTAGCCTGTTCTGTGTTACGAGACGCATTATGAAATGCCTTCTTCGACCGTTCGACTTTGGCCAGCCGTTTTGCCCAAGGCTTTTGAGCCTTGGCAAATCCTTCTTCAGCCTCTTTCGTTTCCTTCCACTGAAAGATTCCTTTGTGGTAAGTTTCATTTTTCCACTTTTTTATGGCCTCGTACACTTCATCCAAGAGTTTATCGCGACACAGTGAGTGTATCCCTGCTCTTGACTCTGCTTCGGTCACAGTGCCTCGCATGGCAGCTTCCATCGTACCATATTCTGGACCGTTTCGTATAAACTCTTCCCATCTCTTGGACCAAGCCCTCAATTTGAAAGCGTATTTTGCTTCAATTTCGGCCCTTTCCGCCACAAGTTTCATGAATTCGTCGCATAATTTTGCACCATCGTCTATACGCTTGACTGTTCGCTTGAAATTTCCCACGTCCCAAAAACTGTCACTAGCAGCGCTATATTGAAGGTTCTCGTCAGAACCTCGAGGGGTCCCTCTAATAGACATAGCAGTCCTTAAAACACGAAATTCACTACTTCGAGCCCACGTACACTTACATTTTCAATTTATTCAACGAATATTTGTATTTTGAAGGTGTGGGGAAGCGTGATTTGCATCCGCATGCGCAAAAATTTGTTTGTAACGCTGGCAAGGAAACGCGGGCATTTTGGGTATTCGAGCACCTCGTAATTCCCCCCCGGTACTAACTTTTTGGTTTATTGCCAACAATAAAGAATACCTAAAGGTAAAATTCCTATTGGTAAAGTAAGATAATTTAAGAGAGCGCCGAAATATGGTGGGGGAACTGGAACTGTAAAGAAAGGGTACGGGTACGGGGAAAGGGGCCCAGGGAGGGGGACTCCCCGGTGTCCTCCGGTTTCTTCGGTAAAAGGACCTACAAGGGTGCTTTATCCTAGGCTTTTGGGAGATCTCGCTGAATAATCCAAGCCGATGTAAAATGAGATTTTTCCAATAATTGCGAACACGCTTACTTTGTGATTTCTATCTTTGATATGGAACACCGTTTGTGACCCGGCTAGTTGGCTATTGGTTCTCACTTTCTGAGGATACTAACGCAAGCGGCTTGTGATACCTGATACAACCGCCATCGAAAAAATCTTTCCATAGAACGAAACCCGTATAGAAAACAAAGACAATTAACCGCAACTTAAGTATGCGTGAACTTTTTATTGAGCCACCGAAGCCCGAGGAAATCAAAGTTCGGACATTTTCATGCAGTAATAAACGATCGCAGACATTGCTCTTGCATTGGGATTCTCAAAAGAGATATCGCAAAAGATCACGCAAAATCGCATTATCATTATCGTAGTATGTGAACATCCGGTCCGGGCGAGCTGATAACAAATACTTCGTTACCTCGGGATGTCAAAACAGTCATCCAAGTGGAAAATATCACGCTTCAACGTCACATAACTTCGGTGCGTTTGATTCGCTTACAAGAAACTCGAACGATCGATAAAAAAAGTTTTAATTCCTAAGACGAAAAATGAGGTTTTAAAAGTACTCAGACAGCAGGTTATGAAAAATATTTTTCATAACCAGTTTTCCTGTTACATTTCCTAGACATGTGACAAAGCACTGCCAGTCAACAAGCTCGTCACACCCGGTATGAAAGCGAGGCTCGTCTCTTCCCGAGGTTTCAAAAGTTTGATTGACTGATTCCCAATATGGCCACCTAGACGCCAAAATCGTCTATTTTCAAGTCCTTTGTACTTCGAATTCGCACCCAATAAGCAAACAGAAGTTCTTCAAAGATTTGTCTCTTGATTTGTACGAATAAGAAACGCATAAGTTTGGTCGAAAGACCTTTAGTTTATCGCGTGACGTAGTCCTGCTTTCTGGCGTGTTTATACTTTGGATGGTTTGATATGCGATATCTTGTGCAAAAATGAATAGCGAAGCTAATGACAGTACCGATGCAACAGGGAGTAACGAGGAGACAGACACACTGGAATCCATCGCAGAAACATCGGGGGAGAGTAGAACTGATAGAATTCGAAGATTGAACAGAGAAAGACAGCGACGAAGGCGCGAAAAACTAAGGATGTCACGCCAGAGTGAAGCGCCATCGACAACCAGTAACGACGTGGACCCAAGCCATGATCTTGAGTTGCTGTCTGAGGGATGTGCGATTGTAGAAGTGACGCTACCACTGAAAGTCGAGACAGAAATACCAGAAGAATTAGATAAAGAAACTTCTAAGGTAACAAGACCGAAAAGATCTACGAGAGCGCGACAAAAATCGAGAAAAGAAGGGGCCGCCGAGCAAATTTCATCGGACACCGTCTCTTCAGCAAACAACGCCATTTCGCCACCATGTCACGACAATGGCTCGAAATTTGATGGCGCTTCAGATGAGAGCACTGTTCTGGTTGTTGCCAGTGAGGTAGAAGTGGTCGATGAAAAACCCCAAGAAAACGGAACCGAAGACCCGACAGAAACTCCAGAAAACAAGTCAGAGGGAAAGAAGCGGCGGACTCGAGACTCAAAGCGACAAACTGACAAATCACCCGAAGACGTCGCGACAAAGCGAGTATTTAGAGAGCGTGAAAAGAAGAAAATGCACGGTTCTAACGATGAGGTCACGGCGAGAAGAGAAAAACAACGGGAGTTGAAAAGAAAGCAAAAAGAACGGATGAGTAGCGATCAAATTGAAGCACTGAGGGCGAGATATCGCGAGTGGAGACGAAAACGAAAGGAAACCATGACAAACGAGCAACTGGAGATAATTCGCAAAGGAAATCGTGAGCGACAACGAAGACGGCGTGAGCGATTAGGTATCAGAAAGCGGTCAACAACCCCTCAGGCCAAAGGAGTAAGTGAAGCGGTGATACAAGGGCTCAAAAACAAGCAAGCACACGTTATAAAACCTTTGGAATCGAGCCTAAGCCCAGAAGCGAGCCTTGTAGCTGCCGTGAACCAGGTCGCATCGCTAAACAGTGTTGAAGCAGCCGCAGCGGCCGCCGCTCTTATGCCAAACAGTTCTCGCATTGAAGGTCCAGTTGCTGTCACAGTGGAAGTGAATCCAGCCGCTTCTGGAATGGCACCAAGTGCTATCCAAAACACGCAGACCCTAGTACAGCCGTCATCTTCGACACCTCAACTCGTAAGTCTTCCTGTCACATCAACAAATGTAACACAAGGAACTTTGCCTCCCGGAATGCCTGTTCTTGGGCCTCAGGGAACTATTCTTCAAGGACTTCCACCGGGATCTGGTACGCTGTACAGCATGACGATGCCAGGTATTCAAGGTGCTTTACTTCCCGGGATTCCTGTAACTGCTGGCCAAAATTTGCCTGGTGTACAGGGAAACCCTATCGGTGGAATGCCTTTCTCGGGCATGCAGGGTCTTATGCCTGGCATGTCACCTCAGGGTGCATTTTTGTCAGCATCACAAGCTGGGGTACTTCCTGGGATGCAGACATTTAGCAGCATGGCTCCAACTATGACTAAGGATGGCCAGATCTTGCACAGCATTTCAACACTTCTTCCTATTGCTCCAATGCAAGGTATTCAGGGTACAGGCCAGGGCGTAGCATTCCTGGCACCCATGCCTATGACAGGGCCTGCTGGTCAAGTCCAAGCCTTTCCAGATATGAGAGGTGCAGTAGCCACTCCTGTTAGAGCACCAAGTCCTGGTGTCAGTACAGTGGTAGCTTCAGTTCCAATAGCGGAGAGTGTGACAGCTGAAACAGTTGCTGTTGTTTCCCCTGGGGATGGAAGTGATGCAAGTGGTGCTGACTCCAAAGGTAAAAATGCTGCTTCACCTAAACCTAGAGGAAGAAGAGGTCGGAAAAGAACGACCTCTGCTGCTGAAATGCTAGCGAACCTTAGCAACCTTCCCCCAACTAGCACCCCTATGTCTTCCATGTTATCAGCATTGGCTTCCCAGGTCCGAGGTAACGTAGAGAAGGATGGCGATCCACCTGCCAAGAGAGCAGCAGTTGAAGCAACCCAGGTTGCTGCAGTGCAGAGAGCACCAGCTGGGCAAGATACTAGCCAAGTAACAGTGGTTGCTGGGGGTGAGGCCACTGTCAGATCCAATGTAGCCAGCCATCAAGAAATATTGGCGACAGCTCCTGCTTCAAACTCTAGTGGCAAAATTCCGCACATGAGTACCTTTCTCAATACCATGGGTGGCAGTCCAATTTCAAGCATGAGCATGCCGTTTGCAACTGCTGCAGGTTTAGCAAGGCCAATGAACACGTTTCCTCCTGGTCTACAAGCAGTGCCTGGTCAGTTCTTTCCACCCAGGGTTTCAGTTGGAGTGGAAACAGAGGAGATTAGGAAAACAACAGTCGGCACAAACACAGAAAACAACCAGCAGGTACCGCATGGTACTATTGACCAATCTGCGGTGATGTCGTCAGTAGGCACTATGACTGACTCCTTGTACAAAGTGTCTGTTGGCACTGGAACTGCTGGGATAGTGCAGCAGAGTAATGGACAATTGCACAACATCAGTGCAACAACTGAAACTTCTGAAAGTGTTGTGGAAGAAAGTGTAACATTACAAATGGAAGAAAGACAGGAGAAAGTCAGTCAAGATGTGGCAGATCCTCAAGAAATCAATCCTGTGGAAATAATACAGGAGGCATTAAACCAGGGGCAGATTGAGCCAGCTGTGATAATACAGGAAGAAGTTGTAGAAGAAGTTGTTGGAGTAACTGAAGTTGCAAAGATTACACCTATAGGAGATGGTATCTAATCTTGACATTTACTTAGCTGTTAAGGAACAATAGTCAGGACATCACCATAAACAAGTTTAATATGTATAATACTTACATAAGCATGGTTTTGCTTTTAATATAGGGCTTGCATATATGCAAGAATAGAAAACACACTGACAAATCACTAGAAATTTTTGAGTCTAGGGAATTTTTCCTTTGAAAAGGACTGTTACAGGTACTGAATTAGCTGTTCCCAAGCTTTTGGAAGTTTCTGGTTGGGCCCTTCCCCCAAAAAAGAGAAACCTTGTATAATAGTTCTATGCAGCTATTTTCCTTATCCATTCACTCTTGTGAGTCCCAGTCATTCCAAGCACTGTTTGCTACCTAGAGTAACTGTTCTTGCATTACTCTTTCATTAACATTTTTTATCTCTTACCTAATAACTATTTTCCTTCTTCACCTTTGTTTCATTATACAATACAATGTTATATTACTGATTATGACTTAGGAAATACCAGAAAATAAGCATGATAAAATTAACAACATGGCAATGTTTTCAGGCTCCAGGCTTCAAGAGTGAAATAGTTTGGTGGGTTTCGTGTTTGGGTGACGTTTTCCGTTCAAATTCTCATGACCTTCTTGCTTATTTCATTGTGGTTCTTCAATTTCTGGTTTTCTCAAATGACCCATGAAGTAAACAAAAATTCACAATAGCATTCATTTTATAGAAAATAAGTGAAATGTATCTCTAGTGGCTTAAAGCAGTAAAGACTGTAATGTACTTGCTCTAAACATAGATGAAAAATGTCTAATAAGTATTGAATGTAAATTCTGGGACTCAGAGAGACAGGTGGAGTCTAGTTTTTCCTTCCTAACAAACAGCAGGAAGTTCCTTTTACTGTTATAATGGAAACTTCTTTTTAGTGTGGAACTTGTTCCAGTCGCCAGACTTAAAGAGGGTGAATATTAGCTGTTTCTGCAAGTTTGAGAACTTACTTGAAATTTCCTATTATGTCAGTGAGCACTTTTAAAATTTGTTACCCAGAGGTTTAAAACATACATGTCTGCCAAAATAGATGTTTTTCATTTCAAAAATATAGTGGCACAGAGGTTTTGCATCCTGTAACAGAGCTTAAAATCTGATAATGTATGCTGTTTTGTCTTCATAGAACATACGGAGTGATAATGATGATTTCAATATGGTATGTGCTTACTTCAATGACATCGATGAACTAGCATAAGAAATATTGTTAGGCTAAACTTATGATTTAGAAAAAAAAAAGTAGTCAAATGTGGAAAAGTTCTAAGAAACAAAAATTTAAATACCTGTACTAATCAGGTTGTGGATGTTGCAGGTTATGTGCCAAAGAAACCTTTGCTTCAGTAAAGGGAACAAACAGAAAATTCAGTCTAAGATTGGTTTTCTGTCATTTAATGCATGTTTTGCATGAAGGCTGGAAGGTTTTCTTTGCTATGATAGTGTGTTCATTACCAAAGCCTTTCTCATTGCTGCCATTTACTGTATTGATATATATACATATATGTAACATGCGATAAGTATATTTAGATTCCATTTCGTGTTCATATATCCAGATTTTTTAAAAAAGCCTATATTAGTCATAACTTGGGTTGATTGAAGTAGTTTTATAGCTCACTGCTGTTGTGGTCACAAGATCTAAGGGGACATTTGTATATTTTATTGTGTAAGGTAACATTCAGTGATATTAGTGATTAATCTTATAGGTTTGGTAGCATGAAGATCAAACACTGATCAAGTTTTAAAGCTTCTTTAATCATTACTAAGTAAGTTGATTTCTCATGGCAAGGTGTTATAACATATTTTGAAGTGTAATGGAATAGAAAGAAAGTCGAATGGTTTTATTTTGATACAGGCAAAGCCTCATATAGTTGATATTATCTTCAATCAGGAATTAAAACCAAGTTGATCATGCATGGTTGTAATTATAATGATTGTAGTATTAGGTAGATGGTACATACAAAGAACAGCCTGACCACTGGACAATGTCTTGATGCTTTTGTTCTTAATTAAACTATCATCATATGCATCAGTTTTATTCAGTGGGACATTTTAAACAATTTGCTGTTTCTTAAATACAATAGTTTTGAAATTTCTTTGAGAAATCAAAGGAAGGATTTTAACCATGGCTTTCATTTAATTAACACTCAAATTGCCATAATTTATTGGAATAAAGTCGCACTTTTGTTGATGCCACAATATTAGCCTGTTTACTTGGCAGTCTTCGTTGAGTGTTTTCAAGGAACTTTGTCACATTCTGAAAGAAATTGGCCCTAATTTATTTCAAGTCATTCACGACTGTCCTTGTACATTTTCAGTTTACCACATGTATTATACTAATTGGTATTTTCTTCCTTAGAGCACTGTTAGAATTTGGATGGTTCAATCAATTTGAAGTAATTTCAAACATAGAAGGACAAAAAATATTATAAGCAAGTTCCTAAGTGTTGATTGCAAAGCTGTTTGAATATGCAGTGAGGGGAACAGCAAGGGAGAAATTCCTTGCTTTTCTTACATCTGCTATTGACTGCCACTTACACAAGCTAATGTGTGGCCTAATTTAATGTTCTTGATGCCGTTATAGTGGTATACAAAGGATTTAAAACAAAATAATTATTGCTTCCTAGTTTGATGGTCACATAAGCTGTGGACAGGATTGTTTGTCTAATGATTTATTTTAAACACACTTATGATTTAAGTAAACAAAATAACATTACATGGTGGTGTTTTTTTTCTGTGTTTAATAGGGGTAGGTGTAATGTAGTCAACTTTCTATAACAGCAATTCCAGTGCTGCTATAGAGAGAGAATCATTGCAGGGAAATTTTGATTTTGAAAAGTCCTTTCCAAAAACTCCTCCCTTGTCTTGATTGCCTTTTGCTTACTGGTAGTTTGAGGGAAATAAATAGCAAAGGTTGACTTTTGGCAAGTCTTGTAGTATTGGTATCCTGTTGTGTTCAAGAACATTGGCCATTGCAGTCTTGCCCCCAGAGCTAATGAAGTTTTGGTTAGTGGCAACCAAAACACTCCAGATGCTCTGGGTGGTATGTAAAACTGCAACCAGTAAGTTCTATTTTCAGTTTGATTGTACATGCATAAATACTGTCTAAGTGCTTCTGAATATAATTATGCTTAGAAGGACCAAACAGATTGTAAGTGCATCTGAATATATGCTTAGAAGGACCAAACAGCTTGTGAGCTCTGTCACCTCTGGGAACAAGATAGCGCATGAAAGGAGAGGTGCACCAGCCATTGTCATGTCAGTATTTTAGGTGTCACTGCAACAAGAATAAATCGGTTCTTCGTAGATAAAACTTATGGGTAAATGCTGCTTTGTCTGTCATGATGACGGCTGCCCAGGGAGGTAATTCCATATATATAAGCTATATGGGTATGTGCCACTCTGAAGGATACGTGTATGATTTTCAGACAGTTTAGTCTGAAATAGGTATAGAAATCAGACAGTTTTTGTCTAGTGCAGGGTATGATTTACCAGGAAAAGGAGCAATGTATAATTAATTGAGTCTACAACAGGGTTTTTTTACCCAGGGTTTTATAACAGTCGGAAGTGACTATGTAGGATATTGGTTTACTTAACATACGTTGGACTACGATAGTGATGATGATTTTGCATGGATTAGTGTAGGGGTTGTTGGTGTCTAGTCCAGAATATGGTTGAAAAATCAAGCTTATCATGATCTAGTACAAGGTAAAGTTTTCAGTGTCCTAGTGGCTGACTCCAAGGCAAAGATTTGCAGACTACCCCCCCCCCCCACTCTGAAGCATGTAGCCCTTCATTCTAGTAGTTCCCCCCGAAGCATGAAGCCCTTTTGTAGCAGCCATATTAGAATCAAGAGGAACCGGAAATTAAATCAGTGTGAGAAAGTTGTGTGTTGAAAAAGGCTAGCAAGTGTGATTGAACTGTCTTGGAACAAGTCAGTGCCACATGCCCCCATGCTGTGGTAATTTTGACAGTATAAATCAAGGAAATAAATAATATGAACTGGTATGTCAGGGGTTCCTGTGAACATTTCTGAGGAGCATCCTGTCAATTTTCATAGAGTAATAAAAATACGGCACTACTTGAAAAGCCGGGAAAGAGGGGGAAATTAAATCGGTGTAATATCTGGAAAGTGGCCAGGATATATATAATGAAAGATAGAACAAGGTTCTTTACCCAGGGCTATATGACAGAAATTGAAAATCAGAAGTACAGTGACTGTGTAAGGTACTGCAGTTGGTGTAGTTAGCATTGGTGCGTATGAAATTGGTTAGCCTGGGAGGGTAGGGGGCTGTAGATTGTGGTACAACTACATGTACCTAGTCTAAAATAGGGTTCCAAAATTCAAGCTGATCATAAACTAGTATGGTGTAGTGTAGGGTTAGGGTTTCATTGTCCCAGCAGCAGACCCCCACCCAAAGACTGACAGAGTACCCTCGGAGCCCGCGCTTTCGCCTTCGTTTCGATTGTCATGCGTTGAAGGCGCCTCCAAGTGGCAGAATTCCCCGTCAACATGGCAGGAAGTGCAAACGCTGGAAAAGTCAGTTGTTATTCTTGTCAATATCATAGGAATTACAGAGACACGTAAAAATTCATCTTGGCAAGATGCTCGAGAAGCATAGGCATTTGTTGCTGAAGTTTCGTCGGGAAATCGTGGAAGACTTGCTAGTGGATGATGTGGTTGTGTTTTTACAGAGCAAGTTCGTGCTGGACTCCGATGACACCGAGGTCATTCGAGGCGAACAAACTTCCCGTAGACAAGCAGAAATGCTTTTGGACATTCTTCCAAAGAAGGGATACGAATCATTTGAACACTTTTTCACCGCTCTTAGCGAAAAATACCCGCATTTAGCGCGGCTGTTAGAGAGTGGTGCTAGTGAAGACGAGCGCAACAACGTCGTTGAAGGAATCGACTCTCCTTTACAGCGTGAGTAAATGATAAGCTTCCTTCTGTTATTCTAAAGTTTTGTTTTCCACGCGCTTTCTGTGGAAAGACGAGATGCTATCGCTATTTAGTTCTCTCGTGTAACCTGAGCGAAGCTAAAACATTAATTCCGATAAACGGTATATTGTTATGGTCTTCCTGCTCAACAAGTTGACACAGGTTGTGCTGACTGATTTTGGGCGCGTCAGTTGGTTTGAAAGGGCTTCCAGGGACAAGCTATGGAGGCATGTGTTCTCGTGCTGTTTTCTTGAGATGTGAGTCGCATATTTCTCAAATTAATATGTCACGGTATACTAACTGATCTGCATATTTGCAAGCTTAATTTTGTACAGATAAATCAAAACATGCATGTCAAATCTCGTAGTGGTGGTCACCATTTTCATGATATGGACAGATATTGCTAAAAACTTGGTGACATTTACCATTTTAGTCCAAACAAATCCCAATTGTTTCTAGTGAAAATTGGTGTAATGAATTCTTTTCTGTGTTTCATTTTAGACAGTTATTGTTTTTTTCTTTTTTTCTTTCTATACCAACAGTAGAGCTGATGACCCCTGAACACACCGATCTCCTAACTGTTAACCGAGTTGAGATTGTCGAAGATCTGCTGGTCGATGATGTTCTTAATTTTCTTCAGAGTAAATTGATGTTTGATGGCCATGATACTGAGCTTGTAAAAGCTGAAAAAACTTCAAGAAGGCAAGCCGAGAAGCTGCTGGATCTGTTATCCACTAAGAGTGATGCAGCATTCTATTGTTTCCGCGAGTCACTTGAGGAGCCATACCCCCACCTGGTAGAACTTCTCCAAGAAAACGTCAAAATTCAAAGAAAAATCTCGGATGCTAAAGATTTATTAGAAAGAGGTAAATATGTTTTGAAAGTGGTAACAAGGTACATCAGAGAGGTCAGTAGGGTTTAGCTCGGGAATCTGTAAGGATTTAAGTAGCCAGTCATCTACTCTGACAAAGGGTAACCCTAATCCTGACCCTATGAAATTTAATACACAGAAGACCTGACTGAAGCCCTTGAGGGTGCTTCCTGTTTGGTAAGGCATGGGCTCCTGAGTGCATTTTGCTTGAGATTAACTAAATTGTCTAAATTAATTTTAGTCACATTTAGTACTCAATGGGGAATTATAAAACTGATATTTAAAAACTAATCTACAGCTGCGTTTTGATGCAAATTTAATGTAGCAAGGGGTAAACAATACTAACATGTTGTGGTATAGGCTGTACATGTTTAATGCTGGTTACTGCATGTTGATATGAATTGTAGATTGTATCTCAAAATCAATTGCTTTAAGGTGGCCGAACACAGTTTTCAAGAGCCTATGCCTAAATCACCATTACTTTTTAGCCATTTATGCTTTGGCGCCCGTTTTTT
>Ga0126337_10002342_pt1 | contig 12009 bp, 6 predicted proteins | sample DipCmetagenome_FD_92527 | JGI IMG/M metagenome (GOLD analysis project Ga0126337, IMG submission 92527) | Coral microbial communities from La Bocana,Puerto Morelos, Mexico - Diploria C A metagenome | ecosystem: Host-associated > Invertebrates > Cnidaria > Coral | place: La Bocana,Puerto Morelos... | reverse complement strand
TTTCGCGTTTTGTTGACCTCGTGGCCCAGTGGGCTCAATAAACTCAAGCAACGTCCTCTTACCAATCAGAATCAAGGTGCTGTGTTCACAACCAATCAGATTCAAAAGAATCATATGCATACTCGGGTTGTTCTACTTGTTTGACAGGTCGGTGATTGCGCGGTTTTCATGTCCAACCCAACAAAGAACTTGAATCTCCCGTATGTTGGTAGTATCGAGAACATGTGGGAGGGGTGTATGGGGAACATGGTGGTACGAGTCAAGTGGTTTTATCATCCGGAAGAAACTAAACCAGGACGAAGGCCTTCAGATGGCAAGGTAAGGTTAAGTTGAGAGATCATAAACAACACGATTAGTGCAGTTCGCTTCCCAACGTTGGGGTAACCAGAATAAATCTGATAAATCTGGGATACATGATAAAATAAGAAATATAGTGAATATAGTGGAACCTCTATGGAGAGGCTACTTGTTAAGGTTCAAATTATTGTCGGCAAAATACTGTGGATAAAACCCCTAGAAACCGGCCACCTCTCTTTATCGGCCGCGTCCACCTTTGGGTCTTCCCCATCAGGGTTTTCGTACATTAGATCTGCTTTGTTATGGAGAAAGTGGTAACAGATATGAAGTTGTTGCCGCCATTTATATGTGCGACTGAAAAATTGGGTTGATAAATAAAAGGGGTTACGTTTCCGACGCGCAACCTGAAAAAAAAAACTTAGCTAAACTTTTCAAGTCTTTTGTCTGCAATCTATCTTAATCTTCTTCTGTCGTAGCTACCGTTGGTGTTTTTATGCCTTAGACAACTATTATTTGGGAGTTTCCCCTGGATTTGAAAGTAGTTTTGTTTAACATAAACAAGTCCTAGGCTGTTGCGGCATATCTCCGGTTATAAATATCATTGATTCCTTACTCTTGATTACAGCAATCCTTGTACCGATCAACCCACGTGGATGAAAACGACGTGCAAACAATATCGCACAAGTGTGAGGTGCTCACTCCAGAAGAATTCAAAAGGCGTTCTCAATCTCTGGATGCACCCGGCACTAGGACCTCTCTGTCAGATCGCGTGTTTTGCTGCATCGGAAGCTACGACCCCAACACTGAGACACTTCAGACGGAGCTGTGATGTGATTGTGTATATATTACGTGCGTGATACACGAAGTAGGTAGTGCTGGTCGTGTTTACACTGCGTTCTAGTTGGTTTCGTTGGGAATTAAACCCATTGGGCGTCAATGTTGTCCTTCTGGTTGAATGAACCAATCAGAGATCAGATGGCTTCGGACACGGGAGGTCCGTGTCTCCTGTGTCCCCAGCAACACAGAAGTTATTAGCTATGCCATGGACAAGATCACAAAGCGTCTGATAGTTGTGTTACTTGCTGAAAAATTTGAGTTATGTCGAAATTGGGTGATGGACATATACGTACAAGTGTTGCCGATGGAACTATTAGCCTCTTGTTAGGGCCTTAATTAACAATAAATGGAGCATACAGTAAGACGAATGCTATTGCGAGACCTATTAGCCATGCCTTGAGTGGGACAAGCCCAGATACTGGAATGATATCATTAAAATCATCGCGCCCAGCGAGGAAAAGTTGAAAATGTGACGATCATCCAATTTATTCATTTTCAACGTTTCCTTTCTCGCGCTTTAATGATGCATATGACGACGAGACTGGGTTCTGCTCAGTCTGACGAGGGTTTCTGCTTTTCACACGTGATTTCTCTCAAGTTTTATCGATAAATATTCCTAAACGTTATTCGCCACTGATTACCACGTTCAAATTGTTCAGTTTCTTAAGCACGCTCTGTCGGAGTTTAAAAAAGAATCACTGTACATAATTTTTCGTCACGTAATTGTCTTCTGCTTCGACTACGAGCATGGTCTTTCATTTTTGGCAGCCATCGAACAGGCGCGAGTTAAGGGATTAGGCCAAAACTAGCCGCATCCCGCGGGAATCCCGCAGGTGATTCTCTCTACGCGTGGCTTCGTAGTAAACGACTGCTTCATGCGTGTCGCGCGTGCACTCCTCGCAAATCCCCTTCTCAAACAGTCACATATTTCGGATACATTATCCCACGCAAACGAAAATGACTAAGTATTCTATCTTCACCATAAGATTTAATTGATATATTGTGTGTTAGAAAAAAACGCTAAAATATTTTTTTATAAGGAAAGTGTGGACATGCGGCTAGCAATGTTTTGTACTGCAGGTTAAATGTAAGAAAGGCCGACTCGATCGTTGTAAATACATGTACAGTTTAATCTTCTAAAGATATGCTTTTGTAACATAACTCTACTAGCTCGTGCGGCGAAATCTCTCGTTTATATTATACAGAGAAAATATAATGAATATTTAGTTTTAGGATAAGAAAATAAAGTTTTAGATTTTCTAGCTGGGGTGGTTCGTTTCTTACATATTCGACACGTTCAACCTCGTTTTCAAGGTGGGGGAAGAAGAGAGGCACTGGGGAGCAGGTTCGGGACACGTTTATTATAGCCGTTTGAAAACCTAATAGGTAACCACACAAACGGACGGTTAATAGAGACGGTTCGTCCTTCACCACAGCTCAAAGAAATCGGTGCGCCTCCTTTTGATGCTTACTACTAACACTGATGGGGGTTCTAAAAGGACCTAATTTTTTAACCGACCGAATCAATCGTCATCGCCCTTCACGCGTTTTACCGTGTTTGGAGAGACTAGAACAGTGTTTGAGTCACCTGGTACAAATGGACCAATCAGAGAAGAATATTGCATTGGAAGCAAAGATCACGTTATAGATTATTTGATAACGGGAAAATGTTATTTTCTGGAACCCACAGCTCGAAATTACAATAATTGCGTTGATGAACTATGTGTCCTTTCAACACAAACAAGTAGAAGCTAAAATTAATTTGTTTGTATCGGTAAAATATTTCGAAAAATGTCACACGCATACTCCCCAACCCAAGAACAGCCCGATTTGGTTGGGTATTTTGCCTAACATTTTGCTTAGTTCAGCTTGATTTTTGGAACTTGTTTTCTCAGCTAGCAATTCTTCTTTTCGATGATCTCGTGTAAGCTTATCACGTCCTCCTCTGCGTAACAAGCAGCCAAATTCGTCTGCGTAGGATGTACGGCTCAACAAATCTGACAGCTTCGTATCAGTGATCTTGCAGATGATTCTCTATCACGAAACTATAAAGATACATTTCTAAAGGTTTCTTGTTTTCGAAGGACAATGGGTTTAAGTCAGCTAGAGCTGCAAGACTTATATTATGTAGTGATATACTTCTTGTTTCAAAGAATAAACAGCTAGATGGCGGAAAGGTACAATGCTGGTTAAGTTATCTTTCTGTATTGAATCTTTATCTTCGTCTTGTCTCGATAATCTTCCTTTGATAGTTCCTGATCCGCGAAAGAATGTTAATTCAAGAGCATTATCTTGAAAACAAGGATCGACTAACTTACAATTGTTAAATGTTACTTTTCACTTCTTCTCTGATTTCTGCTATAGAAGCAAAGTGGGTCACATTGTTGTATGTCAACTATTGAACTCAACGCTAGGAAACCTCTGTTTTCGTAGCTGATTCGTAACGCATGATGCGTTTCTCTGTAAGAGAGCGCATTTGTTTGTTGCATTCGCTCTTTTTATTTTCAGAGAAGAAACGTACAGAATGGTCAACAAAGTACCAGTAATTCCGGCAAAAGCCTTTTCGAAAATCGCTAACTTGGATTAATCGGCACATTTCTCTGATTGAAAGTTACGTACAGGGGATATTGAATCTAAACAACATTACAAAAATGTCGTTTCCATAAAGTACCCCCGAGGGGAAATCCCTTATTAAAAAAGATGCGGGTTATCGACGGATATTTGGAAAAAAAAAACCTAAGAGATACCAAGGTCCTATTTTGTGGGCGTGGCTGACCTTTTTTCTCCCCTTAGAGGCAGCAATTCTTACATAACACATTATCTCTTGTCATTATGTTTTTAGGCTCAATATCCCAAATGGTACCGCAAAAACGCCTACTGTGGTCCTGTTGACACTGAACTTCCTGAGAGGTAGCAAAACCGCTTTTTAACACCTAAAGGATACGACCACCACCCCTGTCATTTCTAGATGGTAATCCACCCGGGTATATTGCAAGGTGTGAGGCCTAGTTTCAATTAATCAGTTCATTAAGTGTAGGGAAATAGATACTGAGGCATCATTTGTCGCGTGTAGTCTAACTCAGTCGGCTTCTGGCGCTTATTGAGGCATGGTAAGCTTTGCTATTGACGAGAGAAGGAAAAACAAAGTTTCCTGAAGAAAATGGCTTCAAGTTCTGCTACAATTTACTTGATTTTGTACACCTTTTAAAGTCCTCAGTGTTTTCCTCCAAGCTCTCTCTTATTATCATTGTCATTAGCAGTGATGTTCTTATAAATGCTTTTCACACATGGAGTCTTCATTATTTCTTGAGAAAATTTGAATACCAATCCTGAGATAATTCGATGTTCTATTTTCATTTGATTGCAACCTTTAATATATCTTATTTTCCCAGGCTTCCGATTTTACGTAAATACACAAGACTAGTTCCTTTAGTTCAGTTGGCGGTCAAATAAATTAGACAGGATCAATAACATTCTTATCCGGAGAGCTCGACTGAAAAAAAAAAATCAATTTAACGACCTAACTGAGTAACACATTTATAGAACTATGACCTTTCGGGTAATTCGAATATATTCTTAAAGCCTTAGCCTTTTAATTAATTTTTATTCTGCGATTTTTCCATTCTTTAGCCTTTTTCGTCACCTTTCAACGCCAGTCACTGATTAGAGCTAAATACCCAAATGTCTAAGCTTGTTCAACCAGCCACTACACACGGCTTGCCAGGGATATCAAAGAAGATCTTGGCTGAAAAGTAGTTCAGGTTCCAAGGTATAGCTAATGGTTTCCTTTGTCTGATACCGCGATTTTACGTCGATATCCCTGTGAGTGGTTCGTATACGAAGTGTTTGGCTTTCAGTGTGAATCACCTGGGCGTCGCCATGTTTATTTTATGATAATATATGACGTCATTGCCGGTCGGAGATCTCAATATGCATGGTAAGACAGATTCATCTGGAATGCGAATTTTAAACCAATTAAAAAAACATTAAATCTTTAAATTAACGCAACGCTGAATTTCCAAAACGTCCAACCGCAAATTGATGTCATATTTTCCTCTCAAGCTATGCACAAACAGACATTAAGAAGAAAAAAATTAAAATTCGAAAATATAGCCAAAGGGAAAATCCCAGCATTTCAAAACAGGCAAAGAATTATCAATCGACTTCAAATCACTGAAACAGCTTAACACAAACATCAGCTTGTGATTTAAAACAAAACTAGTTTCTTTGAGAACTGATGAGATCGTGATGGAGGTCGCGCCTACGAGCAGCACTGAGGAGGGGGAGGGTAGGTGATGACCAGTAAAAATTGAGTCCATTTGATTCTTTGAACGCGTGCTATGAGGCTGGATAACATCGATGGTGTTTTTAGGAGTGTGGGCAGCGGGATGCGGGAAGCAATGTAAAATACCACCCCACGGCTCTTGAATTAAGCTGGACTAACCTTTATATTTGACAAACATCTTGGTACATATGTAAAAGAGGTTATAAACCCGTCATAAAATACAACCTCGTCAACTTCTATCAATCTGCAATTTTCAATGAAACAAAATCAAACGAACAGGGGAATATTTCCTGCATTTAAGTGGCTTTCCCATCTCTTTTCAGTTTCGTGTATCCTAACTCGCATTACAATCACTTTACTTGTATTTCCTCTTATTTAATTTAATTCCATTACACCAAACTCGCCATCAATCGCGATTACTTTGCTTGTTCTCAGCCCCTCCTCTATAGCTCCCACATCCGCTTCAGTGCCGTCAATTCCGCCCGGACTTATTCGACGTTCCCTCCGTCTTAACCTTATTTTACTGCAACTGCAATTACCTTTACCTTTACCGTACCCGAGTAGGGTAAAGGTAATTGATTAATAAGGCCCTTATCTTCAGCTGCTCGCGCGGGACTGCGTATAAAATCTCTTGATAAAAATGTGTAGCACAGTGACGATAAATTTAAGTACTGATTAGAGTGTAATTAATGGCGTCTTAAACCATGCCAAGAAAAGGTCAGTACATTTTTCTATTCTTTTTCCTCGGAAACTTCTTTTTCTAGCCTTCCTTTGTTCTATGCAACAGTCTTAATCTTTAAAGCCTGATTTTGCATTTTCTAAAAAAAAAGAAACGAAAAGCATGTTCAAATTGCCTTTATCCAATAATCGGCGTCTCTTCTCGATTGGTACACAAAGTTCCTTATCCACTAAAGAATGTTAACTCAAGAGCATTATTTTGAGCACAGCAATCAATTAACTCGCAGTTAGTTTTTCAACTCACCTCTTCGGTTCGCCGCCCCTTACCAATAGAGACAAAAAAATCATGTCATGAGCTCAACCAGGCCTCGATAAGGGGCTTCCCCACATAACCTTAAATTTGAATGCGTGGATCGTAAGGCCTTGTTTTGTAAACAAGCGAATTAAGTTAACAACGGGTTAAGAATGAGAAATGACCGGATTAGTGCCCCATGCAGATTTAAGTATCGCCTAAACGATAAACTTGACAATTCCACCTTGAAATAAAAGGTATTTTGTGGATACTTGGAACGTACTACACTCATTTCGAAGATGAAGGTACTTAGAAAAGTGATCCCCTGAGTGACATTTGAAAGTGCCTTTTACAGGGCGTTTTTTTCGGATTAGTATAAGCTTATCGGACAAGGACAATATTTTATCAGTTTTGAATCGAGTTTGGCGAGAGTTAGTGAATTTTTTTGTCTTGTCGGCTAGCACGGCCGGAGAATTCTGATAATTAACGGACGTAATAGCGGCCGGGAATGTCAGACTAAGATGCAATAACTCATTTTGTCTCAACATGAGTCTCATCTAACTGACTTCAGGACAATCTGTTCATGATTATTTTGAATTTCACGTTAAAAGTCAAATAGATATAGATTCCTTTACGATTTCATACATACACCATTCATATACCTTATGATAAGGCAGGTCTAAATCAGATGGCAACCTTAGGGCTGGCGTGGACCTGCTTTCGGGACGACCCACGGCTCGTGGTTCATCTAATTCACCACGATGAGTTCTCCTGTTCTGAAACGTGCAGATAATGATAAATCAGTCGGATTTAGACCTGCGGCCCCGGCGCTCCATCGAAGATCCCGAAGTTTCGCGTCCAAAGCCATGGAAAATTTCAAACCTTATTATTACAGAGACAGAATTTCCCTTCATAAAAGAAGTTTCAGGCGTGTACACCTCTCTGTTTTTAGATACAGATTAATTGAAAATAGCTTTGCGGGCCCAAAAAGATTCTGGGACTTTCGAGAAGCAAGCTCCTGGAGACAAAAATCTACTTATGCCGCTCAGCAGTTGATAAAGTAATCAGGTTGATCTGGCGGATTGAGCCGGCATGCGAGGCTTAATATACACAGTGCTATACGGTTTTCGAAACTTTTTTTGCTCAAAATAAGCTAGGACACGAGAACATTAGTAACGGGATCGAGTGGCTTCTTGTAATCTCTCCCTAGTCGTACAACTTACAGAGACCCTATTACAATACCTAAGTCACGGTACAGGGAACCCGGCCGAGCACGAGAGACAAAAAACGGCGTTTGTCGATGAAAATTAGCTGAGACTGACATAAACGCGTCACTTCTCACTGAGTGCTAAATCCACTCATAATTTGAGCGCTTCTTATGACCAATTCATTGTTGCGGTCTTCGTCTCAGACTGAAACAAAACCTCATCTAATTGAATAACTGATTTTTTTGTTTTTCTGATCATAACCTTTCTTTGACTATCTTTCAACAACGGTCAATTATACTTAAAATCTCCAGCCCTAGATTTATTTCGTAAAAAAAAAAAGAAAAAAGACACCGGCCGGCCAGAATATTTAACAATTATTCCACATGCTGGCATTGGATATTTATACAATAACTGCAGAACTTCTTTCGCGCTCATTGGCTAATCTCATTGTCAATTAGTTGACATACATATGAATTTATGACACAACGAGCGCGAGCGAACAATTTGATAATTTGTTATTGCAAAAAAAAAACCAACCAGAAAGGAGTTTTTCATGGCTCTGTCCTGTTATTGACAATGAATTTCGCCATAACATTGCCAAAGTAGCTGTGGATCCCAGACAGCTTCTTTGACAGTGTTATGGCGAAATCCATGATCAATAACAGGATAGACCGCTATAATCCAACAAGCGCGATTGTGATTAAAAATAATGAAAACTATATACATTGTAACATGCCAATGTTTTTAAGTAAGGGCTAAAAGACAACTTAGCACATTCCCGCCTCTTCCTCCTTCAGTGCCTCGCCCAGAAACTGAATTCCTTTGAAACCATCGCGCGAATCTGTGGAGGTATTCCTAAGCGGGCGGAGTTGGATTCTTTGCAAGTTTGGTCTGACTGTTTATTTTGACTACCAAGAAAATTACCTAGAAAGGATTTTTTAAACGGGAAATCTTTGAACTCGGACACAGTCAAAGAATTTTTTTCCGATCCGGAAAGATTTTTTGGCGTTGTTTAGAGCCCTCGGTAACGTCACTGTTCTGTCAGCGTGCAGTGGAATGATAAGAACGTACTTGAAGACTACCAACCACGAAGCTGCAAGAAAGCGATAGCATTCGGAAATTTCTCCTTCGTTTGTACCCTTCTGGCTTCATGCAGGGTTCAATGACTTGACCAACGTTGAGTTGGGCTACCTGATGGGTTGTTAGCGCTCTCAGTATGCGCTGGAATCCGCGTTTGGATCGAGATTTCTGTGACATCTGTGCGGAAACTGACGGAGTTGGTATCCTTTTATAAATGGTCATTTGCTTATTTACATCATTGAATGGTGGAGCTGGAGAGTGTTCTCAAACGGCGGAGGAACACGTCACGTTGATTAGTCGCTTTACATGCCTGAGCTATCTTTTCACAGAAACGTCTGCAAGGAGCTCATAAAAAGCAAGTGTTCCGACATGGACAACGAACAGAAGCCTGCAAAAATGGCGTTTTCCGGCACACGATCTCTACTGCTTTGGTGTCGGCAACAAACGGAGGGGTATAACGAGGTGAACGTGTTTAACATGTCAACCTCATGGCGGGATGGCCTGGCGTTCTGTGCGATTATTCATCGTTACCGGCCGGATTTGATGTAAGTCTGCATCTCTCGAGATGGGCAATCAAAGCATCGTGTTGTCTGACAAGCTTTTCACGCTGTTTGCTTTTGCTCCGTTTATCTCTAGTGCCTGCTGAAACGCGGCTTTGTTTCATTGTTTTTACTAAGAAATGTGTTTCTGTTCTATAGAGATTTCGACAGGCTGTCCAAAGAAAATATTTTGGAAAACAATGAACTGGTAGGTTTGTATTGAACTGTGGTAAGACAAAAATTTTTATGGGTACCATGTAAACAGCGTTTGTTTTCAATTTTTGCACGTTCGAAATTCGATTTTTCATGGTGACCTCCGTGAAATTCGTGCACTTGTTCGTCAATTAATTTCGTTAATGGTGTCACAGCAACTAGAATAGATGCTTTAAGCAGGAGATAAGAAAATGTGCGTTTGAATGAAAAACTAAACAAATATTATTGACAAAGATTTATGTCTTTCCGGCCCACGGCTGTGCAAGCATGAATGCCAGCATTCTTGCAGAGACACACTAATTTGTCTTTTAAGACATTTGTTTACAATATACAAAAATAAGAGTTAGACTATCATTAAAGCCGTAAACACTGAATAGATTTCCATTTGAATTATTTTTATTTTCGCGAATGAAGCGTTCAATACCGTGTTTGTTCTTATGTGTTTTGCTTCCAGAAACTTTTTTGCGTGACGTTTCGGAATGCAAATGCGATCCATTTAATTTTCTTTTCGCCGCGGGGTTTAAAAAGTTCTTTCTTTCGAATAGAATGCAATTAATTTAGCAGTGAAAGGAGTCAGTCTTCCGAAGGGGTTTTTTTAATTCTAATTAAGGCGCGTATGTGTGTGTGGTTTACTTTTGCATTCCTGTTTTCGGACCTATATTGCCCGTGGCCGAAATCATAAGTCTTGTCAGCTGCAAATTAGTAACCATACGCCTAGTGTTTAGCCGTCGGCACTTTAAATTGCGCGAGAAAAGCATTTTTGTTTTTTTATTTCACCTCGTATTAATAACAGCAAACCCTAGTGCAAATGTCCTGGTGATATTGATCTACATTTTTGTCAACACCGACTGCTTCAAATTCCTCGATCTCTACAGTTGCCAGAAATTCAGGGTTTTAATCGGTGGGTGACTGAAACTCATTAAAATCAGCTGACTGCATGTCACACAATTCTTGTGTAACATTTTTGCATCAGACTCAGTTACAACAACTTATTAAACTGAACCTACAGCGACAAGATGATTTATTAATCATTTAATGCACTCTCTAGTTTTCATGAACTGAATCTAATTATATTGCAGAAATAATTTCATCGTAATGAAACAATAAACCCTGAAATCAATAATTATAAGTTAGACGCATCTGATGTAGGTCAACTCAACAATTGAAGGATATGTCACAAAAGGGGTTTCTGTAAATATAATTAGATTTTTTTTAATTTCGTTCCAGATCACTACATTTGGTTAACATGACCATTTCTGCGAACATTCGTAGCAATCCTGTATTTGTATTTTTTCGTTCTTATCATACCAAAGGATTTAGCTATAGTTTCGACCATTTGAGTTGCTATTCCTCCTTGGCAAATAAATTGTCAAATTTAGCCAAGGAATTTTTAAGATCCTTTTCAAGAAGGATTAACTCATATGTTAACAGAAAATAACTGCAGTGAAATTGGATGACATTTTAAGTGTCATCATGACATCAATATCAAGTTGTGGATAATATTAACCTTCATTTAGGAGTTGTATTGCACTCTCCAGTTTTCATGAACTGAAAGTATTTATTAATAATCTCATGGTAGAAAAAAGTTCATCATTATGATAATGAAACAATCAACTGTGAAAACGATAAATGTAAGTCTGACACATTTGGTGACGTGGATCAACCTAATAATTGAAGGATATGTGACAAAAGGGTTTTCCGCAAATATAATCACTTCTTTTTTTAACTTCGTTCCAGTTCACTACATTTGGTAAAAATAACAATTTCTGTGAATGTGCCGTGAAGCAATACTGCAGATGTATTACTCTTTCTTGTTATTCCAAAGGATTTGGCCATGAGTAAAAAACCATTAAACTACTACATGCTGAAGCTTGAGATGGGAGTCCTTACTGGCATAAAGTTATTACAGCCAAACCAAGTGAAGCGTACCCCTTCAGATTCGTGAAGTTTTAATGAATTGATTACCGGTACTTGAATACTGAACCCACGAGTCATTTCAAGAATGCAATAATGAATTGATTGTTTTAATATTGAACCCACTAGTCATTCCGGGAATACAGCTAATGGGTTTAATGTTGAAAATAATCAATTTTAATATTGATTTTTGAAATGACTAGCAAGTTCAATATTCAAGTAATCAATTCATAAATGTGACCTTGAGGGGTACGCTTCACTTAGTTTGACTGTGAAAAATATCAAATCAAATTTAGCCAAGGAATTTTTTAAGATCCTTATCTACGAGGATTAACTCCTCTGCTAACAAGCTGAAAATAACTGCAGTGAAATTTGATGACATTATCATGACACCAATATCAAGTTGTGAATAATATTTAATTAACGTTCATTTAGGAATTGTCGATCCTCCGACTGGTCAATAAATTTGATCACAAAGGCTGAGTGTTACATCCATATTGGGAAACATAATAATTTGCACTTTTTTTGTTTGAGGTTCATGGTACATGGCTTGTTCATGGTGCCCTAAAGATACAAAAAGAACTGTTTGTTTTGCTTTTTTGTGTTTAAATTTAAAGAAATGGTTAATTGATAATGCCTTTTATAATAAGTATGACTTTAACAAAT
>Ga0126337_10002341_pt1 | contig 12009 bp, 6 predicted proteins | sample DipCmetagenome_FD_92527 | JGI IMG/M metagenome (GOLD analysis project Ga0126337, IMG submission 92527) | Coral microbial communities from La Bocana,Puerto Morelos, Mexico - Diploria C A metagenome | ecosystem: Host-associated > Invertebrates > Cnidaria > Coral | place: La Bocana,Puerto Morelos... | reverse complement strand
TACAGAAGAATAGCGGTTTCGATCCTTTCTGGAATATCTTTTTTCGTCTTAGAGATATCGACATGTTCGTATTATGAAAATTAGGAAAGTGATGACGCAATGAGGAAAGCAGCTTAGTGGTAAAACACTGAATAAAGAATATCTCGAGACATATTAGAGCAATGTTTTTCACACTTGATACCAGAAGTGTACATCACAAAAGAAACAAAATGACACCCGTAGTACCGTTGCCATGGCTACTCTCTTGGCTCGACAACTGATAACGTCATCACCTTCGTTAGAAAAACGTCAATATCCCTAAAACGACAAAGGATGTTCCAAAAAGGTAAACGCCATTTCTCTGTAGTTTGAAAAGCCTTGCGAATAAGCAACAATTAGTTTCACTTAAAATCAAGGCTACGAGGAACAGTGAAATTGAGAACTCTTTTTCTGGCTAGCTCTTACTCTAAACACTGGTAGTCGGCTTTACCTTAACGAGCTTAAAGTTGATTGCCTTCACTTCCTTTGCATGCCGCTTTCTGTCAGTAATCTTAGAGAAACTCAGTGCACTTAAGACCACTTACGCCTGTGTGGCTTGGTACTGAGTATGCTGAAAAAGACAATCAGCCCACGACTGGTAGTATACAAACTGCCATTTGCCAGCTTGCAGAAAACTGTGTAAAAATCCGATTGTACAAAAAGGTGGTTTCAATAAAAACACTCGATCATGTTTGTTTCATGACCCACCCTGTCTTTGCATTAGCGCTTTCAATAAATAGCAGCTAGATTCACATTTATTTTATTGAGTTAATTCACTTTGCGTTCTCCTCCAATGTTCTCTCGGAGCAATTACAGAATACCCGGCCACTTCATTTACACATCTCGGTATGCTTTGAAGGACGAGGTATACAACAATAGTTGCTTTCTTCAGTTTAATTACATGTCAATTAGGTGGCCGCGTATTCTGTAATTTCCGGCTCTGAATAAAGAACGAGTCAAACAGGCCAATAACGGATAATGTGTAGATTGCGCAAAGCGGAAAAGAGAATATTATAATTACAACAGTGACCTTATTGACAGGTCAATTAAAATTAAATACCATCAATGGTACTGTAGCTGGACCTTTTGGTCGACGAGCTAGTGATACTCAGGCGAGGTCGAGCTATGACGTGTGCTCTACCTCTTGTTACGCCGTTCCCAAATAATTCCCGTAAGGTAACACGATAAAGGGACAATGAATTGTAATTCTTTGTGCCTCTAGTGTTGTAAAGGTTATCTTTCGCTAGTCAACTGTTCCGAAAATGGTTGTAACACATGAATGCAGGATAGATCCAACTCGAAAACTAAAAGGCGTCATAAATCATAAAATGGTCAACTCTGAGCCCCAAAAATCTTCTGTTATTTCAGCGTTGCTTGATTACATACGACAGAGATTACATGCAGTTAGCGAAATGAGTCAAACCCTGTAAGAAAAGAGCTGAAAAGCAATGTTTTCAAAGGCGCCGCGGCTGAGAAAAAATGGAAATTGTTATCTTTCGGCGGTGTAAATTTGAGTCAACAACTTTTTTTTAATAAGCACTCGCCATTCATGTTTTGTTTTCAAAATGACTAACAATTTTTCATTTATTTACTCAAAATAATACAAAGCTTCTCTGCAGAACTAAAGAAACATTAGCTATTTGTCCTTGATCCTTTCGATCTAATAGTGGGATTAGTGTAAGTTACTCTCTGGACAATGGTGGCACATATTAAAGAAAGCGCAATTAGTGCGTGTCTTATTTAGCAGTAAAAATTTCAATATTGCGCGAGGACCGATATAACGTCTTTAACCGCCTCTAATTTTGATTTGTTCTGAAAGAGGAGGTCACATATTTGCTCTTGTCGGACGGTCATTTGTTATGTGTGCTGGTTTATCAAATGAAAGCCTTTTTCATTGCAAACGATATTCATTACGAAGTTTAATTATGAAAGCTTTTCATTTGTTACCCATTCCCATTTTTTTTCGAAGTCGCGCAACATGACGGCCATTCTCCAACTAATGGATGGCCTTAGTACCGGCCGGCTTACTCACCTGATCTTAACACCATCGAAACAATAACATGCTAAAGGTGAAACTTTTCCAAGTGCCTTCACATCTTTGACGACCCATGGAGCATTTACTCGCGTCCCTGCGAATGTTCCCGCGGCAACATGATGCTTATCTTATTACGGATTTTCACTTGATCGAATTTTCTCGTTAATTTTGAAAAACGGACAGGTTTTCAGCAAAGCATCGACAAGTTTTTTTTAAGATCCCTGAAACGTTTTGTTTGCTTTGTATGGTCACAAACGACTGAGAAATCTCTTAGCGAACAATGTCAGCCCCTAAAGCATTAAATGAAGAAGCGCTGTCGAGTAAGTGAAATAACAAAGGAAAAGCATTCTTTTTAAACGCTTTCCCTCAAAAATCTGCAAAATCCGCAAAACCGGAGACTATACTTTTACTTTTCAACTTAATAAAAAAAATGCTTATTAAAAATTACTTGTAGACCTGGCAACCTACGAAATCCTTGCTTTCAATTTCAGAAATTAAAATAAAAATAGAGAACCTCTTGAAGGTAATGGGCTCCTGCTTGAAGCGAAAATTTTGCTTTGTTAAGCCTATACAAAGATTCGTTGAGGGAACTTTGTTTTGAGCCATCCTTGCCATATACTTAGTATGATTGTTAATTAAAAAATAACTTTGACTCAAGCTCACAACAGAAAGATTGTTTTCGATCGGTTTCAGCCACGAATAAATAAAATTATTTTTTGTTGAAAAGGCGACTAACGTAAAAAATCTAATTTACGTTCACTTCTTTAGGAAGCGTGTTTTTAACGGAATGCCAACAAACGGACAGCTGCGCTTCACCCGTTTCTAAGCTCAACTCTGGAAGTTGCAGTTTTAATGAAGGCCTTGAAGAAAATATTCTGTTCATTGGCATGCATTTAATTTAATTCCAGTGTGTTGGATTAAAACAGCTTTCCCGTTTAGAGACGCTGGTGCATTGCGTTGGTGAGACGCGCGTAGCACGGAGTCGGATGGTTTGGTGGTAACCCAGAGTGAACTGGGTTTTGACTAGAATGGATACCTTAAAATTAGTTTGGACGCATTATGTTTATTACCCAACAAGGTTTGCTTCGAGTATGTGCCCAGAATGTAATTTGGTTATATCAACTACGTTGAAAATGTAAATTGGCCACCGTAACGAGTTATAAAGCTGACGTTTCGAGCGTTAGCCCTCCGTCAGACCGAATTTTCAACTTAGTTGATATAACCAAATTACCTTGTTACCCCCACCGACGAAGCACCACAGTTTCTTTAGAAACTTTCACTCTTTATTCAGGTGACCAGGATGGATACTCTAAATAAGGTTGTCATCTTCACTCAAAATACACGATAGGTGTCATAAGAGAAGACAGAAAACAGAGGAAAACAGTTCTAGTCACAACCAGTGTAACTGGCCCACTATTCAACGCGCATCCACCAAGGAGGGGTCGCCTGGGACGAGAAAGTGGAAACAGTGCTTGAATTCTTGCAGCATGAACGGATTTACATTACTTATTGAGGGTTGTGGTTGCATGCTCTGTCTTTCAAAGGTTAGTTCAAAATGGAAGCGAAAAAAATTGGAAAACTGTAAAAGGGGTAGCGATATGCTCAAGATACCTATAACTCATACTTTGGGTACAAGACATTTTTTCTTACTCGGCCTGCGAAGGGTTGCTTAGGGTCAACAAGAAAACGATGCCACGAGAGTGGACACTGTGCATGAAAAGCCGAGTCTGATCACTTGCTGGGACAAACCATTCTTGTTCCCGATCCCATATAACTCCCTGTCGTTGACAGTTCTCGTTCTTGAGCTTATACTTCGAATGCAATGTCCCTGTCATTCAATCTGGATTTTGGCACTTATTTGCAAGCATGTGCGTTTGCTGAACTGGTCGTTAATTCACGACAAAAGACCTGTGCAAGCCAACGAAAAATGTGACACAATAAAAGAAACAACCATTTATTTTACAGTCATAAAAAAAGATCGGCATAGTCGAAACTAGCTTACGTCAGAAGCACCTCATGGACTCCTGCTCACGGCAAGAAAAATTGTGATTAGGCTTGTTCCAAAGCTCAATTTCCAGCCGTTTTGTGAGCCCGCGTTTCTTGCCCCAAGCCGTGGGAGGAGTATAAACAACCGGACTTCCTAAACGCCTGAAAATTGACCCTAGCTTGTTCCATGCCTAACTTTCAAACCATATTGTAAGTCGCTTTCAGCTTCAGGAGCCTGAGGGAGATTGGACTCCAGCTTTGCACGCTAGGTTACATGGGAGCGTTTGGAAAGGCCTCAAAATCGGCATGTGTTGTTGATTGAATTGTTCTTCTATATTGTGGTGAACACTGACGTGTATGTCACCGTGTTCTGACGCCCTTCTATGCACAATCCAAGGAGTACTGCGCCACAAGGTTTCTGGAGGAATCTGCTGAATAACTTATACTATACTTAATTCTTTTTCAAAAATTTCAAATTAAAAAAACACTGTTAAACACCTTCTGGAAGAACACTGACGTCACATGAAGAGAAAGTTTAAAAAGTTTGAAACAAAAAGTGTACTAGTCAAATTGTAGTCTTCTCCATAAATAATCCAGTCCCAACTTACAGCAGCAAATTAAAACAACTGTACAAAGTTCGTAACTCGATTAAAACGATTCTGCACTTGCACGTGTATGGAACGTTGGAAAATCAGCCATCTAAAATCTGCCTCCTCTCCAGCCCCGACCACGCCCTCGGCTCCGCCCTCCCTGTCTGAATCCCCGTGCTCGGCTTCCGTCAGGCATTGTTTGTCCCTTGACGACGCCGTTGGAGGCTCCGGCACGCCGGCCAGGGGGGGTATATACTGTGACGGTACTTCCCTTGGGCTTTTTGGGTGATTTTGTCTCGGGTGGAAGGTCGTACTTAATCGGTGTAATACCGGCCCGTTTTCGCCTGCGGAGAAACAACGAGACAATAAGAAAAATGTCATTACATCGCTTGGTGAGAATTAATCAAGAATCAAGTCAAAAGGTTGAACATATCAGTTTTAACGGCGACAACGAAGAAACCTCTGTCTAAAGGAAGAAGTAGCTTGTCCCAGGCTCTCGGTTCGTTTTGTTTCTTGATCATCCCAGCTAATCGAGAACCTGGAAACTGACTAGTTCAGACAGAACACTGCACTGTAGGGATAGGAGTTTACTTTCATTTTCTCTGCAGTGACACCAGTTGTTTAAGAAATGTAAAAACATGTACCGTGTTTCTATCCAGTTATAGAAACACGAGTGAAAGTTTGTGTTTACTTTGATCATCAAAATGTAAATCCTCTTTGCTGGCGCCATCAGTACATCAACAGTTCGTACTAGTTCTGTGTTTCAATCGAGGTATAGAAACACGATTTTAAATCAATCAGCGCGCGTATTTGCTTTGGGTTATTTTCTAATAAGGTAAAGGTAAAGTCTGCATACGAGCCTAACTGGCTCATCAGGCCGGAGGTTATCCCGGTTTCTGTAGCATTAAGCGACTAGGAATATTGCTACTCCCCCCTGGATGGGATGCTGGTCCATCGCAGGGTTACCCCCAGCATTAAATTTGCCGGTACCCATTTATACACCTGGGTGGAGAGAAGCACTGTGAGAGTTGAGTGTCTTGCCCAAGAACACAACACAATGCCCCCGGCCAGGTCTCAAACCCAGACCGCTCGATCCGGAGTCGAGCTCACTAACCATGAGGCCACCGCGCCTCCCATTTTCTAATAAACAATTAGATTATGAGCTCGAGATTTCTATCACGCATAGAAATCGAGAGCGAATAATCTAATTGTTTTAGTATAAATCAACTAGTCGTTCAAAACTTTATCTAAATCCTCTTCACAGACACTTCGTAAACACCAAAAGTGGCCGGTAATTTAGTTAACAAGGACACACTCCTACGCTACTTACTATCTATTACAGAATAGATAGTGGGTAGCGTAGCCAATCAGAGCGCGGCATTTGTGATAGAACGCTAGTAGATTTATACTAAAATTAGATAGAAAACCGGTCAGTTCAAACTGCAGACTGTAGACTGCAACCGTGATTAAAATGCAGATTGAGGGTAAAATAAAATATTGATAATAAAAAACGAGTCAGAAAACGAGTCGAGTACAAAGATTGAATGTCTTTCACAAACTAGGCTCGATACCTACAAGTTTAGCTTGCCCTGTTGTTGTGCTGTCGTGTTTTGCTTGCCTTGTATTCCGACTAATACCAAGGCCATTTGAGGCAACAAAGACACGCGGTGGTATGAAAGTTTTAAAACTTTGTGGATGAAAACAGGATGAAGGATATGCAAACAGAGTAAACAAAATTCAGAATGGTCGACACGTAAACTAAGATAAGATGTATAGAATTACGATTATTGTGGGAAACTTGGTTCAACAAAATGGAGAGTTCAAGAGCTCGAGTTGATAATTATAATGAGGAATATAACGGAAACGCCCTTTGGTTTGCGTTTTCGGGATTTTGGAAAAAAATTACGGACATGCGTGCGAGTCTCCATTAGATCCGGATTTGATCCTCGTGTTTTTATTATTAATATTTTATTTTACTCCCTGGCTGCATTTTACCCTCTGTCTGCAGTCTGTTGGCACCGGGAAAACAGTTTTTGGGTAATTGTTTAATTATTCATCGACATGAAAAAAACATGCCCTTACATCAATGATAATGTTCACACAATTCAATTTACTTATGATGAAAATCATCACTCAATGAAACAGTTCCTAACCGCCGAAGGGCGAACTAGTTAAAATTGATACAAATCTTGACTACATAGACAAGGGGCAACAGTAAGGCGTTTAACACTGTGAATCTTTGACTTAAGATCCCTTAATTCCACTTGTTTTAACTATGTTAATATTACTAGCTACGTGTGACTGAGGTTTGATGTCACCAAGTTCAATTATCATACCGAGAACAATTATTTCACTAAAAGCGAGGCCAATATTTCTCTACCCTTGTCGATCAAGCCTGACTAAATAATGACAAATAGCTGATAAAAGTCAAATCAAGTTATCTAGAATTTTGTAATTTTTACATCAAAATTAATTAATTAAGGAGCAGAGACACTTCGTACACTAAATATAGAGACTGACGGAAAACTGCAAAAAACGTTTTGAACATAATTTACAATTTGTCTTCGAACTCTGAATAAAGAAAGTGACTTCACCAAATGAGAAATTACACTGAACAAAACTGTTTACGATTTACATTTTATCTTCGATTTACAATTTACCTTCGAACTCTGAATAAAAACCTGACTTCAACAATGGAAAACTACACTTGACAAAACTTTTGAATATTCACAATTTGTCGTCGAACTCTGAATAACGAAACTGGCTTCACCAATGGCAAACTACAGTGCATAAAACTTTTGAACGCTATTCACAATTTGTCATCGAACTCTGAAGAGTATGGCGTGTTGTTCTTGGACGACGAAGACTCAATTATTCCACTAACATGTCGGAATACTTCGCTGTTTGAAGGTGTCATCTTCTTGCGGATATCCAGTAGCCGTTCTTCAAGAGGAATCACATCCAAATTATATTCCAACTTTTTGGCCATCTTTAGCGCCTCCTGGCCGAACTTCTCAGCCTCCTCGTATTTTTCCAAGCGGTAGTTGAAGTCTACCTTTGCAATTAGACGCTGAATCTTGGCGCTTTGAACTTCCCTCTGACTATAATAGTCACTTTGGAGGGTGTCCAAACTCTTTTTGGCTTCTTCAATGCTCTTTAAAGAAATTCTTTTCCTCCGGGATACACTCGATTCACAACGAAGATCTATCAACGCCATCTTGCAGACAGCGAAGTTCTGTTTGCGTACATAAACTTCACGATCTAACCTGCAACACATGTCGATGCAGCACTGCATTAACTTCTTCGCTTTCTCTTTGGCTTTATCTGAAGCGGGCTCATTTCTCGAGCCAGTCAGGAGCGAAGCAAAATCTCGTTGCCAGCTTCCTTCCTCGTACAGTAAAATGGCGACGGCCAAACAAGGTGGAAAGCCAGACGCAACCTTCTTGGCGATCTTCAAGCACTCTTCTGCATTCCCTAACATTTTTCTTCGCCGGTAAGTTCCTGCCATGTAACACTTGGACAGTACTTCCAATAGAAGTCGTATTGAACCGCTTGTCTGTGAAATCTCGCTGGCCACACTATTTATCATCTCTTCCGATCGCTCCAGTTCTTTTTTAATACTCAGCACCACACTTCTCTCAAGACTGATGATAATTCTGCGAGTCATATCCCCGGCTGCTTCTCCTAAAAGGTTTTCAGCAGCACGCTCGAATTCATTCCAGAGGCCATCGTCACGTAGAGGATGTAAGGGAGTAATACAGAAGCGAAACACTTGAAGTGCTTGTTGGAAGTTAGCGATCTCGTTCTCCAATGCAATGTCGTGTAACGTGCAGGCGTTTCTCGAATCCTCGTCAGTGGTTGGAGAGGTAGATCGGCTTGAATCATTGCGTTGTAATCTTTTCAAACGTCTACGATCACATCGCTTCCGCCTTCGATGTTCACTTACTTCCAGCTCTTTTATTTTTACATGGCGACTCGCTTTCAGGTTTTTCTCAGGAATACCCACTTGCACGATGTTATGATCGCCGCAAATTACTATTCCAGAGTTTTTGACGATATTTACCAAACAGTGATTGCAACATGCCGTGTCAGAGCACCTATGTGCATTAGTCATGGCCGCTAGCAGGCAAGATAGCACACTTGTAGCGACGTCCAGCAGAAATGATGATGAAAACAAATACCTCGAAATCGGTCAACCATGACAACTTTCACATCATGTGATGAAACGGAAAATTCCCGATTGTCACTTTACAAAATTCCTTTCGTGCCGAGAAGGTAAACATTGATTCTTCCACAATATTTTTATTGTATAAACAACAGGGTGGGTAAATGAATCTCAATGAGAAAAAGCACATCTAAAGTTTACTATCAGTTTTCTACCAGGAAACTAGATGAACGAACAGAGATTTTTCAATAATTTGCAAATATCGCATGACTGAACTTAACGACGACAATTAAAAAGCTTCGTCAGCACAAATTAATCCAGTGTTTTTGTAATATTCGTTCTTGTGTACAAAATAAATTTCGAAATCTACACCATTTTGATCGCTGTTTTTTGAAAAAAGAAATGTTATCCTCCCAGGGACTTTTTTCTGTGGCGCTCAATTGTAGACCGCTGCTGCTTGAGTAACGACAACAAGAAAAAGTCGCGCCACTAAAAAAAGCTCGCGCTAAAGGTAAGAAAATAAGGATACATTCCTAATATGATGCTGTACGCGCGTGTATGGCACTAACAGGGCTCCGTACAGATTTGATCCAATAATAATACCTTATACGGAAAACACACTTACTTTTCATCTACCAGCGTATCTTTTTCCTCTTTAGGGGCTGTTAGTATGGATGTTTGTGTCTTCGCCTACAAATTAACAGGAGTGACATTAGTTATATAAATATTGATGTTGTTGGCAGAACTTTTAGATGACGTTCTTAAGAATATCCTGTAACACAAGCAGTATCAGGAGAGATCTTCGTCAGTAAGGTTTAAACTAAGATTAACACCTCCTACTTACACTTACCGGAGGTTTCCATGATAATGTAACAGAACTCTTAAAGGAAGGTGGATTATGAAACAAGTCCTGAAAAAAATAACAGTAGAGCATTACTCACACAACAACAACAACAACGACGACGACGACAACAACAACAACAACAGCAAGTGAGATAGAGGAGACATGATTATCGTCCAATTTCATACGGTTTAGCGAGTTTAGAGATGTGTACATAGCTTAAAGGCAGCTCAGTCAGAGTATTCCGAGCTATTAACGTACAAAATTATCTTTAAATTCGTAAGACAGAAAAACGCCCAAAAAGATAATAATAAACTATAAAAACAAGGTTGGAGAAGATTAACACGGATTACGAACAACGAACTTGAAAAATGAAGGCTTAACTTCTCAAGATGCACACACAGACAGTGAAGTAGCTCTTTTAGTAGCAAAACAAGTTAATTATTGCACTGTCGGTCAGTCAACCCATATATTACAAATTTTGATAATCTATGTGCATACTTTGCATACATTAAATTTTTATTTTATTATGCATGACCCCATACATGTAAGTTACTAAGCTTTAATTCTAATTGAGTTTAAATACTGAAAACGTTGTCTATCTGTCTGTCTGTCTGTCAGCTAATCTCTTACTTATTTATTGTGTTTTTTTTACCAACCTTGATGATGGCATTTATATTTGAAGTCGTTCTAAGGGCTACAATTTTAATTTTATTCTCCTCTTCCTGAAGAACAGGGCCTGTCTTGCCTTGTAGAGACAATCTCAGCTGTTTTATGTACACTTGACATCCTTGAGCAAAGTATTGAAGCCTGTGATAAAAAAACTCATTAGAACTACGATTAATAGAATGGTTTGAGATATATGCTGTAAAACTGAGGTCCAAAATGAACACAGAACTCATCACATCAGGTGTATGAGAACTTGAACTTCATGTGACTGCATTTGTCCCAGCGAAAACTGGGAAATTAAAATATCTGAGTGATATTCCGCAATTTTCAAAACTTCCTTCTCATGTAACTTATTTGAACACAACAGCCTAGATCCAGATGGCATGAAAATAAGCTTGCATAATTGTACACAGTTGTACATTATCCATTCCTCAAAGCTCACAAAACTTTGTAGAAAGGACAAGCAATCACTCTAAAGTAGCAGTTGGTAATCCTTTGCTATCACTGGTTTACAGTGTTAAAGAGTAGCACTTGTGTGCGAGTTTTCGAATCAACATGACCACAAGACTGTATAGTATGGACTACTGATGGCTGCAAGTTAACCTTTACCTTAGTCTGAAATCTTTTAGACGTTCTGCGGCACTTGCATCTGTTAAAAACTCTGGGTTCTAAAAGAGGAGGATATACACATCAGTTTCTTTCCACATAATTTTCAAAAACAAGAAAGAATTCTTTACTTTAAGGAGAGTGAAGTCTAGGATGCAATATAATGCCACAGGAAATTTTGATATTTTTTGCACCCTCTCAGATGGCATGAATTTGTCGTTTGCAGTTGACAAGAATTCTGGTAGTCAACTTGGCTAGTAAATAAGGCAATTTCAATAGCCAAAACTGACAATCCAGTAAAATTTGGCAAGTTGACCACTGACAAGGTCAAGCCCTGCATACAGTATACATGCCTAGTGAACAGTGTCAAATGCACATTTCATGTCTACCTTTTTTGCTAGTTGGTGAAATGCAAAAATAAGACACTCTACGTAGGAAAACTGAAGCTTTGGTTCAGAGTTTTCTTCAGTACTTTTCTCTTCTTCTTCACCAGGGGGCAATGGCATGTATTCCTGAGGAAGATATTTTTTAAAATAAAGACAATCTGTTAAACTGAATCTTGACTGCCTATGATAGGTCCTTAGAGAAGCTCTGTCATGTCATGTGTTAAAAAAACTACCTTTCAATAAAGGTTTACCGAAAATAATTTTTCACTAACAGTGAGATAAAAAACACCAAAGAGATAATAATAGACAATAACAGACCAACGATGAAGATTAACATGGATTACTAACAACGAACTTGACAAACTTTAAGTGTTACATTTCAAGATGCATAAACCACGATGTTAGCTAAGCTCCTTTCCATTTTCTTTGTTTAGTGCCAACTTATTCCTAGATGGACTTCTAATACACGATATTATAACATAAACCTGCTGACAGCCAAGAGAAACCAAGAGAAAAATACTATGTAGCATAGCATGCTGACAGATTTCACAACATAAGCCTTACCAAAAGTAAGTTGTAGATAGGCTCTGTAGCTGCCTTGACATTTTCATCAGTTAGGCCATGAGGTGACATTTCAGCACATAATTTCAACATCTCCAGCTTCACATCTTCACCATCTGATGCAGCAAGCTCATTCAGCTTCGGAAGAATAC
>Ga0126337_10002340_pt1 | contig 12011 bp, 7 predicted proteins | sample DipCmetagenome_FD_92527 | JGI IMG/M metagenome (GOLD analysis project Ga0126337, IMG submission 92527) | Coral microbial communities from La Bocana,Puerto Morelos, Mexico - Diploria C A metagenome | ecosystem: Host-associated > Invertebrates > Cnidaria > Coral | place: La Bocana,Puerto Morelos... | reverse complement strand
GGTTTCTTTCCTTGGGTATCTTTGCGAGGGACACGTTCTGTGAAGAGCGAGATACAAGCCCCATTCGGCTCGTAACTCCGTGAAGCTCGAGAAAAAAGACACCAACGTGAAATAGTTCGCCATTCCCGTAATCTCCCATGGGGGAGTAAACTGAACATTTTGTTGTCGACCTTTGCACGCGAAGAAATTTAAAAACCCGCCATGTTGGTGTTCTTTGCCAAAACACAAATCACGGTGTTTTATGGGCAAAACGCGAAACGAACTAAATCAACTAGTTTGAGATTCGTCCCGTGGGTTCGTTTAAGGTTGCCATTTTACATTGATCTGTCGCTCTGCGTCAGCCAGCTGTTCTTTTCTTATGATAACACATCGAAATTATATATTGCGGACCGCTCAGGTAAGCCTCGGAACGAGAGCATAAAAACGAGGCGGTGCGGCGCTGCGGATAGAATAGGCCATTCCGAAATTGCACAGGAAACTGGGGCGAATTTCCAATTTTTACCAATCGATAAACTGACACCACCACATGAAAGATCACATTGAGACTAGTCATTTGACAACAACAACAGCTTTATTTATCCCTTATTTTGTTATGAATTAATTACATAAAGTATAATAGGTCAAAATAATAATAATTAAATTAAAATAAGGTTAACCAACAACCTGAAATAACCTGAAATAGTTAAAAATGCCAGGTTGCCAGTTAATTACATATATATTACAGTTTCTAGTCGGTAGCTAACTAAAGTAAAACACACACAGAAATGTATTATCTTAAAGCTTATAACTGCACCAAAATACCCGTACTTGTTCGAAGTCATTAGCAAAATTCTTTGATATTTGTTAGAGAGATGCTCTTTAAGATTGGATTTAAATGAGGAGAGGGAAAAACTCAAATCTTCATCAATAGAATTCCATATCATAGGGCCTTGGTAATGAATATTGAATTCTGTATAGTTTGTTCTTACCTTAGGAAGATAAAAAGATGATTTAGAAGCGTGCCTTGTATTATAACTATGATTGTAATTTACTTCAGTAAAGAAGGATTTGAAAACAGATGGTAGTAACAGATATGATATTTATACATAAAAACTGCAGTATGGTATTTTACAGGGGAGTATAATTATACTTAGGGACTTAAACTGAGGGCTTGAGTGATGATCAAAGCTTAAAAAAGTAAAAACTTGAACAGGCTCTTTTTGTAGACTATAAAAGTTTGATGCTTTTAGGGTGCACAGAAACCAAGTTACAGGCCTTGAAACATGGTTCAAACTCCACACAAAAATCACTAATTTTGAGACAGTGTCCCCCAAAACTATATAGACTCTTATTTTTTTATGATTTCTGTGACACTCTTAAAATTGGCAAACATACCGGTATGTGATTTTCCTATCAGCTTCTTTCAAATGGTTGGTGGCCTAATTATGGAGAAATCCTTTATTGCTTCCCTTTTTGATAGCTGTTTAACTTTAACTGCAATTATTAACTACTTAATACGTGAGAGTGAGGTCATTACGGGAAAATCTCAAACTGAGGCCTCGCCGTATTGACCAAGCGATAGCAAGATCAATACGGTAGGCCGAGGTTTCACTTATGTCCAGGATTGAATGCAAGTATTGTTCAATTAGTACTTCATATTTGGTAAGGTTATCTTACATTTTCATATTACTTCATATTTGACAGAATTGTGTATGTTTTGGTGCTTTTTTACCAAGGAGGACACTTTGTGATGCTTATCATAAGGAATTTGAATCTCATTAGCGTTCAATCCTGGACATATCTGTGAGGTTTGAGATTTTCCTGTAACAACCGAATGGTCAAGGTTATTAAGTTGTTAATTATTATATGGCACACAAAAATAAAGCAAAAAAGCCAAAGCTAGCACAGAGGAAGTGATCACTTTAAATCTGATAGTGCGTGCGCAAGCCTGTAATCGGCCCGTGGGCATTATGGGAGAATAATGTACTACAATTCAGCGACAATTAGCAACTCAGAGCGCTCGTTATATCACTTACAAACACAAGCCATATAATAATAAAATATAAAATCTGTAAAATTTGCTCTGGTAAAAATGATTTCAAGTGTTCAGACACTAACTTGTATGGCATCAATAGAGACTATTGGAGATTGATATTTGAAGGATGTTTTAAAGTAAAGGACTATCAAAACAATTTTCAGTGGGGCTATCACATGAAAAAGAAACATAATGCCTTTCATGTGACGAACCCGGACCACTCGCTCCAGGGATGAGCGCACTAACCATGAGGCCACCGCGCCTCCCTTTACATTATATATGACCAAAAATGGTGCCATCTTAGTGACAAATCAATTTTAGAAAAATACAAAAAAAATCTGTCTCCTGTTGTTTCAAGTAATTCATGTCCTAGGTATAATTGGTCAATGTGACCTCACACCAGCTTACATGTTGAAAATGGTTTGGGAACAAAACTGATTATCAAAAATTATAAGGATTGAATGTACTCTCAATTGTAAAATTGGTGATTTACTACATCCCTTACAAGTGAATGATGAAATTAAATATAGTGAAGTCAAGCCTCTATGCAGCAAGATGGCTTATAAGGTCATTTGCCCAGTCAACCATAAAATGAGCCAGTGTCTCCTGGAGCAATTATAGAATACCCGGCCACTTCATTTATATTCGATGTAAACATACCATCGTCTTACGAGCTCTGCTTTCACGATCACCCTTAAATCACCACCAGAACAAAAGATTAGCTTCTCCTAACTCTGCTGGTTTCCATCCCGCAAGACTGTAGCTTCAGGAATCTTTTGTAAAACTGGAGCTGTAGACGTCCTTCCGCTTCACTGATTCTATCCTCACACGCCTCGTTTTCATGCCCTTGTACCGAGGCTTACCCGAGCGGTCCGCCATACGTTCAGTATCACCCGAGTCTTCGCTTGTGCTTGTCTGGCTTCTAAATTCAAGAACAACGTTTACTAGAGCAAACCGTAAAGGCCAACTGCTTGAACAAGGTAGAGCTTTATTTTCTGTGAGTTAACTTAATAGTGCATTGAAGAAATCTAACCGAACAAGGCTGACTAAATAACTCGTACTAACGGAATTTGTATAACAAAGAGCCGTCTAGCGCTATAAAACAAGTTGAAATTTCTTCTACACAAAGAACTAGGGTTTGCCTCGATGTAAAAACCTGTGAAGTTTTTCTTTGTTTGGAGCTATTGTTAGGGTTAGTATCATGCTGACTCCTTTGTTTTCTTTATTTTAAGTCACTGGCGATCGAGTTTTGCATGTTTTTACACCGAGGTTGATCAGCCGAGAACTATGACCCGAGTCAACGAATAGTCAGATCGAATCACGGGCACGAATTTATTTTTTTAGCTTTAAAAAAGCATATGAATACAGCCTCTCAATCTGTAAAGCGAATGTAAGTGAGATTATAAAGCTCCAAGGAAATTGTTTTGTCTGTATTGATGAGCAGGTGAAAATATTTTGGTCACTAAGTCGCTCAACGAATTAATTTTCAACTTTTTCACCTTCGTTTTCTTTAGTTTTCAACTGCAATCACGTTGCCAGATCTCAAATATTCAAATATTCAACGATTCAGAAATGTTTCAGCAGTAGGAATTTTTTGAAATAAAAGATAACTCTGCTGCCTCCTTAAATAAAATATTCATCACAACCGTGGCACCTCGCTCCGATAAAATTCAAATTTCTGAACCAAACGCAAGCACTTGTGTCACTAGTCAGCTTGTATCAAAATTAATGACATCCGTCCTGACCCTCTCCTCCCTAAATACTTGTTATTTCCTTCCGTGCTCATAAACTTTTCACTTGCTTGCGATTTCTAGGAGTTGGCTAATAGATTCACAGCTTATACAGATATTTTTTTCGGTTAGATGGCCTCAAAGTGGGATAAAGAATTGGCGAGTGAAATCTGCGCGTGGATTAAGAGGGCAACCGGTGTTACAGTTCCCTCGGAAGACCCTGCAGACTTTGCTGAAGCGTTGAATGACGGTCAAACACTTTGCAAGTACTGTCTAATTTTCCGATTTAGGATATATTTAGTCATTAACGTGCCATGCTATCTGTGGAATATTTTCTTACTGCCGGTGAGGGCTAGATTATTAGAAAGGTGACATTGATTGCTATAAATAGTTCTTTTAGATTCAGCCTCTGCGTTTCTTTTATTGAAACAGAGTCAGGACTCGAGAAATATTAGAGTATGCCCTCCCATAAGGTCGATTTCCGCCGCTCTCCCGAATCCGGGGAAAGAGCGCAGGCTCATTTTCCGGGCAGCGGTTGGTACCCACCCAACTATTTCTGTGTCCAGTTTCCAGTGTTCATTTGACAGACACACAGAAGAGAGAACTGTGCCCCAAAGTTGCTTGTTTGATGCACTTACTTCCCAATTTTCTTGAACTTTCAAGTCTAGCAAACAAGATCAAACCTGGCTCAATAACGAAAATCAACAAAATGAAAGCGCCATTTATGAAGGTACGTTTCGCAAATGTGAAGTGACGTAGAATCAAATCAAGTAAAGCACGCATTTATTGGGCCTTGCGTGTCAGTTGTCTAACACTTGTCCTTGCTGAAGTAACTGCACGAAATACGTATGGCAGGAGCAAACCAAAAACTGTCACCACCAGACATTTTGTGTCAACTTAAGTGAACCCTCATTGAAATAATAATAATAATAATAAAACAAAGCTTAAAGATCTCAAAAACTATTTTAAATAATTACGTTTAGAAATCAGCTTTTGAGAAAGCCTGTGTTAAAAGCCATACTTCATACAGTAACTCTTATAGGGACACAAAGCTAACGGGAGCTGTCGGAGGTAAAGAGACAATTCACATTTTGATAATCGAAATAAACCAGTGATATTCTTTTCTTTTCCTTGATCAGAAGTGTTTTCTAAAAGAAATAGGAAACATGTTTTCTATGGAGTTAAAGAAAAGCTGTAGAAACACTTGGCTACAGCTGTTGTTTTCAAATCATTTGTCTTTCTCGTTCTCCCAAACTTCACAGGAATATTGAAAATTTTTATTTTGTTTCTTCGTTGTGAACTAAAATGTTTTAATTCTCCATGCAGATGGAAAACATTGGTTGGTTTAGTGATTTTGTCACTGCATACGGTGTTCAGAAGGAATATGGATTTGTTACTGTGGACCTGTATGAAAAAGGAAACGTCCCTCAAGTGAGTAATTTCTGTTGCTTAGCATAAGCTTTAAACCCAAAATTTCGCGCGCAAAACATGATAATCATGATGTTGCATCGTAAGTGATTTATGTGACATTTTCTACCAATCATACGTCGTCAAGCCTTGTCAAGGTCTTTAATTCACAGTACTTGATAATAATCTTCGTTCATGTTAAATAAACCTCTCAGCTCCTCGTACATGTAAGAAATTAATTTAAAGGTTTAAGCGCAGCAAGTTCTTCGGTGATATATTTTTCGTTTCCTTTTTTCATATTCTGTGCAGGTCCTTATAGCTTTGAAATGGCTGAAAACGCAGGTACGACAGTATGACAACGCATGTGATAGAATGATGTCAATAATTCGATTTCCTCTGTCCTGGCTTTATAATAATGATCAATTCCTTCTTGATATGCCATGTTAGACTTTTTTCAAGAAACGATGTAGTGTAATCCGTCATCTTTGCTTTTAAAAAAATCTAAAAGGTATCAATGCTTCGGCTTAAACTTGGACGAATTTCATTCATTTTAGTTTCGTTGTGCACAGTTCTAGTATTACCATGGAACTTCACATTGCGCAGAGAGATAGAGAGAGAGAAACATTCAAAGGGGTGAGACCGTCACTGACTTTGCGATGTAAGTGCACTCATAGAGCCAAAATACCAGCGGGACTCCGACTGGACCACGTAAAAAACAACTGCGACTGAATACTGTCTTTGTGTTAACAACACTGAATTGCACCATGATTTTATTTCCCCTTTAGGCGGAGAAGAGCGGCGTCAAGTTCTAGAAGCTTGCTACGAAGCATCTTACAATGGACGCTACATATCCGAGATAAAGATACTTAAGAACAAACCTAGCTTGTAATCAGCTAGTGGTTTTTCTTTCATATTAACTTAGCCTCACGTACGCAGCTTGCATCACTCGTTTTGAACACTCCTATCACACTTTTAGGCAAGAAAGAGACTGTTCCGAACACTTTTGTTATTTAAAATCGTCCCAGCTGTGAAAGTGATCATTTTATTTAGAATAATAAAGGTACTGTCGGAGTCTAAGCAACGCCGCTCCTAGTCAAGAATAAATTTATGTTTTACCAGTGAAATTCGCGATTGTGTAGATCTGTTCAGTACACCAATGGCTCTATAAACGTGCTTATGTCAAATATGCAATAACAGCATTCAATTCCAAATGGAAATACGAAAAATTAGCCGTCGTCGTTCGCGTTCCACAGACGACGTAGAATTTGGTCATTTCACGTTCTTGTTTTGCAAAGGACGGCAAAGAAATGTACAAAGAATTATCACGCACGTGCTAAGCCATTGTTCTGCTCAGTAAACCTTTTGTTTGGCGACGTTTTCGTAGCCGTCATCGTCGTGGATTGCTGAAGTTCTCTATTAAAAGCGTATTTTCAGGTTTTAATCAATTTAAAGGTAATCTTGTTCGTAGCCGAACTGGAAATATCGTGACATGCGCAGAGCAGAGTGTCCATATACCGATTGTATATGATTTCCGGTTTCTGTGTGTGTACTTACCATGGAGAGAAAAGAACACATTGCGCTCTCTTAAGCGTTCACGCATCCCAGTACTGACCTCGCCCGACAAGGCTTTACTTCGGTTAAGCTGGAAATTTTAGTGTTATCTTCGTCTTCCTCTAATAAACGCGTCCCCTCTCCCCGATTTTGATTAATTTAAGTCCACACTACTGATTTCAAACAATTGACTGTAGGTCTCACTAACTGGCAACTTTAAAAAGCTGTTAGCCGTGAAGACATCGCACGGAACAAAAATAGAGGCCTACAAAGTTTCCAGGTTCGAAGAACGTTTCAAAGGTTTTCTGGAGCCCCGTCGCCTGCAAATACCCCACACGCTTTCTGTTTTCCGTTTTCTGTTTTCTCCGTTTTTATTCTCAATTCTTAAGTTAAGCTGAAATTAAAATACTTGTAATCAGACAGGGGAAAAATGTTTTCTGTCTTGAGTGGCAACTACTGTTTACGATGGCGTCCGCAAGATTGTCGTCACCTACAAGCAATTAACCTCGCTCCCAGGGTCTCTCATCTCCCTGCCCTCTCGGAGCGGAGAGGTCGTTTACCGTTCCCATTGTACATTGACCTGTAAATCTCAACCTTTAGCTGTTCTTTTCTTATTCTTCTTATTACAATTACAATGCAAATTACCCAAGCGAGAAATTTTGTTCTTTACTTGTGCTGGTCACTTCTGGCCGTATTATTTGGCGACGACCTCAGTGAAGGCATGCAAATAGCCAGATTGCGAGATTTAGCACAATGTTGTAAATTTGTGCAACAATACTACAGGCTTTTAAATTGCTTTCAAAAACTTGCAATGTGTTGGGCCATATTCATTGAAGTCTTTTCTTAAGGAAATAGAAAACATTTTCTCCGTTTTTATCGAGTTAAAGAAAGACTGGATAAAGTTTAGGAGAACGTGGAAGCTGTGCGAACACTCGCCTATGTACTAGCGTGTACTTTCTGTTGCTTGTCAACAGCAGTATCAACAGCAGCCCATCAGAAGGAACGTGCAACTCCCATACTAAGCGCATGTCACGGTATTTTTACAGACGGGTCAATTTTTAGGCTTCTTTTCCTGCGAAATAGGTTCCGGTCTACATGTGGGCTGGTCACTGAGGTTCCTGCGGAGGGGTTGTGCCGAAAAAGACCGTGACAGGAATATTATGGGATAGTCGTATGCTCCTAATGATGGGCTCCTGGTATCAATCCATGACAATTAGCACAGTTGTAGAGAGTGCAAACACGAACCAATCTTAATTCGAAGCTTCCACAACACCTATTAAGACGAAGTATCAACAAAATATCACGGACACTGTTTGCCTGTTTAAGCGCTGGGGTTTCATATCCACCCCTTCAAATCAGTGCTCACCCCCTCCCATATTCTAACATTTTTGGGTTTCATTCTTAATCGATATGAAATGAGTTTCACCAACTCAGGCAAAAATTCAGAAGACCACTGGGACGTGCAGAAACTCTCTGAACATGATTAACCCTGCCATTTTTAAGGTTGTCAATGTAATTGGTATCTTAGTGTCCAATTTCTCTGGTGTTGAACTCGGCCTACTCCATTATCGTACCCTGGACCATGAAAAAAATAGCTCCCTCGCAGCTAATGCGGGTAACTATTATGCCTCATTGTACCTTTTAGATACATCAGTTGTGGAATTGCAGTGATGGGTATCACACATGCATGCCACATGCTAAATGACACATATCACATAGCTTGCCTAGTGTGATCATACAGTCTGATGCATCACAAAAGGGTTTGGGTGCAGTATTTGAGGGCCAAGAAATTGAAGTTTTTGTAAAGTCGATGACTTTTTCGTGCTGGATATGTGGTCTGAACCTATATTTGCTCAGCAGTCGCTCGGAAAGGCAAAACTTGCTCGAGGTTGCTAAAACCACAGAAAGTTGCTCCAAACAGCAAAAGTTGCTCCAAATTTGCCAAGCACAATTAGGACAGGTCCGTATTCCAGGCGAGTGAAGTCAATGCATTTTCTCAAGCATGTGACAGAATGATGTCGATTACTTTCTTTTTCCTCTGCCCTGGCTTCATAACAATGATCAATTCCTTCCTGATATACATGTACTATGTTTGCCTTTGTTCAAGGAACGATGTAATGTAATCCGTCAACTTTACTTTTTAAAGAAAGTTTAGCTTACACGAGTTCAGCGAATTTAATTCAGTTTGGTTTCGTCGTGCACAGTTGTAGTATTACCCTGAGTCTGCGCAAAGAGATGGAGAGAGAGGAGAGGAAGAGGTAAATAGAAGTGCAGTCAAAAAGCCAAAATACCAGTAGGACTGGACCAAGTAAAAACAACTGTGACTGAAAGCTGTCTTTGGGTTAACAACACTGAATTGCACCGTATTATTTCTCCTATAAGCGGAGAAGAACGGCGTCAAGTTTTATAGAAGGTTGTAACGAAGTCTTGTCTGAAGTGTACTTTTCTTTCATGATACGTTTTCTCTGATGATACTTTAGAACGAACCACCACTTGCTAGTAATCAGCTTGTGGTTTTCTTCCATACAATATAGTCCGATGCCAATAAAAACTGTACTCGGTAAAGTATAGCAACAACTTAACATGCAGGTCATGGAAAGAAGGGAATGTCTAAAGAAACTTAAATATTGGATCTTAGGATCTGCATTGTAACCGTCCTTATTCCACCACTGCGACATTTTACCATATTAGGGCAAAAGAACGCGCAAAATATGTCATGTTATCATAAAAATTACAACTTCCTCAATTGTGATTGGTTTAAAAAACTCCTATTTTCCACTAATTCGGTTGTCAAGTTGTTATCAGACAGTTTGTTATCAGACAGCTTGTTATCGGACATTTTGTTATCGGACAGTTCAATAAGCCAATCACATTCAAAGTTGTAGTCTAAATCAACCAATCACAACCTTGGTTTCAATCACTGTGAAGAATGAAAACAAGGGCTTCAACTCTTTAGACTCTTTACTTCGATGACTCGCTTGATATACGTACAGACTAAATTCTAAGAATTTCCGACGACCGAGACTTTCATACAATGATACTTCAACACTTCTTTTAGACAAACATGTGCGAAGGGATTTTCCGTGGGAGAATGTCAATCAAATTATCACACACTCTCGATTACGTAGCTACAGAAATACAAATCACGTGAGGTAACGCAATCTCTTTTTGACAATCACCATAGAAACAGTGTGAAAAAAACTTTTAATGCAAATTTTCCCTTTTCATACCTTGGTATTCTTCTTTTCTCAAAAATTATAATTTTTATGATTAATTGTTAGTAAGACTTCGTGTCGTCCAATTCGGTCTCTAATCATACTCGTGATAAACAAATCGGACTCCCGCTGCGCGGTCGTCCGATTTTGTTATCACTCGTATGATTACAGACCGAATTGGACTCCACTCAGTCCTATTACCATTACTTATTACACTGTAGAACAGGGCAAAAATACGGACTGAAGAGGAGCGACAAAGTGGCCACACAAAACGAACCTAACTTTGCCTCATTTACGTCCGCTGACCTTAACTTTCTGATGGACGAACCTTTTACTGAAATGGACTTTTTAACAGAACAGACAGAAACTTCGGAATTCATGGTTTCGCTTGTGTTGTTTATGTCTTTCGCGCGCGTATTTATGCAATCGATACGATGCAAGATGGATTTCGAAAACTAAAAGCCAAAATACTAGAAAATGGAGGAATGGTGGAATAATAAATCCCTTATTTGCAAAAACGAATAAGGTGTGTTTATAGTAACGTATTATATATTCGATGTAAACATGCCATCGTCTAACGAGCTGTGTTTTCACGATCACGCCTAAATCGTTGCCAAAACAAAATATTAGCTTTTCCCAACTCTGTTGCAAGACTAGCTTCTGAAATATCACTTTCCTTTTGTAAAACTAAAGCTGGAGACGTCCCTCCGCTTCACTTATCGCCATAATTAGAAATTCTATCCTCTCCCGCCTCGTTTTCATGCTCTTGTACCGAGGCTTAGCCGAGACCCCAAGTCCTCGCTTGTGCTTGTCTGACTTCTAAATTCAAGAACAACGTTTATTAGAGCAACCCTTAAAGGCCAACTGCTTGAACAAGATAGAGCTTTATTTTTCTGTGAGTTAACTGAATAGTGCATTGAAGAAATCTAATCCGGTAAGGCTGGCTGAATATTTAACTCCTACTAAAGGGATTTGTATAACAGAGAGCTGTCTAGCGCTATAAACAAGTTGAAATTTCTGCTGCACAGAGAACTAGGGTTTACCTTAGTTTAAAATTCTGTGAAGTTTTTCTTTGTTTTGGAGCTATTGTTAGGGTTAGTATCATGCTGACTCCTTTGTTTCCTTTGTTATATGTCACTGGCGATCGAGTTTTCATGTTCTTACACCGAGGATTATCAGCCGAGAACTATGACCCCAGTCAACGAATAGTCAGATCGAATCCAGGCACGAATTTAATTTTTAGCTTTAAAAAAGCATTTGAATACAACCTCTCGATCTGTAGAGCGAATGTAAATGAGATTTTAAAGCTTCAGGGAAATTGTTTCGTGTGTATTAATGGGGCAGGTGAAAAATATTTTGGTCACTAAGTCACTCAACGAAGTAATTTTCAACTTTTTCACCTTCCTTTAGTTTTCAACTGCAATCACGTTGCCAGATCTCAAATATACAAATATTCAACGATTCAGAAATGTTTTAGCAGGAGTAATTTTTTGAAATAAAAGGTAACTCTGCTGCCTCCTTAAATAAAATATTCATCACAGCCGTGGCATATCGCTCCGATAAAATTCAAATTTCTTAAACAAACGCAAGTGACTAGTGTCACGAGTCAGCTTGTGTTAACATAAATTAATGACATCCGTCCTGACCCTCTCCTCCCTAAATACGTGTTATGTCCTTCCATATTCATCAACCTTTCACTTGTTTGCGAGTTCTAGGGGTTGGCCAATAGACTCACAGCCTATTCTTGGCTTGCACGTGACGTCATCATTATCTTAAATCCAAAATTAAAGAGCCAATAATGTTTTTATCCCCATTAGACATGAGAGGGGGTAAATTGATATTTGTGCACACCTTTTCGGCTGAGTAGCCTGCTTCGTCTGGAAACCAGTGCAGTTTAAATTTCAGAGTTGTGGCGGTGCGTGACATAAAGCTGCGAACGCGTTCGTCAAAAAAACATATTCTTATCTCCTAATATTTAGCCACTTTAGAAGTTTAAAAAGTATTTGGAAAAGTGGTTGTGTAAATGCTTGTTTCTTCAGTACAGATAAACAGTCGTCTAGATAGCCAAAGTAGGTTAAAGATGATTACACTATT
>Ga0126337_10002339_pt1 | contig 12015 bp, 5 predicted proteins | sample DipCmetagenome_FD_92527 | JGI IMG/M metagenome (GOLD analysis project Ga0126337, IMG submission 92527) | Coral microbial communities from La Bocana,Puerto Morelos, Mexico - Diploria C A metagenome | ecosystem: Host-associated > Invertebrates > Cnidaria > Coral | place: La Bocana,Puerto Morelos... | reverse complement strand
TTTAATATTTTAGTCAAGTACTGTTGAGGACTCGCCATTGACATTTATTTTGTTGTCTTCAGGAACTCATGACATTCATGCTCTCATTCTTGGAAGAGCGATCACTGGACTGCAGGCTTTCACTGGTCGATAAACATAATGGCGGTGATGAACAGTTTTTATATGGAACAATCAGCAATGTACAATACCAATACCTCGAGCTTATATTCACGAATTAACAATCGCAGTTGAACTGTTTTCAATTCCTGCCGACTTTAATGGCTAGAGGGTTCGAGCCATTCGTTCGAGTTCCGAAGATTTCCACGTGGTACAGTCGTAACAGTCTCGGAAGCAATTGCCGTTCTCGGTAAATCTTCGCCCTGGTGAATTCAGAAAGCAGCATATGGTTTTCCGAGTGTTCTTACGTATACCAATGTGGTGGACATCTTACAATTTCCCCTTGTATGACTGATTATTAACATTCACACAATCAATTCTGAGACTTCTCCTTCAGAAAAAAAAAATCGATTGTGTTCAAGTTTGCCTGAAAAAGTTGATTTTAAAGAGCTTATACTCTGTGTCTTTTACGCCATTCTTTAAGTCATAAATTAAGTCATTGCCTTGTGTTTGACTTGTGTTTTCTTATCGAAGTAAGACTTTATTTAGTGTTAATTATATTTCTACGTGTTCGGCGGGTTTTTACTTATTCCTCATCGAAGTTTTCGTCTTAAAAAGGGACAAAAAACGAATGTAACTTATGTAATGATTTGGTCTGATTTATGAACTTGCCGAATATGTTTGTGGTAGACGAGAGCACAAATGTATTACCTAACTTTCAGAAACGCTGAAAAGAAGTGTAAAAAGTGAATTGAAAGTTGGGAAATAAAGGCAAGGACTGTGAGGTTACTTTGAGTTCGTTTTCTTGCTTTAAAGACGTCATAGGATATCCTACACTTTCTTAGTTTTTTTAAGAGTTTACTTCTTCCTTTCCTTACTATTTGGTCGTTTACTGTCCCCTAATTAAAAGTTCAGTTCAAGAAATTCAACTGAGGCTTGAAAAATGCAAGCAAAACTATCTGCAACGTTCTAAGCTTTTCGTTACCTTTGTGGCAGAATTTGCCCGAGTTTCATAAAGGACTCCCCTCTTGTAATCATAGACTATGAGCAGTTTTGCTTCTGCGCGAAGATCCGCGAGGGAGCAAACGCAAACGAACGCGGAGAAAGGTCGAGCCGTGAAACCACTCACCTCTCAGTCTGTTCGTTTACCTTTTTCCCCGCGGATGTTTAAGTGACAGAGACTGCGCAGTGCATTGTGAAGATTCCTCCTTCAGGTGTTACCATTCTCGTCCCCAGTGCTACTCGTCTAAAAATGTCGTTGACGTTTCTCCGACCACGTGACCAAAAGAAACGGAGGCTCTGGGGACGAGAATGGTGCTTTTAAAACTTACTTATTTAAAAGTTACGATATTTGAAAACGATAAATTTGCTCAACAATTCGCTCTGAGCCACTGCTTTATCATAAGACTATCGGCAAAAACCCTTTAAATCCCTTTAACATCGATATGAACTAGTGAACTAATTATAAGGCAGGTCTGAATCGAGGTATTGATTTAAGAATCGGGTCTTACAAATGCACGCAACAGCCTCCTTTTCAGGCTCGACTATCCCCCTTGCCCCTGGGAACCGGCCACCCAGTACTAGACCACAGACGTGCAAGCCCAGGGCTCATATCCGGCATTTTGTCATAAAAGCAGCTGATGAAAAAAGTTTTATCACTTTATTGTCATCATATCATACTAAGTCTTCATTGTTTTCGTAAGGTTGACTAGTGACTTCCTACAACAGCAGCGTACAGATTAACGCTCCATTTTTCACCTTTCATAGGTTTCCAACGAAAAAACGACTGAAGAAATCCTTACCAATACATTGCACAGGGGCTCAAAAAACGTTTCCGACTAAAAATACTTTGATAAAAGACCATTTGTTATTTGTATTTCTGTACAAACCATTAAAAGGTATTTAAAATAACCTACCGAAAAATTTACAATCCACTAACCAAGTACCACAAAAGTTGTGGTCGTTTTGCGATAAATTGGCAAACTTTTTTTAGCTATAGAAATTCTTAATAAATATATCTTATTAGATGTTTTGGTGTGTAGTACCGGTGAATATGTTTACGAGTTGTGCCGTATTTTCTCGTATTTTGACGAGCCCGTGACAACGAGTAAAAATATACAGCGATACATAACATCTAATACGATGTAAGTATATGAACAACATTCAATTGAGGACTTCGCAATTTGCATTTAAAACAGTTTTCATTGGGCATGGTAGAACTAAAACCAAAGCAATCACTGTAGCCAATCAGAAAAGAAAGCAGACACTACCGTCAACCAATCAAAACTTGAAGTAATTACACGTAGCTGTCGGAAAGCGCGGGAAAACGTGTGACAGCGGTCACGATTGGTTTTGGTTGTAATTCTGATTGGATAAAAAAAAAAAGCCAAACACTTAGCGTAATAACGTAAAACCAAAGCAAATGCGAACTACTTTCGACTTAAAAGTGAAAGCCACCCTAAAGGAGTTTCTATTTATCGGCAATTCTCGGTGATTTCCATAAAAAATATGATTCTCTCTCCCAGGAAAGTTTTAAACATATTGGCCCTTGCAAGCTAAAGTTCATTTTTGTCCACATCTTTATTTTGTGGATTTGCCGAATGAGATTTTGAGGACGCAGCTCGCCGCCTCGCCAAGACAGAGTTTGAAGGTGGCGAAAGTCCCAGCAACCGTGGTTTGATATTTCTCTGAAATTCTTCATGACCTTCAGGTTGATCAATCGCTGATGCTTCAGAAAACATTCTGTTCATGGCTACTGCCTCAGCGGCAAACTCTTGTAGAGTGTTTGTGTTCATATTCCTGAAGAGAAAACAAGAGAAATTCATTCCAGTTTTTTTTTTTCACTACCCTGAGAGCAAAGCCTCCTATATATCTTCTTTAAGAATGTATAGTAAGAAAGGTTCAGTTTGCAGGGTTCTTAGTTAGCCGTTATTAGAATCGTCACGCAACGCTTCTCCCCCAAAGCGTTTAGAAGCGTTGCGTGACTACTCTAATATCGGCTGCGAAGGAGACTAGTGGGGTCACTAGTAGAAAGAAACGTATTTCAGACTAGTAGTAGTGTTAACATGATGAAATATAACTTACCTGGTTAACAGGGTGGGGGTGGGGAGGGGAGTGTTGCTTGCCTGCAAAAAATAACAACATATAACAGTCACATAAGAGAAACAAGAAAAAAAATGAAAACGACAGAAAATGACATAAACTAGACCGTTACCTCCTCTATCCAAGGATGTTGAAGTATCGTCTCTGTTGTGTATCTTTTCGTTGCATCCCGCACCAACAAGTGTGATATAAGGTCCTTGGCTTCTGACGAAATGCCATCCCATTCCTGGAAGAGGAAAAGTAGAAAAGTAGTTTTTTTTTTCTATTATTTGTCCCTTTCAAATCCCATCTCAGCTATTTAGAACTCGCGGGGTGTTAATTTAGACAGTTAAAAACATATCTCTCCTCTATCCCTCCTAATTGATTTGTGAACCCATTAGACACGTATTTCAGGGAAGGTACATTCTTTCTAACTAATCAATTTTCTCAGACAGTCCCCCATCAAATGTCCCAGTTTCCATTTCCAAACTTGGCGGTTTCCGTTGTTTGGAAAGGTTACAACAGTTTCACAAGTTTTCCGAAAGTTACGTCTGTAAAAGGGCGCAATCGATGACAGCTTTTATAAGTTTCCTTTCAAAAAAAAAAGTTTCCTTTCAACTGATGACAGTTGCCTTACCTTTGCTGGAAAATCATACTGCCCCTCCTGTATCCTCTTCATAAGCATCTCCTAGTTTAATATCAAAAACACAATTCAAAAAAGTATTGGTAATGTTGCAATCTTGTAAAACCGCATTTGAAACCATGAAACATGTTGACATGGTCTGCGTAGCAGGCATTCAGAGGGAAGGGAGAGGGAGAAACTAGAAGTGCAAGAGAGAGAAGGGAACCACATATGACAATCCCTCCCCCCCCCCCTCCGATCGCGCTTTGCACTTCTAGTTTTCCCGTCTCCTAAGCCTTTGAATGCCAGTCAACATAAATGATAACAAGGCTTGCTTCTTGACAAGGATTTACCTGACACGATTTGCAGTTTTCTCCTCTTTCCCATCCACAGTCTGTGCCACACTTGCCATAAAATGGAGGATGCCCAGATAACATGATGTAACTGTAAAAGAAAAATGGAAATCTACTTTCTCCAGGTTCTCAAAAATTGCATTAAAATAAAGATATACTGTAACAACTAAAGGGATTTAGCCTGACTTACAGAATCACTCCAAGACTCCACAAATCACATCTTTTGTCATACGTTGTAGCCTGAGTCTTAAAAGCATCCACTACCTCGGGAGCCATATACTCAGCTGAGCCAACCTACAGCAAAGGACACACGTTAAAAGGAAATAAGCAGGTTGAAAGACTAGACAGAAGAGGACAGTGGATGTCAAAATTTTTTACAACAGAAATTTTACCTATAGGACATTTCGTACTTCACTTCACTTATTTATCAGACACTCCATTATGTTTCTGGCCTTTTTTTATAGAAAATGTAGTCTATGTTGTGCCTACACCTCTTGTAAGTGGACCAGGGCAGCGGAGATTGCGTCCACTATGGATATTCATTTGTTTGCTCCAATGTGTAAGGGGTACTTGGGTCAATATTTGCTGGGTACGTGAAGCTGGTGTCTCAGAACCCTAACCCCATTATAGCCTATTCTGTGGCCAATATTGTTATGAACCCCATCTTAGTCAATTTTGGGCAAATTTAATTTTTTGCCATTCCAACCTAGTGACTTTCTGTTTATATACAGCTGTCATAAAAAACCTTTTAAATATCACCGTGAAAGTGTGACTCCATCCAGCAATATCATATTACTTGGGAGTGTGCATGTAAAAGTGTTAAAAGTGGTAAAAGGTGTTAAACTCGTGAACAACACAATGACCGTACCAGCACCTGGATAATCATCCCACAGAATACACACAAAATAAGGTAGCAATATTTACTGGTGTTTGCAGTTCTGGTGTTGTTACTGCAGCACTGAGGCCATAAAGCCCACTAGCCAGGTCGAAATCACAAATCTTGACTGGAGATATCTAAGGAAAAAAATTAATTAATCTGTATGTCCAAAATATTGCACAAGATAATGACGAAGAATGCTCGCAGGCTATAATAAATTGAGATGTGTAGATGGCTGGAAGCTGTTTGAATAAGGTTTTCTAGTTCTTCTTAATTGTACAAACTATCAACAGTATTAAAAAAGTAATTTTGAAAAACAAGTTAAGTATTATAAAAACTTGATAGTGGTTGTTCATGAACTGATTAGTTAGTCACATATTTTTTTACAGGATTAGTTAGCTAACCTGATTTTCACAAGCACAAAGTATATTCTCTGGCTTCAAGTCTCGATGAGCTATTCCTGGAAACATAAAATGTATTTTCATTAGTGAACCAGTTAGCCTATTCAGGTATTTAGTTACCGGTAGTTGGGGCACAGGGCTAAATTGGGGCTTTGTACATTTCTCCGCTATTATTCCAGTTTTCATGCTATGTCACAACATCCTATATGTAACTAAGAGTGCCTACTATACACTGGAGCTTTGCAGGTACATTGAACACAATTATCGGGCGGATTAACAGAATAGTGTAAATTAAGGTCACGGTTTTCAGTTTTTGCCTGTTTTCATGGGGGTTATTCAAACATCCTGAGCAATCTTTGTGTTTGTGAACAGCCCAACAGACATCACAACATTTTGTCCTCCAGGTTCTCATTAGAGCTAAAACAATTTGCTCTGTTTATGAGATCTTGCAGTCTTTGGGGGGAGAAATACAATATTAACACATCATAAAGAATTTGTTTTGTACTCTTAAAGATCGGTTATGATGATAATCATCCTACTATGAGAGGGTGGTTTTGGTTTGTAGGAGAAATTAATTTAAAGCAGTCTGTGGTTCTATGGAAGTTTGCATAATAAAAAACCCCTATTTATGCCCTTGACTAATTAAATGCCTGAAAGAAGCTATGAAAAAGACAACAATCACATTAGGGTACAATCACATTAGCACTATGCCAACAAAATGGGCTAAACATCTTGTAATTCAAGAGAGACAGTAAATACTTTGTTGAACATATAACTGTACCTTTTTTATGGAGAAAATCCAGTGCAGATACTATATCCTTCACAACAAGGCTTGCTTCTTTCTCTGTGAAAACTTTTTTCTTTTCAATATATTTTAGAAGTGGCCCTAGAATTGACATTATTATTCTCAGTACAAAATTATCACCTTATGGCAAGCCAAATATTTGAAGCAAATGTAGTAAAGTTTGTTTCATTACAGGCTATGTATAATACAGTAACCTAAAATAAAAATTGTGTACAAGAATAAATTTGAAAATGCAATCATTCAACATCACCGAGATCATAGTGCATCAAATGAACAGAAGAATACACTCTGGGTGCAAGGAGTCAGCAACTCCCTTGGTGTATGATGATCCAAGATCTTGGATCTTTGATCCTCACCCAGATAATCACATATGATTATTAAAGAGCTGTTAAGTAATAAAACGTTGTTACCTCCTCTCATCTTTTCAAATATCAGATAAAACCTAAGAGCAGGAACAACATAAGGAGATTAAAAAAGTTATGTCAGTCACCTATAAACAAGAATTGACAGTAGCTGGTTAAAAGTTTCCTTGCACATTGATCAATTAAAAAGAAAAAAATAATAATTATTACTCACCTATGGCTGTCTTCAAAATATTCAATACAGTCAATAATATTCCTGAGAAAGCATAAAAAAATTGATAGTTAACAGTAAAACTTCTGAAGAAAGAAATTATGCACACGAAGAATATTGTGGACTGGATATTAGTCAGACTAGCGGGTTCTGTCCTTGCATCTGGGGAAAAGTTTAGTGGATTTCTAATTACAGACTGAAGTACCGTAACTATTCTTAGTATAAATTGAAATTTAAATTATCTAATTAAATTTAATAGCTCTAATGAGAAATTCTGGCGGTTAGTGAGGGCTAGTTTATCATACAATGTAGTTAGTAGGAGTTACACCTTGACTAAAGAGCAAACTCAACAATGAGTGCTTTTCTCTGAAAACTGGAACTAGAGGTTTTTGTTAAAGCAAAAGATATTTACTTGTGTCCGCGGCATTGGTAGAGTAACTCTATTTCGTTGAGCACACATTTTCTATCAACATTTTCAGACTTCTCAATAATCTGTTGAATGAATGATCACAAGATTTAGCCTCAGAACATGGCACTGTTAGAGGGTTTTATGGAAGGCCTGAGAACTGCACAATATTGGTTGACTGTTCTCAAGATATTTTCAACTGATACTTTTAAGTAAATGAGATATGTGATTAACTGTCCTTGTGCCCACTACATTTGAAAACTTCTTGACATTCTCTTTCCAAAGACTCAATGATACTCCCGAGCTGAGATGATAGCAATGTTACATGGTACTAAAAAATAATTATACCAACTTCAAAGGCCAATGGCAATTCTAAGGAGGAAGGATTTCAAGAGCCAGAGGCTTTAAAGGAAAACACAAGGCTGAACTCAAATTGTCACCGGGATATTTTTCAGAGCAACATAATATTTAATAATTAGCATAATTTTTGTAAGAACTCCAAATGAAAGTCACGTTATTATTATAAGGGATGACAACAAAAAAATAATTCTTAACCTTGACAGCATACTCCTGGTTTGTAGCAAGGTTGACACAACTTTTCACTGTCGTATGAGCTCCCTGCCCTAGAACATCATCCAGTACCTTGTATATATCTTGGGAGAATAACAAATACATTAATAAATTTAATATTTATATTATTTATATTATAATTATAATTATTATTATTATTATTTGTTAATGCTTTTATAAAATAAAATACATTGTACGACAGACCTCCCTTTAGAATGTATGAACTCACTAACTGTAACTGCTTTTGCTAGCATGAAACAGCACTTCACAAAAACTGAGAGGTATTCTTTGCTAGCACTCACCATAAAAACTTTCACAAACACTATCACTAGCCCTTTTCTTTTTTCGTTTCTTTTTCTTTGCTTGAGCTTGAGGTTGGAAAATGTCTAAAAAAGAACAAATAACATTTTCTGAAATATATATATTTGACAATGGAAGTTAGTAACAACATGATATTTAACTTATTATTTTTTTTATTCTTGGCACAATTGGAAAGTATTTTTAATTTTCATAGAATACAAAAAGATTTTAACTTCTGGGAACTATTGAATATTATTTGTGGGAAAACATCTTTAAAAGGGTCTTTCTCTCTGCAGAGCAAAAACTTTAACGATCTCACTCCTACAGAACAGGGGCAGGCTGATAACGCAACCTATCCACTGGATAAATCACTATCCAGCAGATAGCGTGTTTTGTTTTGTTAACACTTATCCACTGGATAGCGATTGATCTGGTCGGTAGCGTTATCCAGCCTTTCAACAACTAGGGCCTTTACTATTTCTTATACCTACAGTAGCTGATAAATTTGAGTAATTGCAACCTTGACTGACACTTATTCTAAGTGAAACATGTCTTGGGACTGGAATCAGGAAATGTTTGAAACATGTTTAGAAAGTCTCTTCAGACATTTTCAAACTAAAGGTCTTTTTTGAAATCCTATTGCTCTCAGGAAAAAATATCACAAACGCCGTTGTATCAGACAGTTATAGTATAGAATTTGCTTTTGAAATATCATACCCTCTGTTGGTGGTTCCATGTCTCCACCATGTTCAAGAAGGTTTTCCTTCCTTGCACTGTCACACTCACTGCCTGATTTCCCTGGATGTGGCTTATCTCTAGCAGCATTTTCAGAATAGCTTGCTTTCTTGTTCATAGTAGGAATGTTCACCTGTAATGCAAACAAAACCTTCAGCACTAAGTCTTGGAAAAGAAAATTACATGGACCCTAACCCCCAAATTTACATGTAAGGTAACAAATGGACAATTAGTGCTGTCTACAGTGATAAACTCCACATAGTTACGAAATGAGTACCTAGCAATAAATAGCTTGGATTGCATGTTAAAAGCACCATCAAGTTACGCAGTTTTAAGTTTAATCTCACAAACCTATACAATGTGTTTAACAAGGAATAAAGCAAACTATTATTGATGTAACTAGACTGTATTTTATTATATTTTTGGTGAATGGTCCATGCAGTGCAGCTCAGGTTCTCTATGCCACTTCGGCAATGGAATGGCATACTTAGTTACATAATGATGTTCTTTGAACAACACCATATGTGTTTGATAATAAAAATACCCGGAGAATTTATTTCAGGCTTGGCAGGGTGGATGTGGTGTTAACTACATCTGTAGTCTCATGAAGTTTTCTTCAGGGCTGACGTTCAGTATGGGCTTTTATTATATGGCTACCGGCTAGCTCCCTGAGAAGGCAAGATGAACCAAACCCTGTTCTGTGATTGGCTACCTGAGTGGGAAAAGATGGAGCTGTTTTGCCTGCCTGGGATTGCCCACAGAGTTAACAACCCATAAAATAAATCCTTTATTGACCAAGCCTGTTCAGTCAAGATGCCTGAATATTGGTTTCATTCTTTATTTTTTGCATGTTCATAGGTGTTGATTCCATCTCTGTCCATAAACACGCAAAGAAAGAACTTGAACATCTTGCCTGAACAAGCTTAGTCAATAACCCATATAGAAACATGTAACAATAGAATTATGATTCCTCTCTTCAATGAGAAAATATGGTATACACAAAAAGACAGAATAAGAGGTTTTAATCCTCAAATGTAAATCTACTATAATACAACAACAGTAATGTACCATAGAACTCACATTCAATGAATCATGAAATAGTCTTAACTCCTGAACTGTATTTTCTGCAGAGCAAATAACAGTACTAATATCATTGGAAAGTACAGCAGATCCCTGCTCTACCAACACCCACGTAATAAAGCAGGGTGCAAAGAAAAAAATTTTCAGGCTTGCCTCTTGAGGAAAGTCTTACTATCATATAATAGAAATATGTGAAACTAATTTTTACTAGCCTCCCTAAAGGATGCATCTCTCACAGCATTTCTGTAATTTGAATTTCCTTACTTCATTTGCCCATCAGGTTAGAGACAGACTGAACCAATAAGCTCAACTAGAAAATTCACGAGCCCCTGGCTACTGAACAGGACATTTTGAACACTGTATGTGAATGATCCTCGTCGTGCCTAAGTGGCACATAAGGTTGAGACCAGAGATTTCCATTGCTCCCTATCCTTGGCTGTCGTCTCACGTTTTTTCTATGTCTATTTTAATAAGCACGATAAGAAACAACTTGCTATAATATTTTTTTTGGTTTTTTATTTTAGTACCAAATTTTGATAAGCATCATAAGACGCAACTTCCTGAAATATTTCATTTGTTTGTGTTTTCCTTCCCTTCCTGATCAAAACACAGAAAGTTGGGTTTACTGGGGATCCCTTCATATAAATATAAAACCATTTCCCAGTGGGGGTTGGGGCTTTATAGCTCATACAGAGTAGATGCAGACATCTTTAAGTTAATTAAATCAATCAAACAGAAACTGCACTCTACCTTTTTGCTTTGATTGCATGCATTTGGCAGTCACGTAAATTTAAGCTGAAATATCAAAATTTTCGAATACTAAGGTTTTTCTTGTCATATTTTAAGATTTACTAACCTTTTCCTTTACTTTCACCATCATTTGCAAGCTAAATTAGACAGCAAAGACGACATTATCTTAACAACCGAAAAAATTGCACAGCGAAGCAACAAATTTAACTTCATGCGACGCACAATAAATTAGCAATTGCAGAGGTTTTCTAACGCTATAAATTGTATAAATCCTACTTGATTAGAAAGAACTTCAATGAGGAAGCACTGAGGAACAACAACAAAAATTAAACTGTCAAAACAAACCCTGAAATTTTTGCTGAAAAGGATAAGTTCTTCCACATCCGCCATCATCCCGCGAACTTTTTAAACACGCAACCGCTCGTTTTCCGAAGACATTCGTAATTTTCCGAAATTTTTCCGAATAATGCCGATTACTTCCGAGAAAAAAGAATGCTCAAAAACCCGAAATAATTTATTATTATGTTGTTCCTGGTTCCTGATAGAAGTTTTTTGAGTTATCATTTTAGGGGAGGGGGAAAGAGATGGAACTGCGTAGCAAAAATTATTAGATTTAGAACAAACGTTTTAGTGATCCAAATTTGATTACCTACAAGGACAAAGTTACCGATTTCATGAAAATGGTCATCGAAATTTTACGGAATTTGGATAATGTCGGATAACTTTGAGACGAAAAGAGTACAATCTGCCGTTTTGAAAATAAAGAAGTTGACTTTGCCTTTTAAAAATTGCGAGGCAAAAAAGAGAATGAAAAGGGCTGAAAAAATCTCAAGCTTCAAAATTTTCGCGGATCGAAGCCTCCAGAAACTAACCAATCATATTCAATCAAATTATCCAATCAACCAATCACATCTCTCACATTTGAGCCAATCAAAATACAACGCGCCACGTATAAATGTTTCCTTCGAACTTTCGTTTCTATTCCAGTCCTGCGAATTGAACTTTCGTCATGGCCCGTACTAAGCAAACCGCTCGTAAATCAACTGGAGGAAAAGCTCCACGAAAACAACTCGCCACAAAGGCGGCTCGTAAGAGCGCTCCTGCCACCGGTGGAGTCAAGAAACCTCATCGTTACAGGCCTGGTACTGTCGCTCTTCGTGAGATCCGTCGTTACCAGAAATCCACCGAGCTGCTGATTCGTAAGCTGCCCTTCCAGCGTCTTGTGCGAGAAATCGCTCAGGATTTCAAGACCGATCTGCGTTTCCAGAGCTCCGCTGTGATGGCTCTTCAAGAAGCCAGCGAGGCTTACCTTGTTGGTCTGTTTGAAGACACCAACTTGTGCGCCATCCACGCCAAGCGCGTCACC
>Ga0126337_10002337_pt1 | contig 12016 bp, 6 predicted proteins | sample DipCmetagenome_FD_92527 | JGI IMG/M metagenome (GOLD analysis project Ga0126337, IMG submission 92527) | Coral microbial communities from La Bocana,Puerto Morelos, Mexico - Diploria C A metagenome | ecosystem: Host-associated > Invertebrates > Cnidaria > Coral | place: La Bocana,Puerto Morelos... | reverse complement strand
CACTTATTTGTCTTGTGCAGTTTTCACTAGTGACGCGCTCGACATAAACATAAGCACAAGAAAAACGAACAGTTTTGCAGGCTGTTATAGCGTTTTGGAAGGAATGTACTCCATGGAGCAAAAAACTTTGGTCAGGCCCACAGACCCAAAATCAGTTATTTTTAAAATATATTCTTACCTGTAGATACACCTGATGACTTCCTGAGGTTTTCTTGAATGGAGTCTCAAACAGTCCTTTCAGAGGTGTTGAGAAGACAAGGATCATGATCACGCCATTGTCCATTCCAAGAAAAAGCAATGATTTTCCAGCTGGTAACTGAAGGTAATATAACACCTCCAGTTAGTGTTGCTGTAATGTTTATGCATTAAATTAAACATCGCAGCTCTTTTACACACTTTACATCAGTATTACCATGCTACACACTGTATCTTATCATTGTCACTTGAGAAAGTTTTTTGATTAAATGTGGACATCTTTTTTACAACTTGCCAAGCCGAACCAATAACAACTTAAGTCTAATAAGTAATAGCGACACTCACCTTTTTGTTGTAATAGTAATCAAGACAAAGAACCACATTTCCAAGAGCTGCAATCAAAAATAAAACATGTCAAGATATAAACTGAAGAAATACTGTACAAAGAAGCTACACATACATGTATCAATATTTAGTATATATTTAGTACCATAGGTCTGCAATGCATGCAGAGAGTCACTCCTACATTGTCTTTTGCATCCATACCACCCTGAGCACACAAAAGGCAATGCCTCTACGAAATTGATTCCAACAGTCTCCATTATAAGATCCCAAATAGCCTCAATTCTCAGTCTCCGACATCCACAAAAAACTGTAAGTTCCCATAATAACAAAAGCAACACTCACCACAAAGATGAAATAGTGGTGTGTAAATTGGTGTTGACATGTCATAAAAATACAGGTCCCTGTTGGTGGTTGAAAGAGCCATCTTATGCACGTTCGGCATAGCAACAGCATCAGTCACCCACATCTTGATATGACGCTTGTTGGAGCTCCGTTCAGCATCAGAGCTGTTATGCTCCATTTCAATTTTTCTTTGAAGCTCGAGTTCCGTGCTCCATACTCCAATGATTCCTTCCTAATGAAAACAAAACATTGTGACCATTTAGAACTGCGGTATTTTGGAATTCACCCTTCAATAATCTACTAAAAAATAATGCAAATTTCGACTCTTGTGAATATTAAATCATGTACATACTGTACCTTACTGATGGTAACGTATCTCATGGGATTAAAGTCAGTGAGAATTTTTGATGTCGTTTCCTAGAAAACAAAACAAGCACATTGAATGAAGCAATGCAATCATAATAAAGAAGTACATTAAGAGAACTATACCCAGAAAAGTCAGTCAAGTATCATGATCATGGTTATGGTAAAATTATAAATGAAAGCAGTACACTGTAAATACATTACAATGAAGAAACTTGGACTTAAACTATACAATCATTAATCAAAATTGAATCTGGTTTCAATGTCTGCCTTTGTCAGAGTTAAAGAACAGAATAGACGTACTGCACGGTCATTTGACTACAACTACCAGAGTACCAGTGCCTTTACTGTTTAAATTTTGAAGCCCCAGGTGGGTTTATGTACCAATTTCCTTTATTAGAATAGGAAACAGGAAAAAAGAAGGATTCTGGTAGTTGTACATGTAGTCAAATGATGCCATCATGAAAATCACCTGATGATGACAATACCCAGGCATTTCAATGTTGATTGAGTTGTTTTAATACATACAGGTAATAGATCTTTTTCAATGTTGTTAAATAAATGGTGCACTACAAAAAGAAACATTTGCTGTAGACAGACTGCAATGTTATACTATATAATGAAGGTGTTGCAGTTATAGTACAGTACCTTGTTATGCTCTATTCTCACAATATTTGGCTTAGGAATAAATGTGTTGCCGTTTACTTTGGTGGCTTGGTCATTCTCTTCAAATTGAAGCATAAGATAAGTGCAGAATTCATCCCAGTCAACCAGGCCATCAGATGCAATATCAACCTGTGGTTCACAAATGGGGCAACAAGATTAATATAAATCAATACAAAGTACTGATAAGTCAAAGGGAGGCCAACGTATAACATGTTCTTTTACCTAAGTGGTTTTCAAGGACTGAGCTTTAGAAATGCCTGGATTCCACAGGCCTAGGATCTAATTTTTGCCTTTGGGTGACTGAACAAACTTGCTTTTTTCACAAAAGCTTAAGTGCTGGGCGCCCAAAATTTCATGGTTAGGAATGCTTGGTTCCCCATAATTTTTCCTACACCACAGCCTCGTCTTTACAAACAGTACCCTACAGTACATGTACATGTAGTCCTGAAGGCTCAGAAGACAACTGTACTCACTGAACATCTCTATTTTGTCTCACATTTAACAATTCGATTCTGTACAGCCTAACAGTTTACCATTAAGCTTAAGGTATCAATATTAGAGGTGAGGGGGGGGGGGGACTTACATGTATAAAAAAGATAGGGGTAGTCATCAGGACTAAGAGGTACAAGATCCTGCTCTGTGGGTGTGGATGGAATTTTTTTTTCACCCCTAAGGGGTACCTATTCTAAAACAACACATCTTATAATCCTGTCATATTTGTTCAGCTCAATTGAAAGCTCCTACTGTAGACGTTTTGAGGTTGAACACTCTAAGCCCTACCAAAACTGCTTTTTGGACTCCTTAAAAGGTATGAAAATGATCCCCATCCTTTTTATATGGGTGTCCCCCCCCCCTGGGATTTAGGGGACCTAATATTTATTTCAAAAATAAAAAAAAAAACATTACCCAACAGATCCAGATTTGTTACCTTTTTAAACAGCATTCCTATCTCTTTCTCAAATAATACCACCTTTTGACTATCCCAAGTTTCAACTCCTAGTAAATCTGCCAGCATTTCATGGAATTCTTCTTGTGTCATTAACCCTGCTGAATGAAACCTGGTTTGGTCTCTGAATACTGATCCTCGCCTTGTCAGCCATTTCTTGAGAGCTACCTTATCAGGAATGTGCGTCATAAACTTGAACATAAGGGCTTCAAGATGATGAATGTCCAACTCTTCCTCCAGGCGCAGGGGCTCCAATCCCTTGGTATTGCTGAAAAATGCACAGGTTATGCAACATTCAATCAGTATACAGGGGATACACTGCTATAATTGTTATAATTATAACTATTATCATTACTGTTATCATCATCATCCTCATCATCGTGGTCGCCATCATGATCATGATCAACATAAATCATTATCACAAATTATTATAATTATTAATACTATCATGTACATGACTTTGTATAGTTCCATAAAATATCCATACATGAAGACTTCCCCCCATACAAGGGTATGTTACAAGACCACCCACCCCTCCTAGAAATTCCAATTAAGCTTCATACATTTCTTTACTATTTTTGGTCTTACATAGACCCCACCCCCAGGAAATTCCAGTCATTTCTGTGAGGGGGGTGGGAGTATGGATATTTTCTGATTAATTCAAGTAGAAAGGGGGAACATACAGAATGTTGGGATGTCTGGCCTTTATTTTAGATCTACATACAAAAATTTGTATTCCAAGAAAATTCATGCTCTTTAACCATAAAAAAAAATAAAAATGGAAATGAAATTGATATTTTCTGGAATAGCACAAAATATTAACTCGCATGACTTATCAACATACCCCCTGGTCAGTAACTTATAGATAAAATCCTTGAAGGGGGCAATTTAAAAACCCACATTCAAAACCTGAATATCATACTTTGATGAAATATTATTAATAATAACTGATTTCCTCTTTTATAGCTGCCATTTAACTGACCAACTACTCTTCAGGTTTTCGTGTAAGATCAGTTTATTTGGATAGATAAACCACTTAAAACTACAAACTAATATTGGGCTAACTAAGACAGAAGATGTGTAAAATATTATATCAAGATCATGATCAAAGAAGAAAATTAATAGGTTTTAACAAAAGCCAAGATGCAAAATGTTCTTTTTTTTCAGCACAGAAAGTCACAGATTATTACCACAACAGTTACAGAGTGTAAAGTTTGTTTAGCCACACACAACTGTGTTATGATAGCTGCAGGGTATATGTGTCCATGTAAGATAAAGACAAAGAAGAACTGGGCAGAAATCCCAGTTGGAGTCATTACTTGTCAAAACTACCTATAAAATATTGAAGTAAAAGGACAATGACTACAGACACTACTAAGTTGTTGTTAACTTACTTGGCACCCATGAAGTTGAAGGCCAAGGGTTTCAATAACAGCTTCTTTGTTTATACAACTAATCTCATGATTAGAAAACCTCAACACCGGACTTATTTCTTCTGAAGCATCTCCTTCATGCTCTCAGCCATTAGAGTTTTCTGTTCTTGGTGAAATTAATTTGCCATCATTTGGCACCAAAATAAAGCATTTCTAGGAGTCTTTGAAGGATTTTAAAGCTTCTTGCATGTAGTCATGGCAGTAACAAATATCACAAGTCGTCACACTTGGCTGATTACAAAATTAAATTCTGTTTTAAAATTTGAATTGTTAATTAGGCTGTTTTTCAAATTACTTCTAACAAGACAAAGAAAAGCTTCATAACAAAAGAAACAAAAGATAGCTTTGGACACAGAAAAACAGTGAAAAACAATTACAGGATCAAACATCACCGACCAAAGGCCAAAAACAAATGTGTTCAAGAAAAGCAATTGGAAAAAAAATTAACAATTTTACACAAGCACAAGCTTTTAATTTGAATAATAAAAAGAATACCTCAACAGTTAAATATTAAACGTGAATAAACTTTAAATGAAAAATTAAAACTAAAAAAATAATAATTTTGGTCTTGTACATAATTGATCTGTATTCGGAAGGTTCTAATTGAAATTTTGAGTTAATTATCCAGTGACATCCAAGAAAGACAATTAGGTAGATATATGTATCTAATTAAATCTGGCACATCAAATAAAGACACAGTGAATGAAAGCAAATTAATATTCATCTCTCATGTCTTTTTGACATCTCTTTCATTTGCGGCTTCCTTTTTACAAATATATTTACTGCAGCCAATTAGAGATTGTTTACTTTTCTGATTTCACAGAGATTATCTTTCATTAACTGTCAATCCCCTATCAATAAGCTAGAACCCTAAGTTCTTATGTGGCTTTCACTTTCATTTCCTATACTTTCCATAAATTTACAAACCTGAACGAATCAAGAGCCGCAAAGTCATCTACATAAAGAAGTTGTATATTTTACGACAGTTAAAAGCCAGCAACACAAACAACTTAGAAACAAAAATTGGTTCAAAAAGGGGAAAAAACTTTCCCCACCCCCACCCCCAATTTCCAGGTGTGCCCCACTCCTTGTTAGTTGCAAACACCATGCCATTTCCTGCTTTACAACAAAATAATTCTCTGAGGTTATAAATAATTTTCTCATCAGATATTAGTGGGTTTGTAATATGGGCAAGAGAAATGAATGCCTTTTCATTTAAAATTTAAGTTTAAGCCCTTTTTAGGATTTAATAACCTGATCGGATGTTAGCATAGGCCCCAGAGGTTTGCGTTGTACATTTTTTTATTGATTACTCATATGAGGTGTTTAAAATACCGGTGAGAATATCCGAAGGAAATCGATCACTTACTCTTTAGAAGAATCATCTGTGTTTACGGAACAAGAGGTAAGCGCAGCTGATTTCTGAAAAATCGAACGAAAACAACGTCAAAAGCGCGAACAGAATGACCATGATTAAATTAAATGGCGCGCGCTAATAACGCTCTACTCTCGAGTTGATTACTAAAACAAACACAGAAAAAATGGCTCACTCAATCTTGGCATCAATGAGATTTAACAAAACGATGCTAAAATTCAAGGATTTGAAGAGACTTGTTTTGCAGCTGGAAATGCCTTAAATAGTGATACCGTCCCGTGATAAGCAGATATGCAGATTAACCATCGACCCTGTCAAGGAAAAACATAGGGGTTTACTATCCTCTCCAGGTCAATTCTAAATAATAACATTTCATAAAACGATGACAAGAACAAACCTTTTGTTTAGACTGAATTCGCGACCAAATCACTGGGGCAAGCATCCGAACGGTAGTGGCGAAGTGAATCGATCCAGACTTTACCGAAGACGTTGACGAAGGCACCCGAGAGTTTCCGGACTCGTGTTCGGCTCCAGGTAGCTGGAGGAACGACATCTTGGCAGAAGCGGTTTCCTGGGTAACAGATTTCTTGTCCATGATATTTAACCTTCGCAGAATATGTTGTCGAGCCACCTTAAAATAATAAAAGTCAAGTGTCGGATAAACATTTTCTATGAAGTGGCTGCGTATAAAATGTCCATTTCTAAATAAACATTGCACAGAGTCACGAATTGAAATAAGAGCTTGTGTTTACAAGTTGCTAATTTTTCAGTTTAAGCATGCCCAAATGGTATTTTTGCCTTGTCCGCTTTAGTGCACACTCTGCTTTCGAACTAGTAACCGCAGCTTGGAATGTTAACAATGAAGTTGGATCACTTTAGCGCCTATCAAACAGGATATTGAACCATTAGACTGGTGCGTCATGCAGAGGAACTCAATTTTGTGTGTATATACTAGGGGCAAAATATATGAAGTATTACCTTATGGTTGTCGGTAAGAAACAGCAACCGGCTCCACCATGCCGCAGCTGGGTCTTTAGGTTTCGATGAATAACAAACGCTTCAATTCTCTGACCTCAGCTGCGAAAATTTACAACTACTGTCCCTCTCTAGTTGTACTCTGTGTCAATGTGCGGTCCCTCTCTGAGTCCACAGGACAAGTACCTCTGCCATATTTCAATCTCTAGTCACATCTTTGGAGAGCTTCTCTCTGCATTGACTCAACTCAAAACAAAGGAACAGCAATTACCCATAAACCGTAAGGCCGAAATAATCGTATTATGGGCGAAATTGTTGTCAATCAAGCTAAGCTGCTCTGAAAGGGTTGCCAAGACAACGGCACGAAGATCATAATGACCGTAATAATTAGCTGCTCAAAGAACCAACTGCGCTTTTGTCAAAGGGGATGACTTAGACAAAGCCGCGATAATTTGTGGAATACAAAGCGGGTTACGGACCAACGCTTCACGGACGAATATGAAACTGTCTTTTTATGTGGCTGGGCAGCAACCAAAAACTAGCGAAGCGAGTCAATTAAAAATTGGACGCCGAAGTGGAAAGCCAAATTAAACGGGTTACCGGATTCAGCTGTCAGCCATGATAGTTCTGTTGGTTGCTTTGTTTAACTAATCAACCCATCTATCGTGTAACATTGTCACCGACAAGTGACGTGATGGAGGAACGTTACGTGAAAATGGCGGCGAAAGTGCATATTTCTTTCACTATACTGTGTTCAAGATGACGAAGCATGTTGATGAATAAATATAATGTTTTAATTTTCATTCGCCTAAGATGCATAAATTACGTTATGTTACAACACACAGTAAGAGGGCTACAAAAACTCTATATATACGTTTTATTACCTGAGAGTCAATTGTCCTACAAAAACAAAGTGGCAATTTTGTTTACGATCAAACTTATTTCCTTCAACTGCACAATTGCAAGCGAATAGATGAATAAGACGGGGTTTGTTTTTCTTTTGCTTAAAAAAAACACTCCAGGCATGTCACGTGTTGACGTCACATTTGTGACGCAGCAAATGGCAGCCAGACATGGTTAATGGCTCAAAAACTCTCCACTGTGATGAAAAATTCATAAACTCGTGCAGCGAGTATACTAAAAGGAGAAAAATGTTCTGCAATACAGCAGAGCTGAACACAAAAAACTAAGGCTCTATAAAAAGGCAATCATGGCAGGAGAAGACAATTTTTTTTTTGCGCAAGGCGTGTTACAAATGACTCGAAGCTCTTTCGAGCTGTTAAACTTATTTAGTTGCATTAGAGAACGTTCCCTAAATTGCAAAACAGAACTGACACAAACATAAGCTAAATACTTCCTAATATAACACATAATAGCTTATCAACGAATATGTACAATTTTAATTTTTTTCGTTCACTCGCAAATCAGTTTTATTTTGTGATAAGTCGTTGAACGGTCCATAACTTTCACTCTTCACAAATGTTGCGTAACTGATAAATTTCTCTTTAATTACATTTTTTGCAAAGAGAATTTAGGGGGGGCCCTCATTTTTTCTTGTTTTCGCTAAATATTTGATTATATTGACAGCATCGCACCTTAGCCATCAGTGCAAACTGGTAAGAAGTGTTTTGTCAAAATTCTGTGGCAATCAGTCTGAATAGTGTGATTGCGAATACACAACTCACGTAAGATGATATCTGTTTAATTAGCTTTGACGCACGAGAATCGAATTAAAACACCTAAAACCCAGCACTTAATTATAGGCATCATTTTCAAATCTTATGACTAAATTGCTAAATTAGTCGTCGTCCAAAGTTCTTGTGGCGTCATTCTTGGAGATAACGTCGAACATCTTCTCCAGAATAATTCGTTGTTCCTTCATCTCTCTGCCCAGGGAATTGATTCTAATGCAAAAGAGAAAAAGTCTACTTTACTTTCTACGAATATTTTCCTCGGCGACATTTTAATTTTAGTGAAACAAACCAAAGCTTGGCCCTATTCTTAATATTTTGTCTCGGCTGAAGGAAGAAATCACAACGGAGGTAGGAGACAGTCAATGCTAACGGAACGGAATGGAGGGTTCAAAGAGTTGAAAAATTTGCTTTGTTTTAGCTTTTTCAATTTGTTGGGCAAACAGAAGCTACTTTCCAGTACGAGGTAATTCCAATCTGTAAGGTAAAAGTTTTGACTAAGTACAACAACAGCAACAACTTTATTTACCCCATTTAAATTCTACATGAAATAATAAGAAAATACGATTAAATTACAATAGAAAGGGGAATTGACCTCCTAAAATAACTAAAGAGATAAGAAGGTTAGGAGGCCAATTTACCTGACGTAAGTTATTACATCACTATGATCGGAAAAAAGCACAGGTCCAAAAAAACACGCAGTCCCAAGTACTTTTATAATCATTTTCTTAGTTTCCGCAAAAATTAATTCACTGTAGATTTACTGAAAACACAGTAAAAACAAAGAAAATAAAGAACAATATTAACACTAGTTTTATTTTTTATCTTCAAGAAAAGCTATTATTTCCTACCTTTTGTCTTGTTCCGTCATTTTTGAGTTAAAAATATTGGTCAGATGATTAGCCAAGTTTCTTTCTGCGTCTTCGACTGAATATTTTGTTTTTCCGCTGACCAACCTATCCCCAAGTCCCTAACGACGAAAAGCACGTATTGCACGGGTGAGTATGTTGCAATTGAAATATACTATGCTCTAACAAGGCTAAAAGCAAATCCCTTTCCTTTGCGTAACGAAAGGTCTACTTTCTGCTGCGCGATTCCTTTACATAAAGTAAAACTACCCCAAAACTGAATAAGGAACACAGCGTTAATTTCGGAATAGAAATTTAAAAAACTAGCCGTTGTCGTTCACGCTCTCCAGACAACGCAAAATTCGGTCATTTCAAGTTGTTGGTTTGTAGAAGACGACAGAATTATAACGCACGTGTACAGCCATTTTTCTGCTCAATAAATCTCTTGTTTAGCGACGTTCTCGTTGCCGTTGCCATGGTATTTTTCTTAGACTCCCTGACACTGGAGTAGCATCCTATCCAAGGCGAGTAGAAATAGAAGTCGCTTCATCCTACAGAAACAGGGATAAGCGCTGGCCTGATGGGCCGCTTGGCTCGTATGTACACTTTACCTTTACCTAACCTATCTCCACCTACCTTAATTTTCTGAAACATAGTTTTGGCCTTCATGTTTGGTCTTCTAACGGACTCAGACTGATGTATACGATGAAGGAGCCATAATGGCAACTTTTCTTTAAAGTTGTGAATGACTTCGATCTGGAGAGTCACAAAAAATGTTTTTTTTAGTGATAAACTTTCAGCTGGCCAGAAGCTTACAGTAATCTTTCTTGAGTATATTGTAATTTTTCACCCCCGTGGTGACTTTGGTCGGTCGTACATGACATCTTCGTCAGTTAATAAGATCTAACGGTATAAACCTGTAATGATGAGAGGAACGCTCTTGGCCTGGATGTCACTGGCATTGCTTATAGCTTTCTGCAAAGTGAATTTCGTCTCCTCATCAAATATGTTTCAACATTCCTGAGAAATAAGATTCTTCTGGCTTACTATGCACTGTTCAAACTGATTTGGAAAGACGCAAGAGGATGTATCATATATCCAGGAGGAAATCCCATGTGAAAAGGTCGTTGATTCTCGACGTCTCGTGGATTCTCGACGTGCAAATCAAGAATTCTGGTCTCACTCAGTGTATCCAAGACCAAGCGGCATTATTTTTATTTGGCTGTCACTTAAGATCTTTTAGACTGTTCTCGAGGAAATAATGAAAACAAAAAGCTCTTATTTCCATTTTTAGTCTCGATTTCCGCCGATCCTCTCCAGTCCGGTGTACTACTGAGTCTGGGTTCTTTTCCCAATCAGCAGCTAGTAGTCAAGACTAGTTCCGTTTTAAGTGGTATATTTTAGGTGTCAGATAAGGCTCAAACCACGCCCGACTAGTTTCCTTCAGGGTTTAATTCAATTATTATGACGAGCATTCACGACTTTTTCATATAGCGGTCTTACTACCCCCCTTCCCCCGAGTACATTACCTTCACAGACAAACGCTTGTATTCAGCATTCTGCTGAATTGAATCGATGTCGCCAACAGCAAGACCGATCTGAAGAAAAACAAAACAAAAATTCAGCAAAATGTCGCTCATCTAATGACACATTGTTGACTCGACCATTCTTCTAAAAGATATACAAATATTTAAAGCAAATTTAATTCAATATATTTCTGAAGATACCAATTTCCCTAATCTGTCTTTCCTTAATCGCAATTAGAATTAGCAAAGCAATCTACGACACTAAACCCATAAATGTGAAAAGGATGGACAAAACGTCCTGTAATCAAACTCATGATCAGTTTGTTTTTGCGCTTGGCGTTAGACAGGAAAAGAAAACATTAGTTTTCTGCGAATAAAAAAAATAAATTTAAGCTTAAAACAAGACAAAACATTCCTCCTGTAGAATATCATGGCCAACTGGCTAGCAATTGAGAAAAAAAGCACATTCGCCTGCGAACGCAGACGTATTTCCGGCTGTCTGTTGCACATTAACACTCAGCGAAAGAAAATAAGAAAATGTACGAACCGTCAAATTCATCAAGACAATAGGCATCATGACACAGAATGCCAAGAACACAACACGGCTGAAAGTCGGAGAAAACAGCTGTTGATCAGTAAAGAAGCGTGTGTACTCAATTTCACCAATCGTCATGGCAACCACCTTGATTATTGACAAGTCCAATCTTCCAAATGGATCCTAGAAGGATAAAAAAACAGCACCACCTCAGGAAAAGGAATTTCTCTTTCGAAATTAGGTTCATGCGAAATGGTTGTGAGGTACCTTTTCAATCTCCTCTAACAAGGTGCCATTCAGGGTCATGTTCAAGGCAACAGCCTGTGTAATAAAAGAAAATGGTGTTAACTGAGTAAAATTATATGAATACCTCTCACCTATAGGTGTTTGTAGCTTCATAAGTAACTGTTATGAAAGGTGAGTACCTAAAAACCAGATGCCGTAGACTTAAGGTGTTACTTACATTTGCTTGCCTTGAGAGGAGCATTTGGAATACCAGAGCAAAGGCAAAGATCAAGATACCAAACATTATTGCTACCTGAAAATAAAATCAAATCAAATCCAATAACCGATACATTAAATGCGTTATATATAGCCTATTAAGGCATTATATGAGTAAGGCATTATATGAGTAAGGCATTATATGAGTAAGGCATGAGTAAGGCATTCGACAGCGTCAACCACGAAACCCTAATTTTGAAGTTGCGAGATGTAGGCGCCTCAGACCCAGTCATCCAGTGGTTTGGTAGCTACCTTAATGATAGACGACAAGTGGT
>Ga0126337_10002336_pt1 | contig 12018 bp, 6 predicted proteins | sample DipCmetagenome_FD_92527 | JGI IMG/M metagenome (GOLD analysis project Ga0126337, IMG submission 92527) | Coral microbial communities from La Bocana,Puerto Morelos, Mexico - Diploria C A metagenome | ecosystem: Host-associated > Invertebrates > Cnidaria > Coral | place: La Bocana,Puerto Morelos... | reverse complement strand
CCTCTTGATAATAAACAGTTGAATGAAAGACTGAAAAGTGTTTTATACCGTACGAAACCCAAAAACTGAGTTTGCGAGCAAATCTTAAAATAACAAATGTCAAATCACAAACACTGCGATTTTACTATCGATATTTTGGTAACACGCATGTCTAAAAACGTGTTATCTTCAATCCTTCTCAAAGTGTTGAGACCTTTTAGCATTAGTTTCCCTTTTGGTACAGTTTTCTTGTTAAACGAGCTTGTAAATGTAGATTTATTTTATTTAGTGGCCGCTTTTGCCAGCATTGTGTGACGGATAAGGTTAAAGTAAGCTTGTTTTAGGTGCAGTTTTCAAGTGGCACCCGACACGAAAATACGGCAGTGCCCAAAGATGTTTTCACTGTTTTTTAAAGATAAATGATCGATGGACAAGGGGACATTAAAATTAATGTCATACCTTTTTGGCAACGGGAGATATTTGACCTCAAAATCGTCAAATATTTGAAGGTCTAAAAACACAGCCACATATTTATGTCCATTGATTGACAAGCGGCTGATCAAATAGACTGTCACTTGGTATTTGCATTGACTATAGATATACCAATATGTGTACAAAACTTAGTAGCAATCGGTTAAATACAGTTGTTCTGAGAGCTTCATACATTTGGCCTATGTTGAGGCAATTTTCTTGGCAAAAACCAGGGGGGTGGCCTATCTCCCCCCTGAAAGATCTAAAACCAAAACCAATGTGTTTTTCTGAGTTTTGGGGTAGACCCTTTATACTGACTAAGTTTCATTGAAATCGGCGAGATGGCATGTAGCACACCTGCCTGGTGCACTCATGGACACACTCTTAACCTACAGTACGAACTATTTTGAATGACTGATTCTGGAAAGCTGGTATACTAACTTAGAACAAACGCCTCTTAACAGATGTCAACCACTATCGGTGCCTTACAAATGACTTATCCATGACGTAAACAAAACTGACAAAAGGAGTTCCAACAGACCAACTTAATTTGAATAACAATACAAAAACGTCCAACTGACTACAATAGACGGATTAAAACCGACCTATGACTGATGACAAACTTAACACGAGTCTTTCAGCCAATACCATCATGGCTACACTGATCAATCAGTTTCATCGGACCAGACTTATAACATCATCTCCTGACAAAGACTATTCACTTGACTCTGAGGATGACTTCTGCTCAGGTTGTCAAAAGGTCAGTCACCAACAACAGTTCTATTCAGAACTACCCTCACCTGGACGATCACACTATATGAACTACTGATACTCCTACATGAGTTCAAACCATTTACAATGTTACAACACCTTATTATCTAATTTCTGCCTTATGATCTGTCAAATGTCTTACCAACAATAGTTCTTTTCTGAACTATCCTAAACCCGGAGGATTAACAATCACAATATACAAACTAGAGAATGGTTTTTAAGTTACACCTAGGGTGAAACAAACTTTTTGTTTGGCTCTGTACATTGTAACTAAACAAAATTGTTCTCTCTCCCAAAAAGAGTGGAGTATAAAAAAAGTTCACAGACAAATATCTGTAATTTTTTTTCGTGCCAAATGGAAGTTTTTATACATGTATGTTGACCTGGGAACGTCACTTCTTGTTGAGTGTGGGAGCTTGTTTGCCGAGCTCAAGGTGGTGGTTTAAAAATTCATGCTGCGTTGTCATTGATAACAAAATTGGCTTGATAAAAAAGGAGCAAAACTTTACTTAAGATGAAAATGCCTTAGAGAATAACGGCATCTTTGTTTCTGGGGATTTAGGCCTAGGGCTTTGGGTCTTTGTTGTAGAGGTCTTTGTTTCAGACAACCCCACCATGCACTGACTTCAGACTTAATTGTCAAGCTTTCCAAACAAACATGGCAGCATGTGGGGAATTACAAGTTGGTCAGCATTCAAACCACGAATGATCAAGTTTAACCTCTCAGTTAACTCATAACAAACATCAACTTAACATTTGGAACAAATCTATAACTTTTCTTTTAGCCAAAATTTTCTTTAGCTAGCTTAATTGGTTAGTGACTGAGCTGGAGGATTACATGGTTGTGAAAATGTACTAGGGGTTATGATCCAAAAAATGTCTTAACTAAAACTGCAGGTTCAGACTTACTTTAGTCTCTCTGTATTATGGCCACTCTAACTGCTAAAATAGCCTTTCAACATCTCGGCCAGTTGATCAACAAGTGACAACCCATATATAATTTATAAAAGTAATCCATTAATTTTTCTATTGTAAATTATAAAAGGTGACATACAACTTCATGCTGTACTTTGTTGGTCACTGTTTTAGTGATATATTTTGTTACTTATTTATATGCTCCAATAAGCACGTTTTAGTAACAAAAAAAGTTGGACCCCAAGAACACCCCTACAGTACTGCTCAAATGTAGGTTAATTACCACCTCTCATCTCGTTTCTTGTGAGAAGACTGTCTCGTTTCTCACTGAGGTGCATCTCGTTTCTCTCGAGAGTCAATAAAGCATTTAGTATGGAATATAATTATATATATTACTCGCAAGAATCTGGCTTGTATATCATAAGCAACTGCTTGTGTCCTACAACATAAACGAATGTGAGATGCTCTATGTATCAATTGCTTGCTCTATTTGCATCAAACAAACATGTCAAATGTTTGTAACAATATGTTTTCATACAATCTGTCGTTGGGGAATGTATGGAAACAACTTGATGAATTGAGAAAATGTTCTGTTTTGGCATCTTGTTTGTCAATGTTTGTGTGGCAGAAGTGTGGAAGAAACAATTATCTTGATTTCTGCAGAGGAATACCTGTTACTTTCGTAATTCGTTTCGCTTACTCGATCGCTTATTCGATTAATAATCCATTTTTTAAGTTACATGTAACTATTCATGCTGTGATCGCGGTAATCAATACAAGCTTTGTTTTAATGATAACCTTTGAAATCATGTAATTAGAGACACCACGTTTTATCAGTTAGTTTCGTTATCTACGTGCTCGCCAGTTAATGCCACCACTATCGTTTTCTATCCATCCTTCTTCTATTGCTATCCTCGCAGGAGCAAGATCAAAGTGAGTCTTACATAGTTTTAGTTGTAATCATATTGTTATAGTTTAATATTTATGTTCCTTCGGTATCCTTGATTTATGTTCTGTATCTTTGCTAGTATATTTAGCTTACAAGCCTTTTGTACTGTTTTGCCTTTAGTTTGAATCACACGACCACGCGACCACACAACCACACCATCACACCATCACATATTTGCAACCACTAGTTAATTATGTCTTCACAAGTACATCTATATTTTCGTTATCCTGATTCCTCTATTGTTGATTTCACCACTCGCTTCCAATAAACGTCATCAATTTATTTTACCGTGTGCATTCGAGTATTTCAAGCGCCTGCAATCTTAATCTACACATGGCTTCGCTCCTGGAAAGTCACATTAATTCGAAGTTGATGCTCATGCTTCGCGTTGTTCATCATTTATTGTTGGATGTTCTACTTTTACGAGAACTTTAGCTGCGCTAGCTAAGTAACGGTCGAAAAACGTGTTGTTCATTTCAAGTTATGCAATAAGCTATCACGTTCCACAAACACGCGTGGAAACCCTACACTGGTCATGGCCGACAAAGAGAGCGAACAAAACACAGATAGTGAGCACGAATCACCTTCTAATTCGAGAGTCAGGATAGAAAATGTTACTCTAGACCAGGACGGGATTCGATCCGAAAAACTCCTGCAGAAGGAAATAAAAGGATTGATGCTGAACTCTAACTATGATCTAGTAAAGGACAGAATCGAAGAATTCAAACAACTCCTACAGGAATTTAAGGAAGCCCATATCGCCTATCATTCTCAACTTCGTGACGAAAACGAAATTATAGAGTCGAATGATTATTATGACGCCGCAGTCCATGTAGCAACGGATTTGGCCCGCGATGTCGGCAATTGGATCTCGTCAACAGTTATTGAAACAAGATTACTACAGTCTCAAGAAGAATTACATCCCGAAGATTCAATTAGCAACGCCGATTCTCGTGCCTGTTCAAAGTCATCTCGCCGCTCAAGAAAAGGTTTGTCGATCGGTTCCCGCGCAAGTTCTCACACGAGTTCAATTTCAGCCGCTAGGACACAGGCTGCCGCTAAACGAGCAGTTTTACAAGCCGAAGCCGCGAGCCTTGAAAGGTTCCACGCCCTCCAAGAGGAAGAGCTACGAATTCAGCAACGAAGAAAAGCTTTGGAACTCCAAATGGAAATCGGAAAGGTTCAAGCCGGGGAGTTGATCTATGCAGAAGCAGGGGCAGATCACATGGCAACTTCTAGATCTTTTGATCCAGCTACCAACCGGCCTACATATTTCCAAAGCGCAGCAAACAGTTGCCCATCAGAATCCCAACCGCCAAAAAACGAACTAACATTGGATAAGACCGATAATAGGCCCCAGAATTTTACTGAAGTTCCTAAAGTTAGCAAAACGCTCAATCCGAATGCCGACAGTTGGCCATGCGATGACCTGAAGCCGGAAGTTGAGCCGTCTTCTCTTACCGTTAAGGAGGAGCCTGTGAACGGTGACCCGCCTGACACGTTCCTCGAAAGATTGTTAGCTACCCAAAGCCAGCAGAATTCTGTGATGCAACAGTTACTTCAGCGACAACAAGAGAGCACACTTGCACTGACACTCCCACAGCCAGAGGTGCCTACCTTTAGCAGAGACCCTATTGAGTACTGGGGATTCATACGAGCCTTCCAAAACGTAATCGAAAGAAAGAAAGGTTGCAATGTCTGCACAAAACACTCCTCCTTCTTGCATCCAAACAATAATGCACCAGCTGCAAATATCACTTCCAGAGCCAACGGAGCCAGTGGTGCACAGCAGGTGGACAACCAGAACGTTCACAATGGCTTTGTCAATGGAAGAAATGAAGCTTTAGGTCTGCAGAAAGAACAAGTTCAAGCATCTGCCACTGGTCTCGCTATCTTACCAGTTAAAGTGAAAGCAAAGGGCTCCGATCGGGTGATTCAAACCTACGCATTTCTGGACAATGGCTCAAACGCATCTTTCTGTTCAGAACCACTAGCAAAGGAACTGAAGTTGTCAGGAAAGGAAACCATGTTGTCTTTAACGACTATGGAAAAGGAGAACAGCAAAACCGATTGTCGGGTTGTCAGTTTAGAAGTACTGGACTTGGATGAGGAGAATCTCTTCGAGCTCCCAATCGTGTTTACAAGACCAAGCCTACCTGTTACAATGGAAAGTATTGCGAACCAACAAGATGTGGAAAAGTGGCAATATCTCTCTGAAGTGAAGATCCCCAATATCGATGCGGACGTCGGCTTACTCATTGGTAGCGACGCTCCAGAAATCCTTGAGCCTAAGCAGGTTATTCCAAGTCAGAATGGAGGTCCGTACGCCACAAGAACCACCCTCGGTTGGGTGGTAAATGGTCCACTAGGAAAGGTTACGAACACTAACACTTGCACTGCTAACCTCATAAAGGCCGACCTGCGACTAAATGAACAGTTTCAGACTTACTGTGACATGGAATTTAACGACTTAGCATACAGTGAAGCTAGATCGATGTCAGCTAACGATAAGCGCGCTATGGAGTTGATGAAGAACTCTATCAATCTGGAGAATGGCCACTATCAGCTTGCCCTACCCTGGAAGAATGACCCCCCTTGTTTGGAGAACAATAGACCAGTGGTCGACCATCACCTTAAGCTGCTAAAACAACGTCTATCAAGAGACCCAGAACTGAGGTCCAAGTATAAGGTCCAAGTATAACATTGCATGGAAGACCTCTTGAACAAGGGATACGTGACTAAAGCCAAGCCAGCCGAAGCGCAAGGCAAGACATGGTATCTTCCCCACCACGCCGTCCACCATCCAGCAAAACCGGGAAAGGTACGAGTTGTGTTTGACTGTTCTGCCAAGTATCACGGCATGTCCCTCAATGACAAACTCCTACAGGGGCCGGATCTCACAAATTTCCTCATCGGAGTATTAACAAGATTCCGCCAAGATCCGGTAGCAGTTATGTCAGACGTGGAAGCAATGTTCCACCAGGTTCGTGTGAACCCCAAAGACCGCAGTGCATTACGTTTCTTCTGTTGGCCGATGGAAATCTGGATCTAGAGCCAGAAGAATACATGATGACCATCCATCTATTTGGAGCTGTATCTTCCCCTAGTTGTGCCAACTTTGCCTTGAAGAAGACCGCAATAGATAACCAAGCAGATTTCAGCAGTGAGGCTGTAAGAACGGTCCAACGAAACTTCTACGTGGACGATTGCTTAAAATTCATCGATTCAGAGGAAGATGCTATCCATCTATCGAACGAACTGTCGCAACTCTTGAAACAAGGAGGCTTCTGGCTAACCAAGTGGCTGTCATACAAGCGCAAGGTCGTCAAATCTTTCCCTGAGTTGGATTGATCAGCGTCCGTCAGAGATTTCGACTTCGACCACACCCTTACGGAGAGAGCCCTTGGGGTACAATGGCGCGTGACTTCAGACACATTCGGCTTCAAAATTGTTACCAAAGATAAGCCACCCACCAGAAGAGGAATCCTCTCCGTGATAAGCTCTATCTACGATCCACTCGGCTTTGTGGCTCCTTTCCATCTTTCTGCCAAGATTCTCCTTCAGAACCTCTGCAGGAAACAACTTGGCTGGGACGACTTAATCCCTGAGGAGGATCTAATACGCTGGAAGAGTTGGTTGGAGGAGTTACCTAGACTTGAGCAATTCGCTATCGATAGATTCTTCAAACCTCCGAACTTTGGTGACATTATCTCCTGTCAACTTCACCACTTCTCTGACGCCTCTCAGGTGGCCTATGGTGCCATTTCTTACCTCAGGCTCATAAATTCCCGGCAAGAAGTTCACTGCTCATTCGTCATGGGAAAATCCCGCTTATCACCTCTAAAGCCGGTGACCATCCCAAGAATGGAATTGTCTGCCGCCGTGCTCTCCACGAGGCTGGACAGGATACACCAAGAAGTAGAATTCCCCATCGACGACTCCTTCTACTGGACGGACAGCACGTGCGTCCTGCGCTACATCGCTAATAGTGAAAGAAGGTACAAGACCTTCGTGGCTAATCGAGTCGCTGCTATCCGCGAGCAATCCATTCCATGCCAATGGCATTACGTTGGAACAAAGATGAACCCTGCTGACGATGCCTCAAGGGGCTTATCAACCGAGGCTATCACCAGAAGTAACTGATGGACAAGGAGTCCAGAATTCCTTTGGCTGTCCGAAGAAAATTGGCCCCAGATTCCCCCTGCAATTGACAAGGAGATCAAACAGAAACCTAAAGAAGAAGTTGCCGCCACATTTGTAACCATAACCTGTCCTCCAGATCACGATTTTGCAGAAGTTTTCAAGCGATTTTCGTTGTGGTATTCGTTAAAGAGGTTTGTGGCGTGGATACTCCGATACAGAAATCGGCTGCGAACTTCTGCCATCAGAAGAAAGAAAGGAGACTGCAGCCCCGCCATAATCAGAAGATTGATGCCTTGACGGTTCACGAGTTAGAGGAAGCCGAAACGGAAATCATTAAGGTCGTCCAAACTCGCTGTTTCTACGATGAGTTGCTGTCTTTACAGGGCACTGCTACCAAAACCAGAAACCCCTCGAAGATAAAGAGCGTAAAGAAATGAAGCCACATTTGCAAATTGGACCTAGTCCTTTGGAGAGGTCTCATATGTGTAGGAGGTCGCCTCCAATGCTCACCGATCAGTGAAGATGCTAAACATCCAGTTATACTACTAAAGCAGCATCACGTGTCCGACCTTATCATTCGTCATTATCATCTACGCTGTGGTCACTCTGGTCTTGAACATACGCTGTTGATGATAAGAGATAGGTATTGGATTGTTCAAGCGAGAGTCTCCCTATGCCGAGTTCTGAATGGATGCTTCCACTGCAAGAGGACGCAGGCATCCGTGGGACAGCAGAAGATGGCAAATTTGTCTGAGGACAGAGTTTGCACCTCCGAACCTCCCTTTAGTCATGTTGGAGTAGATTGTTTTGGGCCCCTGCTAGTACGTCGTGGAAGAACTACAGTAAAGAGATACGGTGTCCTATTTACCTGTCTGGCAGTTCGCGCAGTGCACATCGAGGTTGGCCATAGCCTTGACACCGATTCTTTCATCCATGCTTAAGGCGTTTTATCGCGAGAAGAGGTCAACCTCAACGCAGACGATCTGACAATGGCAGTAACTTTGTCAGAGGTTAGAAGGAGCTGCGAGAAGCTATTCAAGATTGGAATCAGCAGAAGATTCATGACTTCCTACTAGCTAAAAACATCGAATGGGTTTTCAACCCGCCAGCTGGGTCGCATCACGGAGGCGTCTGGGAAAGATGTATCCGGAGAACTCATAAGGTGATGAAAGCACTTCTCCAAGACCAACCGTTGTACAACGAAGGGCTGCATACCTTGCTATGCGAAGTTGAATCCATCATCAATGGACGTCCATTAACCAAGGTTTCAGATGACCCCAGGGATCCAGAGGCCTTAACACCCAATCACCTTCTGCTCTTGTGTTCAGGTCCCACATTGCCACCGGGAGCATTTGTCAAGGACGACAGCTTTTCCCACCGCAGATGGCGTCATGTGCAGTATTTGGCTGACGTGTTCTGGCGTCGCTGGTTGCGCGAATACCTGCCATCCCTGCAAGAGAGACAAAGGTGAACCAAAGTGAAAAGAAACTTCACTGTCAATGACGTGGTCCTGGTTCTTGATGAATCTACTCCACGTGGTTCCTGGCCACTTGGAAGAGTGCTAGAGGTTCATGAGAGCCGAGACGACGGCTTAGTACGGAGTCTAAAAGTGAAGACGAGAACATCCGTTCTCACCCGACCAATAGATAAAGTTGTGCTATTGGAGGCTGCTGATTAGTAATGAACTGAACTCTGTTTTATGATGATGTTATTATAGTGTGTTAGTTAAAGACGTTTGCCTGTTGTTACCGCCTTTAAAGGGGCGGAATGTTACTTTCGTAATTCGTTTCGCTTACTGATTAATAATCCATTTTTTTTAAGTTAACTATTCATGCTGTGATCGCGGTAATCAATACAAGCTTGTTTTAATTATAACCTTTGAAATCGTTTTTATCAGTTAGACACCACGTTTTTATCAGTTAGTTTCGCTATGTACGTGCTCGCCAGTTTATGCCACCGCTATCGTTTTCTATCCATCCTTCTTCTATTGCTACCCTCGCAGGAGCAAGATCAAAGTGAGTCTTACATAGTTTTAGTTGTAATCATATTGTTATAGTTTAATATTTATGTTCCTTTGGTATCCTTGATTTATGTTCTGTATCTTTGCTAGTATTTAGCTTACAAGCCTTTTGTACTGTTTTGCCTTTAGTGCGAATCACACGACCACGCGACCACACGACCACACGATCACACCATCACATACATGTATTCACAACCGCTAGTTAATTACGTCTTCACAAGTACATCTATATTTTCATTATCCTGATTCCTCTATTGTTGATTTCCTCACTTGCTTCCAATAAACGTCATCAATTTATTTTACCGTGTGCATTCGAGTATTTCAAGCTCCTGCAATCTTAATCTACACATGGCTTTGCTCCTGGAAAGTCACAATACCTTTGAAATATACGCTAACAAAGAAAGCTTCTGTGACTAGTAGTGGTTGAATTAAGTTGTTTCTTTTGAATGTTATGCAAATTTAATGCGCCACGATTTTCTTATTTACTAAGGCATTGCTGTTAAGTGTTACTGAACTTTCACTTCAATGCATGTGTATCTTCCTTTTCAACATTCTAGCTGGTAAACATGAAAACTTTCACTTAAAAGCATGAATCTTTTTAAATCAACTCACAAAATTGCTGTGTATTCAATTGGTTGACATTAGCTGCCAGCCCACCACAGATCACAGCTCCCAAACAACGTGTAAACCAATTTTGACTTAAAAAGACTAAAGTAACCAAAAGCGTGTATTTGGGATAAATCAGTGGTCAAAATGGTGAAATATTATCTTCTTATAGGTAGGAAGTTAAATCAAGGGTTCCATGACACGCTTTGCACTCTTAGCTACATGTAGTTTTTCTGCTAGGAAAAGTTTGTCTTTCGGCATCCAATCTGACAACAGTTATTGTCTTCTGAGGTATCACGGCAACTAACGAAAAAAAGAAAATTTCTCCGGTTCTTTTTGGGATGCAGCAATGATTCAAACAGTGAAATACTCTCTACATATAGATAGGAAGTTAAATAAAGGGTTCTATGACACTGTTTGTGCTTTTAGCTAGTTTTTAAGCTAAGAAAAGACTAGTTTGTCTTTTGGCATCCATTCTGAGAACTGCATGTTATTGTCGAGAGAAACGAGACGCATCTTGAGAGAAATGAGACTGGTCTCGAGAGAAAAAAGACTCATCTTGAGAGAAACAAGACGTGCCTTCCAAGATAGTGGAAACTTACATTTGAGTTGTACTGTATGTCTTCATAATGTATGTATAATAATTGGTGCATAATTACAGTATTAATTCCCATTTTCTGTGAACAGGGTGGAGACAAGTTCCACATGATTTTGCGAGAGTTTCATCCTTTGGAGATCGATTCATTTGTGGCAGTTTTTCAATTTCGTGAAGCAGTACAAGTGCACTTAGAACAAACAAACCTTGAGACCTTGACTGGTATTACTCCAAGTAAGTTTAGTTTTGCATTATGAATTCTTATGTTAATATATTCTTCCAATGTATTTTGTAGAATGTCTGTGAACAGGTTGTTTCAGTTAATACCAGTAAACCGGCATTTTATATTGATATATATACATGTAAATACGTGTTACTCATTATGTTAGCTATATGTTATGCCTATATGTATTACACTACTGCAGCTAACATATGGGTACATACAGAAAAACCATGTGTTAGTTGCGCATAGAAAGGGAACAACAATGCTGTCTTTTACTGTTTTTATAGCTTGATTTGTGATTTTCTTGAATTTCGTTTGGTGAAATCTTCCAAAATGTTCATAGCACATTGTATCCAGCAGGATACAAAACACGAAAAAAGTAGGGTTTGTATATAAAGACAGTTTTCTCAATTTTTGCAAATTTATGCCTTTTATCACTGCAAAACAACTAGTCTTATAGATTACCCTGAAAAACAAGTCCTGTTGAAAGTTTATAAATATTTATCATCAATCTGCCAAATTATGCGGAATTACACCAAAGGAAATGCAAGAAAATTCACTGTCGGGTTTGCTTTGTTCTCAGCGTGTGTGAGATCGTAAATTGTAGGGAGCCACCTTTAGTGCCAACCTGAGTCTCTGCATATAGCTATGTTTTCATTGGATACATTCTCGTTACCACCGGATTGATCGAAGTTTCTGTGTGTGGGAAACTTTGTGTGGAAACTTGAGTGGTGTTGCTTTCAACTGGGGAGCTTAGTATATCTGCTCAAATTCATCAAATGAAAAAGCTCAATGAAAGTCATTGTTGCTGTTGAGTCTTGCTATTTACATGTATTGCTGTTTTTAAAAATACAGTTTTAATTGGCATTCATTCATCAAAGCTTCCACTAACTACTGTAATGTGTTCACCTGCTAAGCACTGTGCTTGCAATTAATTATCGTTTTTGACTTGGGCAATTTAAATTCTAGAGAAGGATGGGAGATTCAGCCAATCCTGCCTTCAATCTTTCTGATAGATGTTCTGTCATTGAATCAGCTAACCTATGTTATGAGACTGTTGCAGTCATAGGGAAGTTCAGGTTACATTCAACCTAGAGGTGAAATGGAGTGATAAGTTTAATTTTTTATTAGCAGTGTCCCTTATTTGTTTGTTGTATTTCTGAGGCAAGAATTCTTACTGCAGAAATATCTACACTAAATGGATTTACGCACAAAAATGTCTATGTATAGAAGCTAATAAATTAAGTAGGCCATTATAGGGCACCCCCCCCCCCCCCCGGGGGGGGGGGGGGGGGGTTGTGGTATAATTTGGTATAGAGTGGGGTGGTTATGTTATTAATATAATT
>Ga0126337_10002335_pt1 | contig 12019 bp, 2 predicted proteins | sample DipCmetagenome_FD_92527 | JGI IMG/M metagenome (GOLD analysis project Ga0126337, IMG submission 92527) | Coral microbial communities from La Bocana,Puerto Morelos, Mexico - Diploria C A metagenome | ecosystem: Host-associated > Invertebrates > Cnidaria > Coral | place: La Bocana,Puerto Morelos... | reverse complement strand
GAAATTCTGGTCGCCAGTGCAAAATTTTTAGTCGCATTGGCAACCAGGAAAGCACAATTTTGGACCCTGTGAGCATCGATCACACTCACTAATTTGTGATGACAACTTGGTGAATGACAAAGCGAAAATGTGCCACCATAGTAAGAAATTTTATCACTATACGAATCATTAATTGAAAGTTCTTGGTCTGGTAGTTAAGTAGCCGCCTTTTTCCTCTCCTTTTTCACAAAAGGCAACAATTTTTTTTCCTTACCAGCGTAAATATCCAGACAAGATTTGACCAGACCACACCTAGTTTTGACCTGCCATTGTGCATTGACTGGCCGTTATTTGAAGCACTGGAATCAGTGCTCATTATAGTATCACTATCATTTATCGTATCACTGGAAAATATCATATTTTATTTTTTTCTGAAGCATCTCAGCGGTCTGGAATCCTAAATCCTTGAATCTGATTGGAAATTCCTTGGTCTTGAGCATGGCCCTTGGCCTGTGGCCTCGGGCAGTATTCAAGACCTCTGGCACAGTTATTCCCAATATGGACCTCCCGTCCCGGAAATAACATATATATTTTAAATGCCAACCCCAAGAGAGATTACACTCCTCTGCAAAATAAGATTAACGCTAATATATGTAGAAGGGGAGGAATACTCCTAGCTGTGTCATGCAACAGAAACTAGAGTTAACAATATAGTATTGATATACACAGTATGTATAAACAGTCAATTGCCATATAAATGTATGCATTATGGATTATATAGTTTTGCATTAAAATGGTGTAAATATGTGGAATAATAACATAAAAGAAGAAATAACAAAAAATATATATATATAAAAACTAAAATTAGAGTGTGGGTTAACTGGGAACTTTAAAGCTGGATTTTAAACATCATTTTTAGCAACTAACATGACATAGGAAGGGTAAACATTGTTATTGGTGCTAAGCAGAGAGTGCACCCCCAATCCTCCCCTCAATCCTTTTCATTCTGATGGGGCAACTGAACTCTGTTATCCAATAATTATTTACTGTAAGTGTCCTTGGTAGTGTAAGGCTCTTCTTCAAGATACTCATGAAATAATCAGTTACTCAGTTCTCATAACCATTTACCCAGTACTTGAATTTGTTATAAAAGAGGTCAGAATTTATAATTATATTATTTTCAGCTTGAGATGAACTCAATTGCTCCTTTTTTTCAAAGCTCTTGCTGAAGGACCGTTCAGGATCCTTTACACTTGTGTAACTGAGAGAAGGAGAGTAAAAGTATGGACTAGAAGATACAAGGGACTGCGGAGTGTCTTGGCTGGATACCTTGTTGCATTTGACAAGCACATGAATTTGGTTAGTACAGTTGTTGAATAACAATGTTCTCTGGAAAAGTTATTAAAAATATGAGCTTTGACAGCCAGTCTACTCTTTTCGAGAGATAAAATGAAATGTTAAACATTTTATTAATTTGCATAGAAATTTAAAAAATGCATATATAAAGAGTGTTTGGAGCATTCTTTATATGCAATCCTGGTGACTGATCCAAAATATTTTTATGTAGAACTGTTGTTTTTATTATGAATTTCTTGTCAATCATTTGTTGTTTATTGGTTTTTAGTGACTGGTTATCTTTAGGACTTTTTGGACTGAGGGGAGTCGTTTAAAAGGGGATTAAATATCGGTCAAGTAACGCTGTTTACTTTTAATCCCTCTCTTTGACTCGCTTCTCTGTTGTATTAATCAATATTAGTGTGTATTGAATTTAAGTGCTTTTATTGTTATCGCCAAAGGTGTCAACAGAACGTGTTATCCAATTTGATAATTAGATTAGTAATTGTTTATGGGTGAAAAGAAAGTTTTGGTGTTAAATATTCAACTTTCTTCCATTGATCTCCAGCTGTGAAAAAAACATGAGCACATCTTCCATGTGTTTTCGAGAAAACAAGGCTTTCATGTTATATAATGTTATATACCTTTGCGAGGAAAACAGAAATATCAAGTTACAAACGTTAGCGTGAAAGGTAAAATTGTCACATTTGCTACTTAAAATGAGAGAAAATCGACGTAAAACGCCACACTAAAAATTCAAAAGCTGTCTTTACAAAGGGTAATTAATTGTTGTATGAACTGTATTGATTGTATGACACGAGGTCCAATTGCTAATTGATGGTACCTATGACAAATTTCGAGATTAACACTGTTGTTGGAGAGCTTCTGAGGAAAAAAAGTCAGTAGCGCCGTTCATACGGTTTAAAAACTGTAGGAAGAAATAAGAAGAAAGCCACTAAAGTGCAGGTATCTAATATGTAAATCGTGTGACAGGTATCCAATTACAATAAACGTGATTGGGTACTTGTCTGGAATCATTTTGGGAATGACAGATTTTGCAACAAAAACATTTGCAGCCCAGAACAGCAATGACAACAAGAATATCAAGCAGAACAAGGACTCTGTATGCCAATTTTAAATGTACATGTAACATTTACTCATTTGTTAGCCGTCTTCTGCAAACTGAGAACGATGTATAATGACTAGGATTAACGAATTTTGGAGAACGTGAAACACGATGGCCACTTTAATATTTTTCATTCTTCCTTTTGGAATTGAACGCCTTCTTCATGTGCTTCTCCCAAAGGCATTTCATTAGATACCAGTTCCTAAGTGCTCGGTCAACTTGGAAGGGTGTGGGTTAACTGGGATTTTTTTAAACTTTATTTCAGGGGGGAGCGCTGCAACCATAAAGAGAAATTGGTCTAATATCTATGCGTTATAAGAATACCAAAACTTTAAAAACCCTGTGGGCGATAGACACTTGAAACGTTTCTTGTTGAGCTATTTAATTAATTTTGAAGTCAGGTTAAATGTGGGAGAACTACTTAAAACAGTCATATACAACTTTTGATAATTTTAGAAATTTGTCACTACCATTTTCACAGGCTCTATTCGACGTCGATGAAGTCTACACTTTAGAAGAACGAATTGAACAACAAGAGATAAAAGATGAGTCTCTAGAAACAAAGAAAAAGAAGAAGAAAAAGAAAAAGGCAACTTCACCAGTTGAAAATAAAACTCCAGATGAAAGAATTAACAACAAAATTGCTGGAAAAAAATCTTCTTTATTAGTGCCGTCGAATGAAGTCTTAAATGCCCCATCAAAGGAAACATATCTTGAAGAAGGAATTTCTAGTATTGCTACCGACAGAAGCGTACTCCATGCAGTGTCTGCTTCTAAATCTGATTCCCTGCCTAACACAGAGTTCCTCCCTTCTAATGATGTTAAGGCACAGTTTTTGCATGCCGCAGTACCTACGGATTGTGACAATTCTGAACGTAATTCTGAACGTTATTCCGTTTGTGACCATTTTATGGACACAAGCGATGACGAGTCATCAACACCTTCAGCAAAGGCCCTTAGCATCGCTTTACAAACTGCAATCCTTCCTTTTGTTCATGCTGAGGGCTCTCTTACAGAGGACAAACTAAATGCCGCCGGTAAATGCAGTCCTAAGCAACACAAAGATTCAGGAGAGGCAAATGTAAACGATGATTCTGATTCATTGGGTCTCATTTGTACAAGTACATCTGGTTCCAATACTAGAGAGACTAATGCTTTGGTATCCGACCTTGACTTAATGGACGGTGAAATGACCATCGAAACGCAACAGTATGAGTTTGAAGAGAAAAAGAAGCAGGAAGCTGTAAATATACTCTTATGTCAAACAGACGGAGAAAATGATGATATTATACAAGCAGTTACTAACTGTAATAATTTGGGTATCTCTCCATCTATTACCAAACAACAACATTTTGTTATTTCTGTCGATGCTCATAAAAGTGACGTCACTATATTAGAAGATGGCATATCTGTTGACACGAATACTGCAGTTAGTACATTAGAGCATAAATCAAAAGACGTTAAGGAGAACAGTGTTATTTTTGAAGATTGCAGTCTATTGGTAAATGAAAATAATGGCATTAGACACAAGGGCCAGCAAAAGCAATTGCGAAATGACAGAGAACAGAATGAACGTTCCGCTGAAACTAACAGGGATTCACCTTTGACAGAAGTCGAGTGTTTTGAATTAGGAGAAAGTGAAAGCGATCAGTCTCAGAACAATGATGAAGTCGTGCCAAAGGAAGTCATTCACGGTGTGTCAAGTTTGTTCGCAAGTGAAGTCGAAAGTTTTGGAATGAAGTGTGCAACTGAAGAAGAGAAAAATGAAGAGTCGAGTCATGTAAAGGTCAAAAGTGAATACAATGAGTTTGATGTAGAGCCTAGTGGAAATCTTCGCGTGTTCCGCATGACGCAGTTACAAAGTGAAAACATGAAGAGTGCTGTTGCCGACACTGAAGAAGGAAGTATGGATGTACCCAAATCGATAACAAATAAAACATCTGCTATGAAACAAGTGCCAACTGAAATTGAAACTGTTTCTCAGTTGGGACTGAAAATTGTGGAACCGTTAAACGCTCAAAATGAAAATAACGATCGACCAACAAACGATTGTGAAGATACTGAAGCTTTGGAAATACGCATGGGTGTAACACTTGAAGGTCCTAAATTAGTAGGATGTTCAAGCTCCACAAAGGTTGATTATGGTTTTGCCGATACAACAAGCTCATTTAATTTACAAGGCAGTCAAGATAGTAAAATTCTCCAGCAAGTGCAAACGTATCCAACGCTTTGCGCCAATGCGGAAGCTACATGTAGCAAAACAGTTGAGATGCATTTCCCATCTTTCTTGTCTTCGTCTTCTGTGGATCTTCAAACTGATTCAAATGAAGAGACAAATGGTACCCCTATGGCTTTAAATATTGCTACAGAAAGTTATAGTACTTTAACTGTAGTTAGCAATGATGCCGATATCAACCAAGGTTTGAGAGAGCATGAAGTTGGTTGCACTCAACAAGTATGCTTAAACTCGTCGCCGAGTAATCACGAAGTTCTGTCCGGAGAGGCAAAACGCTTCGATCTTACATGTGATACTTTAGAACACTCGGTCTCTGTTTCTGGGAAACAACTGAGAGGGTCTGACAATATTTCGAGGGAGAATGTAGAAGTATCAAGTGATAAGCAATGCTCCGCTCTGGAGCCAAATTCGGATGACGTACTTTTCAAGGATGAAGGGGTCAGTCTCATTACACGCTTACCAGCCAGTAATCGAGAGGAAAACGAATGTCGACAAGACGTCAGTAAAGAGTTCGGACATTACGACGAACAATTGGTGGAAATGCCAGATAAACAGTGCACAAGGACATCAGAAACTGATCAAAATGTAACTCAGTTGAGCGAAACAGAAGTTTCACTTGATTACGTTATTCAATACAAAGACGACAAACCTGATGATGGCGAACTCAGTAGATCATTGGAAAGTCAGTTCTCGAATTTTTCTCCTCATAAAGGGAACGCTGAAACCTTTGGGTCTGTGGACAATGAAAGAGATTCGAACACTTGTCTTTGTGCCGTGGTCAATCTGCCAGAAAGTGGGAATGGCCAGGAAGATGTTTCGCGATCTATAGGCTTTAGTTCTTCTTCGGAACATATGACAATAAAATCTTCTGCGAAACCCGAAGGTAAAGACTTCTCTGAAAAGAATGGAGGAAAGCTCACCCGTGACAATGTGATCACCGAAGAACAAGTGAAGGATAAGGCACGTGTTCCAATTACAAAAAGGATTGATGAATCAAAAAGGTGGGTAGACGAAGATAAAGAAGAAGGAGAAATTACCTCCGATGAAGAAGATACTCACGAGACTAATAAGCAGAATACGAAGAAGGAAAGAGAAGAAGGTGAACTTTCTTCATCTGATTCCGATAAAGAGGTTTCACCACACGAGAAACATGGAGGAGGAAGCGTTCCCAGAAATGAGCTCGCGCAAAACCGAAGTTTATTCAGTAGAAAAGAAAAAGAGCTCTGCCCTCCTAGACGACATTCCTTAAGCGATGTACCTCACAAGGTATCCGATGGAAGCTCAACAAGTGAAAAAACAGCTTCTTTGTCTTTCTTTAAAAAGGCAGATTTACGTACAAAACTGAGTGAAGCACGCCGGACGAGGTCGTCAATGAAAAGTAGAACCACTGGTGAAGGTAATGAAACGAGAGGTGGCCGTCCTCGTGAAACACTTGCTGAAAAGCGTTTGAAAGTGAAGAGCACTGTGGAAAAGCCTCGTCAACGAAAAAGTGTGCGCGACTCAACGATAACTGCGAATAAAGCGAATGTTAAGAACAGTAAACCACAGCTGACGTCTCAAGTAAAAAGAACAGAAACACGACAGAGAAGCACTGGGGCCTCCAATGAATCTAAACCTGGAGGCAACCTGGAGACAACAGAAAGTAATCTTAAGTTTGTAAATGAAAGAAAAGGAAAGTGTGGGAATTCTTTGCAAGGAGATGATGGTAAGTCCAGAAATGCGAGTCCTTTAACCTCAAGACAGAAGATAGACGATCGTTCCGATATATCTCGGGTTGACTCCAACAAAACATCTAGAGACTCAACAGTTTTTACTGAGACTCAAGGCAATAGAAAGACAGGAAAGTCACGCAGTGATCAGCGTCATGCGACACTAAAGGGAGTGAAGGAAAAAGCATCGACGATCAATCCTGAGAGAAAAACCGCCAAAGACTCACGCGTTGTGTCAAGGCCGAAACACAAAATAGATGCGTGTTCTCAAATCCTGGACTCGCAAAAGGCGTCTTCACGTGTTAAGAAAGAAAAGACGAAAATTGCCAAAACAGCCAAGCTCTCTCTAAACGAACCAGATAAACACCGAAATGAGTCTTGCATCAGTCTACGGCCTCATTCTCATAACGAGACAATAGCAAAGAAAGTCCTGACTCGTTCGAAAAGCGATGATAAAAAAAGCAGAGACGAGAAAACTAGTTCAGCTCTTCTCATTTCAGACGATAAAGTGCAAAACAAGCCTGAGAACCCTTCCAAAGCGATAGTTGAAACACAAACAATGGATAGGAAACATGTGCACAGTGATAAAGGTAAATCAAAACAGGTTAAGATACCGGTCAAAGTGCCTCCACGAATTACACCAAGAAAGGTTCTTAAAACGTCGCCCTCCAATGTTACTTCCAAGGCGAAAGTACAGGTTCGACATGCTGACAAGGATAAACTGGGAAATAATAGGAAACGTTCAAGGGCTGTAGACATCACAGAATTAAGGCACGATAAGAAAATGCGATTGGAGAAAGGAAATGATCGCTCTTCAAAATTGCTTGTTGATGCTTCTACAACTGAAAATTCCAAACCGTCGACAAAAAGCGGCGAGTATAACGACAGAGAAAGTCCACCTTGCTTTAAGCTTGGACTTTCTGAAAAAGTAGTCCCTACTGGGGGTGAGAAGCTCCTGGATGATCCTAAGACAAGTTCTTATAACAGAACACTGTCAAAGACGCTTTTAATTGGTGGCAACAAACGTTTGGTATTTAAACAACGTCATGTAAACCAGCTGTTCGTTAGGGGAGATAATGTTGTCATGGTAGCCTACGCCAAGTGACTTGGACACATTATACTCTTTAGTTCTGATTAATGTCGGAACTGTTTGTTTTTTTGTCAGGCCACGTCAACCAGTTGAAACTGAATATATAAAGCGACGGTAAATCGCCAAAATATTTTTCATAGTGTTTTTTGGTATGACGCTAGCATACAATATACGAAGACGCTATGTAATACTGTTATACTTTTAGATGGTTTTCGAAACCTGCAATCGAGGAGTACGCCTATACCTACGCCTGTAAATACGATCAGGGATACTCACAACACCTAAGAAAAAGATTCTACTGGACCCGACTCAAAATATAAAAGCTAATGTATTCGATTCATTTATAGAGCGCAGAAAGGGAAAGTTTCCGAGATATCTCGAAACTTTCTCTTTTCTTAAAAATAATTAAATCTCAATCCTCGGGAAAGAGAACATTTGCAACATAAATACATGTAAGTAAGAACATTGCTTGCTATTTATTGTTCCTTATTTATTATAAATTGTAAAACAAATGAAATAATTAGCCCGCACAAATTAGTCTTAAAAAAAGAGAGATTCATTAAATCTGATAAAGACCCAGTGCCCGACTTCTAATAAATGGTAATTAATGGTGAAGGACAAAGGCATCAGGTATTTTTCATAGAATGCAGTGAGATGTTGGTAATTATGGCCTTTTTAGTTCGGACAATTTCCTAATAAAAGGCGCCACCTAACAGCACCTTACTGCGTCTGCTTATGTTACTTATACATGCTGTTCCTCCATCCGTGATAAGAGCATATACACTACTGCAACTGACGTTGGAATTTTGTTCGTTGTACCAAAATTGGACATGGTGCATCATTGAAGCGTTCGCGCGAAAAATTTCCAGTCAAAAGATTTTGTGAAAACATTTATTGCAGTCCGCTAATGAGATACTTGGAAATGGAAAAAAAATGTTGGTCATGGACTTCGTTTTGGAGATAGAGCGTTCAAGTGCTAACTTGTTTATGTTGAAATCTGCAATCCTTCAAATACTTTCTCTCGCGCGCGATTGGTTTAAACGCGTCACGTTACTAAATATTCCCCAGCTAAAACTGGGAATACCCGAGTAATATTCCCCAATTTTGAAAACCGCGCGTGATGCGAAAAATATTTGAAGGAAAATATGCTGGGATATTTGTCCTTGGACATCTGGTCATCAAAGCTAACAGTTTCCTCGAGCTACGCTCTCGAAAAACTGTTCGCTTCTCGGCGCAGATAATGTCCGCGGACAAATTGGAGAAATGGAGGCTATTCTTTATTTGGTATCACCAATCTAGTGGACTAATGCAAATCCTGCATTTTGATTGGCTACGCTACTGGAGTACTATAAGTAATAGTCAATTCTTTCGTTTTATTCCCAAATAAATCTTTCTTCAACTTGCATTTTCAAACTTTATTATTGCTTTTTCTGTCAGACTGATTGGGTGATACTAAAACAATTAGACCCTTCGCCCTCAAGGGCCACGGTTCAAATTGTTAAATATATTTATTTTAGATTGGCTTGAGATTGAGTGAAATTGTTTTCAACTGTCTGTCGTAGTGACACTAGTTCGGCCGACATTAGAACGGCAGCTGGATTTGTATGATAACAAGTATAATTAAGCCCTGTATTTTTCTTAAGCACTAAACTAACAGATTTTTAGGATTCAGTCACAAACACGGGAACAAATAAGCGCGCGCCGCATGCAGTATTATTTATCTCTTTGTTATTATCTTGAACACCTGAACCACTCGAACTAAGAACTAATCAGTTACGCTTAAAGCGGTTTTCAATTGAGTGTCGGGTCAGTCACAAAGCCGGGGGGGGGGGTACTCCCAGAAAAATTGGGTAGGAGTGTGCGGCCCGCTTCCCTAAAAAAAATATTTATGAACAAAATCTGCGATTTTCCCTACCCTATTTATGACCTGACCAAAAATTTGATATCCTATTTACGACCCGACATTTAGATCTAGTACACAGTTGCCGTAAACATAAATTTGAGAAGGGCTTTTGTTGCTGACTTTATCTAGCACGCAGGCGACGGGGTAGAGGAAGGAAGAGCGCGGATGGGAGAAGGAGTAGCTTCTTCTGAAAAAAGAAACGAATTGAAGACTAGAATGCAAAAATCGATACCCTATTTATGACCAAAACGGCTTAAAAACCATACCCTTTGTAGCCGTACATACCTATATAGCCCATATAAGGGAGTACACCCCGGGGGTCACAAAGGACACGGCTAATCCAGAAAACCAATCAAAACTAGAAGCCAATTCTTGTGGCCGATGCGAAAAGCAAACCAACGTCAAAGCAAATGAGAAAGTGAACACCTAACCACTCAAGATCTGTGCATGTAATGAAGTATTTCTGCTGTTGGTTTAAGTGCCTGTAAGCTGAATAACAATTGCTAGGTCTTTTTCTTAAATTGTGTAAAAAAATTTAGTGCTGCTCTTTGTCAAAATCCAACAGCTAATCCATCTGCTCTAGGATCTGATCCAGACCAGTAAACAGATCTATTTGGCCCAGTTTTACAGGGTGCACTTTTGCAAGCGATTATTTGACCCCGACCAAATACACTCCTATTATGTCCAGATACTGGGTACGTAATACTGTGCCCACGCTCTGTAAGCTCTTTAACAGCGCCTTCTGAGATGCCTTCTTCTAGAAAAAGGGTACCAAGTTCTTGTCCCTCACTACTGATACAAAATCGAGGTACATCCAAAGCCTCTTGAGGGTCCATGCCAAAATCAATCATATTGAGAAGTACCTAGTTAGCAAAATATTAAAGTCAATGAAAATAAAGGTTTTCTTAAGAACTAAAGTAACATATTTTTATGAGTGTCTAAAAGAGCCCGCCTTGATAAGAGCTCGCTCTATGCGGACAATGTATATTGTATCTTACAATTCGTTTTGGAAATCAATAATCAACTGTAATAAAACTTTTTGTTACAAAACTTTGTGAAGAATTCTCTTGCACAAAATGAGTGCGGTTACGCATAGCCACATCAGAGCTCTAAAAGGTACCAGTGTTTCTTTGAGGTATTGACACACAACACTGAGCCGACATCCAAGGCACCAAATATTACTTCATGCAATTTGTTGGATAGGTAGCTTAGTAAGGATAAAAGGATAAAATTAAATAACAGGCCATTCTAACTCGAGTGTTTGCAGATAAAATCTCAGCATGTGGTCACGTACAGGTCAGGCGTAACGTTACTAACAATTTTTTACTGGCTTTGGCATTCAAAGAAGGATTAACAAGGACTAACCTGAACGTGTCCTTGTGGCTGCATGAAGCCTCCCATGACACCAAAACAAGCATACAACTCTCCTGTATCTTCCTGAGTGGCCATTCCTGGGATGATGGTGTGGTATGGCCTCTTCCTTGGCTCCAGCACATTTGGGTGATCAGCATGAAGTGAGAAATTAGCTCCACGATTCTATAGAAAAAAAATTATATTTTTTTGATATTTTGTTTTGTTTTATATTTTATGCTTTGAGAAGATGGGTTGAACTACCTTCCTGGAAAATTCTGCTGAAACAGGTTTTGTTTTTTATGAATACGAGGTTTTCCTTTTATTTATTATTGTTTAATGTTGCCTGGTAAAGGAAATTTGGCAAAGATTAAGGATCCAGAGAAATACATCTTGGCAGCAGTCAATCAAGGCAATAAAAGAAATACCCCAGGAACAAATTTCCGTTGACATTGTGAGATGTGAAAGTAAGAAAAACCATGGAAAAGATGTTTATAGTAGGCCATTTGAGAATAGCCAAATAAATTTTGTTGCCCAGCTGTTGTCATTTTTAAGACAGAACAGGAGACTCTCTTCAGGATTAAACATATTTGTATACTCATGGACTGAACTGCAGTAGAGCTCAAATAACAAGCAAAAAAGTAAGAAGCCAATATCTAATCATCTCAGTGAACCAAACAAACTTATAATAAAGGATTGCAGGTAATCCAACCGACCACAGTGCAGAATTTGGTTGATTTTGCTGCTAGCTCTGCTATGTAATAGAGGGTGATAATCTATGCACCTGAAGAGTGAATCCACATCCCTCAGGAACAAGGCCTGTTCCAAAATTTGTGTAATTACTATTGATGAAGGAGCATGCATTGCCCTGATCATCAACCACACTGAAATAAACAGTGTCACTGCCACTGAATGGTGATCCTCGCTGATAGCTTCCTAGTGCTCTGCAAATCGTGCACACAAAACGTGTTAATCAAATCCAATACATGATACATGTAAGGGATCTCTGCAATTACAGGGTGTCTGAGAAACCAAACACCTCCCATCACAAAGCCACCGATAGAGATCAAGTATCAATAACAATAGGCTCAAACTATGGTGAAATGTTAGTAGTTAATTACACTGCCATCAATAATAAGGCCCACCAAACCTGTCTGACTTGATAAGAGCTCGACGTTTTGCAGCATAGTCCTTGTGCAGCAGCTCACTGACAGGCACTTTGACCTTGCTAGGGTCAGCATTATACCAGAGAGTGTCAGCAAAGCTTAACGACAGTGCCTCAATAATAGTG
>Ga0126337_10002334_pt1 | contig 12022 bp, 6 predicted proteins | sample DipCmetagenome_FD_92527 | JGI IMG/M metagenome (GOLD analysis project Ga0126337, IMG submission 92527) | Coral microbial communities from La Bocana,Puerto Morelos, Mexico - Diploria C A metagenome | ecosystem: Host-associated > Invertebrates > Cnidaria > Coral | place: La Bocana,Puerto Morelos... | reverse complement strand
ATTGTCTTGTGTGTCTCCTAGCAAATTTTCGATGCTTTTCTAATAATATTCCATCTAAGGATTTCTCGTCTTTTGCCTACGAAACCTCGAAAATCCCACCTCTACTCTACTAACGAATTCTGGCCGTATTTTACACAGGTACTAGTAAATAAGCAAATGATCCGACCAATTTAAATGGGCCTTTCCCTCAGGCCAAACGAAAGCGACCGTGCCTTGGGACCGGCTTCATGCGATATGTATCGTATTTATGTATTTGTTCAATACATGAAGTAATACTTAGGATGCATCTTAAGAAAACTTCGTAAATCTGGTCCCCGTTTAAAAGTGACACTGAAGGGTGACGTTGAACTGTACCGGAACTGTTCCCGGTGCACGTGATACGATAACAGTGAAATGGTGTTTGTACAACCAGTTTCTTTCACCCTCTAGGGCAACCTAAGCACTAGATCCCCAGTCACGACATCGACCTGTAGAAGAGCATATAACGATGAGATCATAGTTTCAATCACTAATATAATATAACTTTGAACATCAGATGTCAAGAACAACATGGAATTCGAACAGATCTATCGCTCGTTTCTTGAGGAAGGTTAGTATATGAATATTCATTTCAATTGTTACAGAAAAGGGAACTTAATTGATGTCAGTTAGTTAAACCTAATTACTTTGGTTTTGGGTTTGGTTTCAGCAATTTGAGATTGGCTGAGTAGTCCAGTTGGTGGTTTGGTTTTGGTCTTACGACAGACACTCGATGAAAACCGGAATATTACCTCATTAAAGTTTTCTGGTGGCATAGCGGAACTGACTGTGCTTGATTCGTGTGTTGGACTGACTGGCTTCTTGTGTGTGCTCTTGGGAAAGACAGTTAAATTGAGGAGGAGGGTGCGGGGAAAGGAGAGGATGGGGAGGGTGCAGTGAAACACAACCCAGCGCAAGCTTTATTCCCGCTTGATCTCGCAGAAATATTTTACAAAGTTACATATTAATAGAGTTAGATGCCTGAAATAACTAGAGTTAAAATGGTCAAGCAGTCAATTAAGTTTACAGAAGGAATCATCGATTTACCAGCATCAGGTCCAGTCAGTTACAATGTTCTTAGTGTAGCATCGAGGCCGATAGTTAAAATAAAGGAATATTGGTCTTCCAGTCCTTAGAAATGGATGCAATTTCTTGTTACTAATGCCTGAGTGCAATAACATTTCTTCTCCTGTCGTTTGCTGTCTTTAAATTAGAGGACATCTCAGATGAACCAGGAAAATGCGACGTGGACTACGAGAAAGTGAGATGTTTTAAAGATAAAAGGGATACCAGGGCGCTTTCTGTACAAATCTTTAGTGACCGGAAAAATATTACCTGGGAAGCTGGCAAATGGGAAAAGTTCTTAAAAAGGCAAGTGTTACAGAACAACTTACTTGTGATGGTAATAAATATAATAGGGGTCAAATATTCATTTCAATGTTGAGAGCAAGGAACTCTCTGATTGATCTCTGAGTTATGAAGGTATGAAGGTTTTGGTTGTAATCAATTAGTCAATGTTTTTTCTTAAGCCATTTTAAATAATTGTGCAATCGACGATCACTTTAGCATCGAAATATTAGTCTGTTTTCATTTTAAAAATCGACTTTTGCAAAACAACCTGCCTGGCTAGGCCAGTGAGTCCTTCCGGCTTTTTTTTTGTCGCCTGCGAGAGTTCTTCACCTTTCTATGCTTGTTGAAATCATGTGATTGCCCATTTCATATCTTTGGTTTCCTGTAAACAAATCCTTTTAAATCAGTGTGATAAACTGAATGATTGGCAGTGTGTCTTGGCCTGACAATGATTAGCTAGAGGACAATGTTTGATGTGTTTCTATGATTTCCTTCAGATTGGCTTGCCGCTGTGCCATGGAATCAAGCACTAAAGGGCATAGCCATTTTGGTCTACAATACTATGGTGAATGTTGGAGTGATCCGCAGGCCGCTGAAAAGTTTGACCACTATGGAGAATCCGAGGATTGCATGGGGTTTGGATTCAAGCAGTGTGATGATGAAGGAAGCAGCGAATGTGTTGGAGGTGCAGACAACAACTACGTGTATCGTGTAGTAGAAGAAGGTAAATTTTATCTAAATATTTATCTATATTTTTAGGTTCTTTTCCATATGAAACTTCACGGGTATAGTTATGAAATTTAAAGACACAGCGGCTGCCAATGAAGGAGACCATTTTTAGCACGGATCCATGCGAGGATTTTAAGAGATAGTTATGACAACAACAACAAGGTTTATTTGACTACAAAATAATTATTAGTAATTACTACGTAAACACAAGTGGCTGTTTGGATGAGTCCAATTTATCACGGGCTCCATATGATTGAAATGAACCAGGTTAACAAAGTTTACCAAAAAAAATATCACCCCTACCCTATCTAAGAGAGCCAAAAAGTTGCTTGGCCATCTTTCCAGTCATGGCCACCGCAATCATGCTACGAAATATTTTGCGAACAAATAATGTTATAGAGATCAGCAGATAGGGATAATAAGGGAGAAATCAAAACTCGAGGGCAGCTATATACTCACTTGCACAAGATTCGTTGCACTTCAACTTAAAAGACAACGAGAATAACGTTAACAAATATTAGACGTCTTAACCGATCAACCAAGAAAGCTAAAACTACCACCCTTTGTTGTGTACAAACAGGCTAAATTATTAATTCTCATTTTTATTTTTATTTTAGAAGGAGGAAGCGGGAGTGGATTTGTGTCGCCTCCATGATGAGAATGCTAAATGAAAAGTTCTTACCTCAAAATAAAAAAAAACATTTGACAAACTCGCTGTTAGCTTCATTTTTAATCGTCTAACAATAGATAAATGGATCTTAAGGCCCCTAGTCAAACACACCTTTGCTTTTGTTTATATGCAAGAGCTTGGCGGTTAGTTTTATTTGGAACGTGTCGAAACGAAGGAAAGTGAAGGACTGTGAAACTACTACTATGCTAATTAAAAACACTTCCAGGATATAACCGTACAGTACTCACTTTGCTTCACTTTGCAATATCAATAATTTCGATAGAATCGAGAATGGCGGAGGCTGAACTAGGGTCCCTTAAAGTTTCCTGAGATTTAGTACGAAATATGAATATGTTCTTGAGATAATTTTGTTTCTCTAAGATGTGGAGGATAAATCTTACAGCTGCACAGACGAATCGTGCAAAATAGGCGCCACATTCTCTGTGTAGAAGAACACATTCTTGTTTCCACATACTGAGGGAAGCCTATAAGCTCAAAACGTCTTGTTTGCAGGAACTACAGAGCATTTTCATCATTAAATTCCCGGGGAGTTTCATAGGAAGAGGCTCTGCCTCGTGGTTCAATCCTTTTGTATGAATTTTCGTATACCTTAATTGAAAAGAAGCACTTCTTTCACATGCTTAAATAACCGGCCCGTGTTATGAATAAATCGCCAAAAAAGGAAATTTTTATTTAGTGCCTAATAAATTAAATGATACAACTCTAAAGTGCGTCTCTTACAAGTATTTCTCTTAAACACCTTTTTAAATAACTAAATGACAGATTTCGCTACTCTTTCATATACCTCGAAGTGTGAAATTTCAACCCTTTTATACACCTTCTATACACCCTTTAAGGCGGTGCATAACCAGATTTGTATTTAAATGCCACACCAGCCGACCCCAAAGCGGACCAAAACGATTAATAGGAAAATTAAAATAATGACTCAAAAGACCTCAAAACCATTTGCAGAATCAGGGATTAACCTTTTTTTAGTAGACAATAGACTTAACAATTACATACGTCAATACAAGATGAATTGAAGTGAAAAATATTTTCAACAAACCGTCCAAATCATCAACAATGATCATTGAGTTTGTTTTATTTTTCAAGGGCAATGACTGGCTACTTTGTGAGTCTACCATAAACCGAAACTTATTAACATGATCAGAAGCTTGAATTAAACCAAAATTAAAAAAAAAGATGATACAGCAAATGGCACCTTGAGCTGTCGATAAGTGATGGAAAGAAGAAGGTAAGCCTTTGATATTAGCTTAATACGGCTGTTGTTGTGTTCCATTCCAATCAGCTCGTCTAGCTAATTACGAGAGAATCATTTGTCTTGCAAAATTAGTTCGGCTATTGTTTAGTTACCTTTCCTAAGAAGAGCTTATATTTTTACCTAATAGATAGCAAATAGTCACTCCATTCATGCAACTGAGTTGATCTTTTTGCTTCAGACTGCATACAGTGTCACTGATTTCCTTTAAGGTAGGTTCCATACTATTTCTGACCTAACATGAAGCTAGGCAAGAATGAAGGAACCAATATCCTTACGATTAACTGACCCTGAACAGTAGAAGTTTGTATTCCTAGAGGTTTAAAATTTGTAATTCCTTTATATCCCCTCCAAACAAGAAGAAAAACTAACGTGCATGTAAATGTTACTCGTCATCATAGAAATTCATTTTTTTTCTACTCAAGACGGGAGAAAAAATGGAATAAATTTGGTGGCACTCTAAAATGCTACAGAAGGCTCTTCTTGGGCTTGCAATTCGAGACTACAGCTGGTTTGTGGGAAAGGCCAAAGCAACTTAACGGAAGCTTAATCGCATCGAATGCCACATAATTTCGAGAACAGTGAAAATGGTTCCCTAATTTTACTGAATATAACTAAAGTTGTGTTTTCAACTTGATGCAAGGCACCTCATAAGCTGCACGCAAAAGTTTACTAATTCTTTTCATACAGAAGAAGTGAGTTTATCTGCATTAAATGTAAATTTAAGTAGACATCGGCACGGCAGGCAAGAAACCCTACAGTAGACGAATTAGCTACAGATAAAAGATGAATTACTGTCTCAAGACCGTTTAGCAGAGTCAGGGGTCAACTTTTGGACCACAAAAATTGGGATCATAGATGGAAAAATATACCTCATGGCGACCCTGACATATGCTTACATGTTAAACAAAGCTGTCCTTAATCCACCTTTTAAAACTAGGAGTATAACTTATATTGTATTCAAAACATTCAATATGTACGACCATGCAAGATGATTTCAAGAAAACAATGTTTTCACTAATAAGCTGTCAATATCATATTTTACAACCTCGGGGCAATGATTGTCAATACTTTGCCGAGTTTTTCATAAAGGAGAAGATTAGTCCAAAAAGCTGATCACTCTTTTTTGTTGCGATCTATAGGGTTTTCCATTCACCGAAGTTTCGGCCACTAAAGTGCCTGTTCATCTCGAAAGAAGCCCAAAATTCGACTTTGGAAAAATCGGTTGGTCGGCAGTTGTAGTACATGGGACGCATCAAATCCCGAATGGAAATTTCCACGTGGACGCGCACGTATATTTCGACGACTTTTTCTCGGAAGATAGGATCAAAGGCGATCCAAGTCCGGCAAAAGTACGATCCTGTAACTAATAAAAAATAGCAAATAAGACGCACATTTTTCGTTAGGAAATCCGTTTGGAGATTTTAGTCCACCCTTCAAGTACAAAAAAAATCAAAAAATTCAATCTTTTCATTTTACATTCCATTCGAAATTTACTTCAACATGGTGTCTCCCTACTGTATAAAATCCCTTGGACGGAATGACGTCACGAAAACGCGGCTTGTCTGCTGACTACTGTTCAAAATCGTAGCAACGATGTCAAATTTTGGGTTTCTTTGGAGACGAATTTCTCAAGGAAAACTTGAACTTTAGAAGCTGAAACGTATAGTGCGAGGTTTTTATTAGCGTAGACAAAAAATGCGTTTTTTGGAGAGTGAATTTCTTCTTTAGCGTAGATGTTTTCTCATGAAAAAAGAATCAAATAATCCGTTTCCTTAAAAAATTAAAATTAAAGAGACGCCTTTTTTCGCTTAATAGCGGAAAGAGGAAAGGAAACGTTAATTTTTTTCAATCAGCTCCTCTATATTAGTTGATAATGTGAGTTGCAGAATTAGTACGCCCATTTTCAGTTATTTTTTCTAAGGGATGTCTAAATTTCTACACAGAATATCTAGCTTAGCAAATAACATATAATCACTTCTGTTTTGGTGCAAGTTAGTTAATCAATTTGTCTCATGCTGTACAGCGGAACTGATTTCCTTTAAGGCAAGTTCATAGTTCTGGGCTGCGATTAACTAACCTAGATTTTAAACTTGCATTCCTAGACATTTAAAATTCTTAATTCTTTTACGCCTTCTCCAAATAAAAATAAAATGTGGTGAATGTTATTCATGATCACAGGAGTCGCTTGACCTTAAACTAATCCGACTAACTTGACTTCGGCTTGGAAGGGACGACCTTGCTGGCATTTTGACAAAGGAGGAGTAAGCTGTTTAATGTTGCTCTGAAATTAAGATTAGTGAGTGGCTTATTGAACAGTCCGATAACAAACTGCCCGAAAACAAACTGTCCAATAATAAACTATCCGATAACAACTAGAAAATGAAAAATATAAATATTAAATCATTACTGATTCAAAACCGTTTCAATTGCGAGTATAAAATCCGCCGTTTCATTATCAAAGTTTCTCACGCTCCTTCAGATCCACTAGGAACACAATGTACATAATAAGTGCTAAGCATTTAACATGCGTTGATAATGTGTTACAATACAATATTAATTAAGCCGAAATCATTAAGAGAAACTGAATTTCCATTTCTATTTTTTCACAAGTGCAACTGATATCGCATTTTGTGAGTCCTTCGTTTCCCTAGACGAACTATTATGAATCGCCAACAAGTAAGATATTTGCTTATTACTTTTCTTCCCGCTAAACGGATTACAGAGATTAACAAACGTCACTTGAATACTTGAGGAATCTGCTTTGCCAGTGGGAACAGAATTCGTCGCAATTTACTGATACACGACGATCTACTTCACTGGTCTTCTCTATGGGCGTCAAGGAAGAGACATAACTTGGTCCAACAGTAGCATATTCTGCATTCGATCGAAAACTTTTACAATGTAGATTGCTTGCTTGCACTTGTCAGGTACAAAGTAAACGATATGTTGCAAGCTAAGTAAATATACCCATGTGTGGAAACAAAAAGATGTTTAAATTATTCTTTTTAAAGCTGGTAATCTTTACTTAAAACTCTTTTTTACCGCCGCACGTCTCTTTTTTTACACAAAGTGACTGACAATAGGAAAACCTTGAAAGGAGCGTACGTGGCATAAAGTGCAAATCTCGGGGCAAGCTTATACGTCGCAGTAAAACGAATATCGAACAAAGAAATTTGTTAATAGAAACGCAGCTAAGGCAAACTGATTCGAAAAGGAAAAAGTTTAGTTTGCATAAAATTCGAGTGAGGACAAGAAAATCGGATAACGCTTTAAGGTAAAGTGCTCCTGTTCTAAAATGTTCGACCCACAAAGAAATGACTTAGCTACAGTAAATCCTGTCATAACACTTGCTTAGTTGTAGCTGGCCGGAGCCCTGGTCGCAGAAAGAAGATAGGAAGCCTTTCATACCAGCTAATTACTTGTTGTTTTGTTCGTCAATCAGCCAAGTAGCTTTTTTTTTCCAGCTAATTATTTATTTTGTAAGATACCTACGACCATTGTCCCTGCTATTTTGCGCGAAGCAGTATAGCAGAGATGGCGTAGTAGTGACAGCGCTCGCCTTAATCTTCCATTTAGTTAGCCCGGATTCGATTCCGGCCCGGTACGATGTATGTACGTAGAGTTTTCTCCGGGTTCTCCGGTTTTCCTCTCTTCACAAAAACCAACACTCCAAATTCGACCAGGATGGAGGGCCCGCATAGCTCTATTTATGTTTCGACCATGATGTAGCACCCACGTGGCTGTATTAAGGCTTTTTAGGTTTTTTATAAAGTTCTTTTATTTTTGTAGGGCCCTTATTTATATCAGTTTTTTTTTTCCCAAAAGAGTTCAGTGTGGTAAAACAAAATTTATTATTTAAATATTTATTATTTAATTTCAGCACAATATCTTTTAGTTAAAGAATCTGTCATTTTTTTGCATTTGAATTAATATCAACAACGTTATTCAAAATCCTTCATTACTTTATAAATAGCAAGAAGTAGAAAATATTTTTTTTTTAGTTTGATGACGCCATTTTCCCGTCAATAACCTTTAACTATAATACTAAAAAAGATGCGTTCAAATTAATTCAATTCTGTCTTAACACTATTCAGTTTATTTACACACGGTAAAGTACTGAAAATAATAAAATATATGTGCAGAACAATGAAGCCATAAGAATTGATCTGTGAGTGGTGAACAAAGAAGCAACAGCTTTCTGGTTGGACGCCGCCATGGTCAAATATATGGCAGCACAAAAAAAAAATGAAATAAATAATAATAATAATTAATTCAGCTAAACTCCAAAAGCATACGTTACATTACGACATACAAGTATTGTTTTCACACTGACATAGCAACGACAAACCACAACTAAAACATAGCAGCAGAAACAAAATCAATATCTTTTTGGCCGACAGCTGATTCGGCGTGAAAAGGTTAGAAAGCTATTTTGGTGTCCCTAGAACTCAGTTTTCTCTTGTATTAGTGTAAGCTATGTTTTACCGACTGGAGTAATTGCTCTCATTTCAGTGAAAATGACCAGCATTGATAAAATGCTCCTGGCGTTTGTCGTTGTCCAAGTGGCTTTCGTTCTTGCGAGGTCTTTCGAGCTCAACGAGGAAGAGATACATTACACCAATGGCGGTAAGAAACACCTCTACCTTTTCTAAACTTTGCTTTCTTTCCATAAAATTGACCTGTATATGAGGTGCTGTGAAAGTTTCACTTTTTAGTTTTAGAATAACCTTGAATCTTCCCTTACACAATTGCATCCAGCATCGGTTGCAGATGATCCCTTGTTGTCTACGATATTACTGGTTTTGCAATCCATTCTTACTTCGCTTTGGGAACTACCCTTCCCTAGATGTTTCCCTTAGTTATTTTAGTCACGTCCAAAATTTTCTTTAAATAGAAGGAAACCTGAAAATAGTACTTTCCTAAATAAAATAGAAAAACACCAAAGAGATAATAATAAACGAATTAGAAACAAGAATGGTTTCAGATGGATAAGATTGCAAATGACCAAAATTGGAAAATTATGTAGCTCGTTTAAGCATGGTCTCTAAACATATATCTGACTGTTATGCAACTAAATTTTTGTGCTTTTATGTTAAGAAGTTTCAGAAGCTGAAGAATGCGACGTGAAATACGAAAAAGTTGGATGTTTTAAAGATATGACGCAAGCAAGGACGCTGTCTGTGCTAATCTTAAATGACCGGAAGACTAGCAGTATAAACTGGGGAGCATGGAAAAAATATCTAAAAAGGCAAGTGTCACGATACAACAGCGCAACTTGTGATGTTGGTCTATAAAATAGATCATATACGAGAAATGGACGTCAATGATTAATACTTATCCATTAAGACGATTAAAGTCCATAGTTACAATCATGGACAAAAGTTTTTGAGACATATGGAAATTACCATCATATTTTCCCTAGCTGTGAATTCTCCTCTATCCTCTCGTGAAAGGTAGCCACCCCTTCCCCCTTTTTCAATGTTGCTGAACAAGTAAACATCAACGAAGCGATATGCAACACTGTTTGGGGGATAGGGGGTGCCTATATATAGATGAAAAATGTGTGTTCATTCAAATATTCAGATTGATAGTTAGAAAGCGTTAGTTTTGCTTAAACAACACCTTTGTCCATGATTGCAGCTCAAAGTCGCTCGTTACATTTAAAGGAATAGCTATGCCAACCCCTTATTTTTGTACGGACTTTGTGAAAAACGTTTCACTCTGAATGGCGAGGCATCCATAAGCTGTTCGGTCATTGTTGCCCGTAGAAATTCTATTGCGAATGCTAATTGACCGGGTCTTGATTCTTGGTGGTTGCATATATGAAAACTGTCTTATCACGTTCATTGCAATTTGAACTGATGTTTGGTAGGAGTCAATGGGAAAATAAATTAACTTGTGTATTTCCCTTTAGTCTAGCTTGCCGCTGTGCCGAGAAATCAAGCGCGAAAGGGTACGACTATTTTGGCCTACAGTTCTACGGTGAATGTTGGAGTGATCCAGCGGCCGCTGTCAAGTTTGACCACTATGGAAGATCAGAGGATTGCATGGGGATTGATTACAAGCAGTGTGATGACGAAGAAAGCCGCGAATGTGTTGGAGGTGCAAACAAAAACTACGTGTATCGCGTAGTAGAAAAAGGTGATCATGAAACTTATTGTTATATTTCAGATTCTTCATCCCGTACGAGAACTTTAAGGTGTAGTTATACTTGAAGTACAGACAGGGCGGCTGCCAATAATGACTTCTTTTAAACATCAGTATGATTGAAATAAACCAAATTAACGTAATAAATGGATCAAAATTTCCCACCAGCCCAAAAAACAAAACCCTATAACCAAGCAACGTGGCCGCTTTTGGTGGAACTTTCCAGTCATGTTACCATTATACTACAGTTCCTTGGGATACCAAATTGGGGGCGTCGTAAACGAGTTGAATAAGATGATATGCTCGTTTCCTAAACCTACTTTACTCTCTTACTCTCTAACTGTGATAAAAAATAAAAAAAAACAACAACAACAACATCTAGAAATATATATTTTCTTGTGTTGCAAGTTAAAAAAAGTTTCAATTTTATTTTCAAAGGAGGAAGTGGATCTAGAAGTGGATTTGTGCCGAATGCATAACGACGACACTGCAACGCTGGCTTTGACAAGTAGTTAAATGTGTGTGAATCTTGAAATAAAAACAGCATTTCAATAAACTATGTCTTTTTTGCTAAATTCATAATGCCAAAAAAAAACAATAAAATGGATCTTGACGTTTCTTAAACTATTAACTGATATAGCAAAAAACGGCTGCGAAGGAGACTAGCACAGTGCCAGTCGTGGATGAATCTATAGCTGAAAACACCTGGAGCATAAAAGCGCGAAATCTGAATAACAATAATTCAGATAACATTAGCCTAGTAATGATGTGAGATATTTCATTCTGTAAGCGGAGTCATGATTTTTGTTGTATTGTTATTTAAATTGGGTGCCTTTCATGGAATCGCTCGATATTCCTTGCGTTTCTTCAAATTGCGTGCAAATCTTTAATATCGGAGCAAGGTCCATTGGCGATTAAATAATGATTGCGGCCAAGACAGAATGAAAATTGCGAATGAAATCCTTCCTACACAGAGGCTTCTTAAATGATTTTTTGTAAAAAATTTAAACTATGATTACGTTTTAAAGTATCTTTAAAACAAATGAACGAGTGAATAAACAAATAAATATAATTGAAAGCAGAAGGAAATAAAAATATTATTGCTTTAATGGAGGTTTAAGACACTATCTGAAGATTTAAAAGATACAAAAGAATTTTAACGTGATAGCTAAGTCGTTGTTTTGCTTTCACACGGTACTTCTCTCAACTTATAGCTTGATCTTTTAGCATAAGGATTAAAAATAAACTTCTCTGGTAATAAAAGTAATAAAAAAATGATCTTGTCTGTAAATGATTATTTTCTCAAGTGAGTAGTTTTAATAGCCACTATCCAAACTAAACTGCTGGTCTGTGCGTTTTGTTGTATTAGGGCCCACAGATGCTTTGTGATTGGCAACCGCTGTAAGATCGTTACAGATCTCTCACGTGGATCTTATCTTAAAGCAAATTATCTTCGACTGAGATCTTCAACATTATAGCTAAGATCTTTGGAATCTTAGTATTCTCACTCGTTTCAGAACTAACCTACATATACACCAGTTTGTGGATATATTATCATTCCATCTTAAAATTCGAAACATTTCTGGCATATTAAAAATCCCATACATTGAAAGAGTCCGAGAATCTAGTTCGTTTGTGCAGGATGATATATTAATAGGACAATAACATGACTTTTGAAGGGCATATTGCTTATTTGCGGCCCAAGTAGCATCATTTGCGCCCGAGCGTAGCGAGGGTGCAAATGATGCTACAAGGGCCGCAAATAAGCAATATGCCCTTCAAAAGTCATGTTATTCTCATTATCATCAATATATCATGTCAAGTTT
>Ga0126337_10002333_pt1 | contig 12025 bp, 2 predicted proteins | sample DipCmetagenome_FD_92527 | JGI IMG/M metagenome (GOLD analysis project Ga0126337, IMG submission 92527) | Coral microbial communities from La Bocana,Puerto Morelos, Mexico - Diploria C A metagenome | ecosystem: Host-associated > Invertebrates > Cnidaria > Coral | place: La Bocana,Puerto Morelos... | reverse complement strand
ATTAAGGTTTGATCAAAACCAATTTCAAATTAGATAAAACTTGCTGTAGTGTCATACAGTTAGATTTTGTGAATAGCATCATCAAAACTATTTAAAACTCAGCCTTTGTTTGAGCAGTCAATAAATATTCTCTTTTCACTAGGAATTTCTATTGTGTCTGTATTTTTTAAGGTGAAGGCTAAGATGAAAAAAATATCATGCAACAATTTAACAATTCAAAAAGGAGATAATTTTTTTCCTCAAAACTATCAAAAGCCACTTGTAGGCTATTAAACTATAATTTTAATTATATGCTGTTTTGCTAACCATGTGAAACATTGTACTCAACAACTCCTTATAATTGCATTTATGTGTTAGTTTATCCCAAACACTCACATTAAGTCAACACACTGTTCTAAACAGCTACAAATATCAGGGAAAAGTGTAGTTGAGACACTGGCTCAAATCAATTTTTCTCTTTTTAAGTGTGATTTGAGCAATCTTCACTCCTCATATCTGTTCCTCTTCTCTGCTTTCTTATTCCGCAGCCTCCTCATAGGCCGTTCCAGCTGTATTGATTTGGGGTTAGTGGGGCAGGGTCTGCTTCTTTGTCCCTGATTGTGGCTGTTTGTACTAGGTTTTAAGCCATTATTTTATATTCATGTTTCCTACTGTTTCTTTTTTTTTTAGTGTTTACACTCATGAAAGATGATACCAGAAGACAGAACTTTGTTATGAAACTCTACCTTCTGTCTCTCAGTGCTTTCCACAGGCTTGGGTTCTTCAGTTGACCTCTTCTTGTTACAAGAACACCAATAACATTGAGAAACTAACATTTGTAAACTTAACAATCACACAAAATAAAAATACTTGCCCACAAGAAACAACAAGATTACAAGACAGACTTCTGTAGAACCCTGCCAACTAGCCTCACTAGCAAGCAGTCCTGTACAAACAAAGAGCTCCTACCACATTCTGATCACTCCCCACACCCTTCCCCCTTTTTTTGTTGTCATATTATTACTTGTGCAGCCAGAATGTTATTACAGGAACACTAGCTATGCAGGCTACCTGTCAGCTGTCTCATCATCCTGATTCAGCTGAATGGCTCACTACCATTTGAATAACGTCTGACTAATAATAAGTCAGACTGTTGTAAGCATTATGCACATGCATTTAATCTAACCAAATGTCAAAATAAAGCATGTTTTCACTAAATGTAATGTTCCTTAGTCGCAATGTACAACCCATAAACTGTTGACCTTAAATGAAAAGAAAAATGAAAACAGTGCACAAGGTGCATTACAAACCTTTGGTCTTGTTGCAACCTCAGGGAGGGTCCACTGAGTCGTCCCAGATGCAACATGCCAGTAATATGTACCACCATCAGCCTTCACTTCCCTCCAACCCTCAGGTAACTCGTATGGAGCATTCTCATCTTCACTGCCCCCTCCCATGGATTTGTTCTCTTTCTTTATAACTGTAGGAGTGTGTGGAGGTTCTGTAATGTCCACTTCTAAGTAAGGCTTCACTGGGGGAACCTCATCAGAAGGACTTGCTTTGTTGGCTGGAATTGTAATTTCTGTGTACATTTCTTGGGTACCTGTTGACATCAGTGAATCCTGGCCATTTTCCACCACTTTCATTACATCTGCTTGTGATTTTGAACGGCGATGGTGAAATTTGCTTTTCTCCTCTCCACTGGAGGGGAAGTCACCTTTTTCATTATCATTTGTTTTAGCTACAACATTGCCATCAGACAGCTGTCTGCGATGTTTCTTTTTAAACAATTTGAAACCAGCCTTCTTTGTCTTTTCTTCTGGTTTTTCCACGTTATCAAACTGAAAGACATTTTCAGAGGGTTCAGTTCTTTTCATAGTGTCCTCAAGATTTGGTAACCTTGAAGGAAGAGGTGGTGGCAATTCGTCTTCACTTGCTTCATCGTCATCATCATCACCAGACATTGTTGGTATTCTTAGCTGATCAAGTGATTCAGCTGAACCACTCTGCTGTGGTTTTGAAATCTTCTGCACCACAGCATATGTTGGCTGGCTCTCTTGTGATGGCACCTCTGCTAAGAAGAAAATGCCATCATCTTAATAAATTGTTAATAGCAAACATAAATTCTGTAATCAAAGCAGTATTGAGAAGCAGTCTAAATATAATTTCAAATTCAGTTGAAACAGGGATTAGGTATATGTGTTTTGAACACTTCTGTAGATTTTAGCATGCTTGTTTAGTACAACACATTAAAAGGTAAAGTTTTCGAATTTATAAGCCAGCTAATACACACCTCTATCACAATTCCCCGGGGCTTCTTGTATCAACAGTTCCTTTGATGCACTCAAGCCTGGTCCTGAATAAGGCTTTGGCATGGGTGGCGGCACTTTTTTATCTCCTGAGGACACTTTTCTCTCACTGGAATTAGTCCTGGCTGGTTTGTCATCCAGCTCTACCTTATCACAAGCCATGATCATATTTTGAAGCTCTCCTGTTATAGCTTCATACATGTTTGAATCTTTACGTCCTCCAGGGATTGCTGGTGCAACCTCACCCAACTCAACTGTCGGTCTCTGTATTGGAGTGCTTTGCTTCTGGACTACATCGTCTTTAGATTCCTTTAAATCTGTTTCCTTTGGCCTTTTCTGAACAACAGCATAGATATCATTCAAGGGTCCAACAGCATGCAAATCATCATTTTCGGGCATATTTCTTTGATCAGCAGATGTGATTTTAATGTTTGATCTATCATAGCCACCACCAACAACTTGAACCTCTTCATATTCCATCAGCATTTTTCTACCTCCACTGCTACCCTTGTTACCTTCAGCACCCTTTCCATTCTCATCATCTTTCGATGATTTTCTTTCTTCAACAGGAGCAGCAATGCCTCCACTCTCTGTCACAATCAAAGGACGGAACTCATCTCCAGCATAAGTATAAGATCTGCAGTCATTCATGGCATTGTCATTGCCTGAAAGTATAGTGTCCTCTTCTGAAGAAAATTTCTCTGGATTTCGTGTAGCTATACCTCCGTCATTTGTGACCAACAGTGGTCTAAATTCGACATCAGCATATGAATAACCAGTACTCTCACTTTGGTCAGGACTTAAAATAGTCTTGTTCTCATCCTTGGCTGATGGGCTAAGAAGCTCTCCTGTTGACACATCACTGTCATCAAGTGAGCCTGTCTCATAGCCAAAGTCACCATCAGTGTTCAATCGATCAACACTTCCTTGTTCCGAGTCACTGTCACTAGCATCGTAGCTATTTTCTTTCTTGATCTCATTTTTCTTCTTGCTGTTTGGTTCTTTCACAGTCTTTTGAGATGATTGTTTTGTGATGACTGTTGCTCTTGTACGTGGAGCAGGTGTTACTCCCTGCTGACTGCTTGGTTTTTTCTTAGTTGGCGGGACATCTGCTCAAAATGAGAATATTAATTAATTTAAGTCATAATTCCAGAAAATTTCCAGAAAGAAATGTGACCTTCCACAGGATAATGTACATTAAGGGTAATGGTCAAAATGACTAAATACATTTAAAATAAATTCCCTTTATTACTCATGTTAACAGTGTAAAAACCCATTGAGAAAGCATTGGCAGTTTAATGCACGCTGTAAAACGGCAAAGATCATTCATCAATTTGATTGACATAAGCTTGACAGTATGACCATGATCTTTAAAGAAAGTCATTCTGATTTCTATTTTCTGTGAGATTCCGAGACTCCAAGTTATAGACAGTGTAAGGGGAAAGAGGATATAGACTAAAAGAACTGCAACAAAAAAGAGTGCTGTGAAAGACTTTGCAGGATTGAACAACAGAACCACAGCCAGGCACAAAAAGCTTCACAATGTACTTGTAACATGATAGTTACATGTAAGAGGTATCTAAAACAAGCTGTAATTTATGTGGCTTCTTCGTGATATCCATGGATGTTGATTTCAACGTTTTGCTTATTTCAAGATTTCTTGAAGCTCTCTCTGAAGACAGCCTCAATTATTATTCATTAGATAATGAGGAACTTCTGATAATGAGGAACTTCTGAATCAAGCTGGTTTGGGGGTAATTTGTTTTATAAAACTCTGCTCTTGCAACATTTGAGAGAACTTAGCAAGACTTTGTGACAAGAATAATTGTATATCAGTTCTATTAAAATTTAACATTTCAACCATCTACATATATATTTTTATTTTTAATACCTTTGGCAGAGCCAGAAGTCTGTTTACTTTGCTGAGAAGCTGCACAACTCTGTACACAAACAATGAAGTTGTAAGAAGCTTTAATTAAACATTAAATAATAATACATTCTGATAATCATATTTAAAAACTTGGACATACAATTCAATTACTAATTGTGGCATACATTGTATTGGGTGAGTTTGGTTGAGCCATATGGTTAATATTTTGGCTGGACAATCTCTCTCCAAGATAACCTTGGTGTAACCAAATGGGCCTGATATTCTGCTGTTAGAATGATTAGGTATATATTTCCATACACAAATTCAGTCATACACTCTGTATATCCTGTCATTTAACCCACAACACCTGTTACCACTCAGTATGCTTCATTTTACCTTGATGCTATGGTTGAAATTGCCTGTTCTTCATAGAATTTACCCACAAAGTAACAAGTTTGTTATGTGTGTAAAGAACGAGGCTACAGATGACTCAAAACTTGATGGCAGCCCTGTATCATGTAGTACTTAATACTGATTGCAGGGTATTAAAACAGTAAACACAACTTTTGATGAGCTAAGTGTGACGTTGGTTACAGTAGCATATTACCAGATAAGTGAGATATTGTTATCATGATGTTGGAAACGCGGACTCAACACTAGTCACTCTCAATCTCGTAAGCTTGTTTTTAATGATCACAGTAAAATCACTCCCTTTCTCGAATACGACTTCTTAACACTCCTTACAAAGGCATGGTTATTTCCTATAAGAACACCTAGATTTGGTTGCTACGGTAATACGATTGACGTCATTGTTAAATCATCATGTGTAACGCTAACTGATTTCCACGTGCTAGATAATAAGTGTCACGCTCTTAATATTTCCAACAATGATCATGTATACGAAACTGCAATAATCCTGATACTTTTTGATCTTTTTCCTCCTGTTCAAACATATGATCTTTTATATATTCACTTGTAAATACACTGATACTAAAATAGGAGTCAAAAACAATAATATCGATTCATTCTTTTAGTGGTGTATCATCCAGTTATGCTGCATGTAGGAAGGTTGGAGAGTGCAAAAGAAGCAAGCTGCAACAAATATCACATGATACAAAGCCAACTGCTTACAAGTGAACGTTGGATGAGAACAGTAGAGTATAAAATCTATTCTGTCCAGCGTGAGTGAAAACTGTCAACAGAAAAATGTGGTTTTGAAGGAAACATTAACAGTCAAAATGACTATAATATATAAACATATAGAACATAGAAATATACACTGCTATCATAATTATTGCACCAGTAACATTTTTTATTACACATATGTTTTACATGAAAAGGATAACAGCAACAGTTACCAGCAAGAAAAGCAGTTTACACAAAAATAAAAACTGATCCCAATAATGAATTGAGATAACTGCCGCTGCCATTAGGTGAAAATGGAGTGCTAAAATGAATAAAATAATTTGTAAACTAAATAGACAAGGTAAAAGAGATACAGTTTATCCCAATTGAAAACAAGAAATTCAGACACAACAAAGCCTAATACATAGTCTAGAACTTTACACAAGGCATAAAATCCTGAATTCAACAGGCATATGTTCTCTCTAAGTACAACCAGACTTTCAAATATTTATATCCCAAACAACAAGACCACAACAGCATTGATAGCAGTGAACATGTAATTATATGCTCTGACATGATACATGATTGCAAAAGCTATTTGTTAGCTACAAATGAAAAACATGTTATGCTTATAGCTGACCAAGCAAGGAGTTACAAGTCTTTCTTTCCCTCAGCATATTCAACACATGTCATCAAGTGTTCTATTCAGAATAATCTATCCACCACATGTCTTTATCTTGGTGTGTGACATGAATCAGTAATGAGACACCTAAGAGTAAGATTGTAGAAGCATCTACAAATTTACAAGTTATTTGGCCAAAAGTCAGCTTTAAACAAATAAGTTAAATTAATGGATTGCTGACTGTACCTTTTCATGGACTGATATTTTGCAGTTTTCACAGTATAGTGCTTCACAAGTGGCACAACAAATAACAGGCTCCTTGCACTCACAAACTGTACAAATAGCCTCCTTCATATCATAGTTTACTCGAGTCACAAACACAAAACACAGCCATTATGACTTCAAACTTCACTTTTAGTTAACATTTTCACTTCGGTAAGTGGTTATAAAAGCACTTCCTTTTTAATGAAAAGCAGCTTTATTTGCATATATTTACATTTTAACATTCAAGTCACAGTTATTTTAAATGCAGATTCAGACAGTTGAATGATAAATTATGTATGATACCTGCAGAGAAACTTTAGGCAGGCAACTAGTAAGTAAAAATAACCTGGCTGAATGGCTTCAAGCCAAATTATACTGCCACATGAAAGAAAAACTTCTTTGGCAAATGAACTTGACTTTGAAAATGGGAAACAATTGCTTTTACATCTGAAAGGAAGATTAATCACTTAAAAATAAACTTTATTGTGTTCCCCAAGGGATTATTCAAATGAATTGCACACATTAGAATTCATAGCTTCAATTGCATTGTGTTCAGAATGAATTTTTTTTTCACACTTGTGTGTGACATTAACAACAAGGAAACTTGTATGACATATTCAAATCAACTCTTTTATTGAACACAAGGGAAGATATCATCAATAAAGGAACAAATAAGCTTCCTGTGTTGATATATTATTCCTTCCAGCAATTTTCAGTGGCTCTGGAAAGGAACTAATCTAAAGGATGCTGTGTCTCAATGGAGGGTCTCTATCTTCAGAATGAGCAGTGTGCCAAGAACAAGACTATACTCTGGACCTAAGGTAATTAAACATGCACACACAAAACATTTAATTGCAGAAATCAAGCACTGGCATATTCTATAACTAAGAAAAAGAAATTGATAAGATAGCATTCACTTTTCAATGGGGCATTTAATGTGTAAACTAAGGAAATCAAAGTCAATTTCAGGCACTAAACAATAGTGCATCTCAATCTTAAATGTTCTAAAAGCAAGTTCAAAACAGTGCAGGTTTATAATTTTTACTAATAAATAAATTATGCCATGCATTCATGGATCTAAGCCTATAAAACTGTGAAGTGTTAATACAGTTATCCGTAAATGAACTGGCAAAAAATTAAAAGGTCCAAAATATATGAATGTATGTGATGTATTACAGGCCACACTGCTACAACATTTCATAACAAAAAGTTTAAATAACAGGATATCAAAGGATGAGAAATAAAGGTAAGAAATTGTTGCTCTACCTTTTTCAACAGAATACTATCTGTGTGCCAAAAACAAGAAATAACTACCAGAAGTAGCCATAACTACAGTGTATATGAAGTACACAAAAGATATTGGCATGCCTAAATACCAAATTTGTATGGAATGTGATGCTTAGCATGACTGTGGTTGATGGTTTATGAGAGTTATTTTTCAGTACATTTCTTGTCAAACGGTAACACATTATTTGGAAAGGATTGAAATATATATTTTATGTTTAAAATTTAAATTCTGGTTGAGGGTAACTGGAAAAGATATTTAGGCATTTACCTATCTAGAAGACAAACATTTGCTGCTTTCAAAATACATTCACCAACAAGGTTCAGTGGCATACTTTTTACCAAAAACTATGGCAGCACAAGACCTTGTCCCAAAAATAAAAACAAAAAAATTCCAGGGTCTATGGAAACTTAATTCAAACTTCCAGACAAAATTCAACTTCTACACAATAATCATCTGCTGTCCAACACTGAGTTTCCATTAAGAAACAAAATAATTCAGCTTCCACACACAACACATCTTTCACATAAACTCAACTTAAGCACAACAAATCTTCCACACAAAAAAAACTCCCAAGTTTCAGGTTTCAGGGTTCCAGGTTTCAAACAAGACATAACAGTTGATCCCACTATGGTTTCAGTGTAATATAAAAATTGGAATATTGGAAATCAGTTGTATTCAAGTTTGTCGCAGTTAACCAGACAATCATTTTTAATGCAGACAGAATTACCCACACTTTTAAATGTGTTCGAGACTGACTATGAACTTCAATACAGTGAAAGCTACACTGCCAGTAGACAAAAATAAACATAAGTAGAATTATTCATGACCGGCAATTATGAAATTGCGTGACAACAACCCTAGTCGCGGTTGGGTTTTCTGCCCGTTTGTAACTCTACCTGTTTCAGAAGTACTTTTTACACAAATTACTACGCCCAAGTAAACGCCTTTAGGCATCTAGTTCTGTATTACAAACTAATAGTAAATGCACGACATTGTTGTATGTGTTGTAGTTAAGAATTAAATTCAGGTAAAAATAATTTTTACCTAGCTTGATTCTCAACTTCCTTTCTGCTCTAACCCTAATAAGGGTTAAGAAACAAAGGAATTTAATTTTTATTGAATTTAATTTTTAACTACAAAATATGCAATAGATAGTGATTTCAGATATTTGGCCAGAAACAACATTGATTTCCTAATTCTACGCAGATGAACATGCAGCTCCTTAAGCAATTAAAGCAAAACTCATTTATTTAGTTTTTGACTTCTGATTACACAATCATAAGTGTACTGGGAGGAGTGTCCTACAAATGTATGACTCTGGCATGAATATCCAATGCAAAGATTAATTGATATGCAAATCATATTCATAGAATTTCATTTTAAAATAATGAATCCAAGTCAACAGATACTAAATTAGATTTCTTGTACTTGTTGTTTTACAATAGTTACTCCTAATTAAGTCAGTACAACAGTCACTGCAGTATCTACATGTAATAAAACTCTACATTAATATATTGATGAGTAAATTATAATTTCATACAGAAACATAATTATGAAAATACATTTACATGTACCTTAGTTTTAGTTATAATTTACTTTTAAGTTTGAATAAATCACATACATTGACAACAATAAGCATGGCAGCTTTACCTTGGTAGATGTTGTTGAAGTCTGCTGAGCAGTTGTTTTTGTTCTTGTTGCAGGCTTTGGTGGAGCAGTACGATGTGAAATTGGTGGTCTTCCTGTGGATTTAGTTGGAGAAGCCTCACAGGATGTGGATTTCGATGGTGAAGCAGACTTCTGTAAAATATTTACAATTAACAAATGTTGAATATTTCACACTTACTGGTATAATAACTAACCAGAGTGGCAATGAGACACTGAGCTTACAATAAAATATCACCAACTTTGATATCACTATATCACACAGTCACACATATACAATGACCAACAGGTTAATTTTGGTCTTATACACATGTATACCAAAATTTCTAAATTCCTGAAGTTCAAATTTAAGTTTAAATCTTATTTACATTCCAAACTATTAGTCCATGTATGTATGCACACAAATTGTCACAAAATAAATTCAAAAAGCAGGGTTTTTTAGGCTGATTGCTTTGGTTCAATAAATTACATGCAAATTTGAATCTTAGGAAGTCATCAGAACTCTTCTGCAGCATTTAGATGTCTTTGTAAATTGTTAAGTCATTGTCAGAACTCAACGAGCACACTCACATGATAAAAAAAATTGCATAACCTTTTGACTTGCCAAAAAGTGGCAAGTTTATGCTGAGTAGTCCACTTTCACAAGCCTCAAGTAACTGGAAATTGATGTCAAACCTTGAATTTTTGTTAAGTAAATACTGTAGCTCAACAAATGTTACTAAAAGAAATTGCACAAAGCTGTAGCTCTTAGCCATGCCAGGTCAACAAATAAAAACTATCTATTACACTCTCTAGTTTTGACATAATCTGACATGCCAATCAAGTATCAATAGAAAAAAGAAAATAATAAGACAGGTTAAAAGGTGGAGGAAGCCATTAATCAAAACCTGCATTCACTGTCCATTTATCTTGACAAAAAAAGGAGCTAAAAGTATTCCTACTTAATGTACTGCTGATAATTTCATGAGTAAACAATTGTGACTCTATGAGCTCCAAAAAAGTGATTTTTGAACATTTATTTGTGGTTTGGTTGATTGCTTATACAAGAAACAGTCTACTATTAATATTGATCTTACCTTCAAAACTCATTTCACTTTGTTGAATGAGAGGTAAAAAAAATAGACACCTTAAAAAGCATTAGAAAATTATTTATTCGGAAATTCCCCATATGAACAGATAACAAAATTTGTCCCAGTAACAAAACTCGCCTGGTTACTGGGATCATATGAAGAGGTCCTTATTTGTGTTCTGTGACCAGACTTGCTAGCAAGAAAGTCACTACTGCTTAATCTGATTGTCCTGGAAAAAATGTGCATAAAAGCAAAATTCCCCAACTTAACAATTTAAACATTCACATAAAATTTATCACTCATAAAAATTTTTAATTTCTTATTTTAAAGTCTACACGAAAAAAAGGAAGTTCTCCAAAAAAATTTCCAATTTGGAGTAATTTTGATTTTTTTTAAAATGCTCAAATTAGCTGCCCTTTTGGAGCACCACTCACACTACTCTTCTCTCAGGGTGAGAGAAGTTGTAACCTAGGTTACGGAATATATGATGTTGTTTTCTATCTCAGAGGTACTTTCCACAATCGAAGACATAATTTTTAAGTTTGTTTATGGACTACCAATCAAGAGCTTGCAGTCTTTATGTTTTGCTTAAGGATGTTCGCGCAAAAATTTTCTACTTTTTCAAATAGATTTTTTCAAAACTTCTACTGCGGACAGATAATGATTTACTTGTTTCAGAAATGAAATAAAAATTGGGGTTCACCGGCTTCGTTTCAGAGATAAGGCAGGTGGAAAACTAGTCTGATTTTGATAAATTGGTGTGCATAATTCAGCATGGTCTCCAGGGTTTTTAGGTTAAATATCGAAGATGAGTCAACAAAGGCAAACTATCCTAATAATATTTTGTATAAGTGAATCTTTGGCATTAATAATTTAAAATATTGCCATCATTTTCAAAAACCTTAACAATCAATTAAAGAGACATTTGAAACTGCCGCACAGCTAAGCGAGGAGGTCAAATGAACAGAATTCAATGGAGCGTTTTGCAAAATATTCAAAATTCTACTTGATAGATCTTCTTCATTTTTTCGCAAATTGTAGAAAATCGGTAGAGAAAATGACACATCAAAAGAAAAATTGGGGTCATGGAACTTCCAAGATCGTTAAATCCACGCAAAGTTACAGCAATGGCCATTTGCCCTATTATTGTTCACTTTACTACTTAGCGTGCGCGCTCGATGTATGACGTGGCACGTGAATTTCGTGCGCAGTAATGATGCCCAGAAACAATTAGCGCGAACGCCCTTAAGTAAACAGAAGCCACAGCAATGGGTCCCTGAATCTATATAATACAGCAAGACCTTGCTGTCCTGATCAGCAGCGGAAGTGTGCCAAATCAATGTACAATTGAAAAATTCATATTTAGTCCAAATGTAACATTTACTTCATTTTTTGACATTGACTTGGCATGTACACTTTAAAGGCTGATATTAAGGGTGCTTTCCATTATGCCAGATCAAGCACTCAGAGACCAGTTGGCTACTAGAGGGGAAAAGAAGTAGGGCAACGGACCAGTTTGTCAAGATGGAACACCAAATTTTAGTTAGAACGGTCCAACTGTTCAAAGTGGACCACATCCAGAGGTGGTCCACAATATTCCTGTCAGAATGAACCAAAACATATAAGCCTTTCCCTTTGACTTCCTAACTAAACTTTGGGAATCTTTGGCATAGTGGAAAGCACCTTATGACAATTTCACACTCATCAAAGTTTGCAGAGGTCAGCAGCCAGATGCACAAATAATTATGAGGGCATGCCAAGGCAAATTAACAACATACATGTGCGATATAAAAATAATTAAGCTAGCCTAAAAGTTTGTTTGTTTTAGAAACT
>Ga0126337_10002331_pt1 | contig 12037 bp, 3 predicted proteins | sample DipCmetagenome_FD_92527 | JGI IMG/M metagenome (GOLD analysis project Ga0126337, IMG submission 92527) | Coral microbial communities from La Bocana,Puerto Morelos, Mexico - Diploria C A metagenome | ecosystem: Host-associated > Invertebrates > Cnidaria > Coral | place: La Bocana,Puerto Morelos... | reverse complement strand
TGAAAAGGGGGGGGGGAAGGGGGTTTTTTGGGGGGGGGGGGCCCCCCCCCCCCAAAAAATCCAAGGGGCCCCCCCCCCCCCCCGCCCCGGCCGCAAGGTTATGACCAGCAATTTTTTACAAGAAGCTTCTTTTGCAACTGGCTTATTTTTATACACAGAAAAAGTTTTCTCGCAAACATGGAACACACCGTTAAGCATCCTGCCGGTCAAACTGCGTAATCGCAATTCTGATCTCAAAGGGTTTTTGCTATGTTCCACTGCTGAATCTGACTTCATTTTCAAGCCAAACCTTTATTAATACTCAGCTAAAGGAAAAAAAAACCAAAGGAAAAAAAAACCCAAAACCATAGCATTGATTACTACGATGCATGTAATCAAAATCACACAAAAAAAGTTAATGACGCGTTGTAGACATGTGAGGCACTTGTTTTAATCCCGTGCGTCCGTGTTCAGAATAGCTTACGTGCGCAATATCCTTCCTGTTGTCCTGATTTTCGACCAAGGAAGGATGTGACATATTAAACGTCTGTACAAAGAACACGTAAAACAACTTCGCGGCAGGTCTCAGAACTATTAGTTTGAAGGTAGCGAAAATTATGCAAGGTACCGTGGTTAACCGGCAGAGGAAGAGAAAATAAAAATTATAGTATCAAAACCCATCTCCTGACTCATTCAATAGCCTGATCGGTAACATAATATCATAAAAAAAACGAGAAAGATTTTCCATACTTTTGATACTTTTTAGTTAGATGGCTCGCATTCATACATGGTTAGATCCGTTTGACTTCCCGAACAAACAAATTTTAGATTTACGCTGTAAATATTAAACGTCATAATGCCTTCCTTCCTCTATTTTATTTTCGTTTTTTTTTCTACATCATAGCGCGTTTCAGTGTAGTGTCCTGCTTGCGGTGACCTGCTTGCTTGGGCCAAAACAACATATTATTGCTGATTGAGTCACGTAAACACTACCGTTCCCATATAGCACGCCCCCTCAGTCTGGACTTGAACTCTCAGCTCCATTTAATTTAGATAGTTAATTCATCGCACGTCCTGTCAAGTCAAGTCTCCCCTTTTGCGCTGGCGTCCAATTCTCTCGCGATTTTAGCCGCGCGTTCAACGATCGAATAAAAATACGACAAAATAGATAGAAAATTACAACACTATTTATTACTTAGCGACATCTTTATTATTTCACTGAGCTTATATAGGCACTACCGTCCCCCCCATAGTACGGCCCCCTAAGTCTGGACTTGAGCTCTTATTCGTTCATGACGTCAATAATAAGAATGAGGCTCTCTCGCTACAACACTGTTTATTTTTAGGAACACTGGGCTTAAAAACATACAGTGCTTCTTTTGACTAACGCCTACACCGATTCTCCCATTGTGCTGCAGGAGTGCTAATCATGCCGGCATAATTGTGAGCATTCTGGTGACGAAAATTATGCTGGCATGAAATGTCTTAGTCATGTTGCCGGGTTATGAGGTCATGAGAGAGTGCTAACAACACAATACGCATTTCTTGAGTGAACGTGGACCTAGGGCATACATGTAACTATATTGTTGGCAATTATGGGCGCAGCTTCTAAACAGGGCACATTGCTGTCTCCGGGATCAACAGTTAAGTGTTTTTTTCAGTCGATACAGCGTAATATTTAAAAATAGAACATAACAATGACACTTTGTGAGCATAATTTATAGACAAAATATTGTATGCACGAGGTCAAGCATTCAACAAGAAGTTCCGGTATTGAAGAGGCCTCGCCCGGCCACGCTAGGATGAGACAGCCACTTGTACGTAAACAACAAATAACAAGCTCTTATTTTTCATACCACAGATAAATTAGACATTTATTTTAAGAAACGTTCTGTTAAAAACATAAGAACTTGTTTGTATGGTTTGGCTATGTTATGTTGTGTAGCTGTCACATAACCGAGCAGTCCACAACACCTTACCCTCTGGGATGAATAAATTAAGTTCTTAATTTGAATTGCAGATCACATAGGTGAATAACGGAACTCTTTCGAGAACAAATATATTGCTTGGAAATGTCGCAATCTAATTATTTCTCAAATTAGCTGACACGGTTCCATACACAACAAAAATGACCATTAATACCATTACAAAAGCTGTCGAATTTTCGATTTTCGAAATCCGAGAAACCACTTGCATGTGTTACATATACTAATGTGGTTAGCCTTGTCAGTTGGGCGAACTGAAAATGAATTAGATAAGCTACCGAGATCGTAGGAGAAAAAGTCATGAAAATATTTTTTTTGTTCTGGCCAAGTTATCACGTATCATCAGTGAAAAAATAAGAAAACAATAGCAAGCATACCATCATTACGTAATGTCCCACGCAGGTGTGCCAAGCGTGACTAACCCATTTTAATGAGATTCCAAACCCAGTATAAAGACCCATTCTCCTTGCACTGTTATCGGAACGAATAACATTACCATATATATATAATATGTATGTATACATGTAAAAAGCAGAAAAATACTTCGAGCATCGACTTCATATGAAAATTTTGCAGAACTTAAAGCAGCTGTGAAAATCGCCGGACTTATTCTTGTTTCCAAAACATCTAGTCGCATTTTAACCACAACTCTATGGAAACTCTGAAGGGTGCAAAATCAGGAAAACAATTCGTCCACACCTTTAGTCTCGTGTTCCAGCACAATCCTTAATCTTGGAACCAATTAAAATTTTACATCACAAGACAAGGTCAACATCACAAGGTATGCCGCAAGGATGACGTGTAAGGATGGAGAGATTTACAGGTTAATCGTTAAGGATGAAATAAGTTGAACCTAGTGTGTGCGAAGCTTCTCGCAAACCAAGTCGATCCACGTTTCGGGTGATTTGATTTCGTCGAACGTGCAAACTATGTTGTTCTAAGCGAGGCAACCTTGGCCCGAGTTTCTCCGCCTCCTCCCCCAACCCTCCCCTCGGGCCAAACATGCTGGGTCAGGGAATCAAAACATGTTGCTGTTTCTCTGGGCAACTGATTTCAACTGACGCATGTAATCCGGCATGACATCCTAAGCTAGACAACAATGTGCACTTTACCTTAACCTCATCAGGAAAGCATGTATTACTCGGGAATATTCGCAAAACCGCACGCGAAGGGGAGCTTTCGCTTGACTGCCGGTTCACAAGCAACCTCTGTTCTACATTCTTACTAAGGCATTTTAACCTGTTGTTTTGTTTAGAAAATTCTTTTTTTAATTCGTTTACCTTTACCTTTTCCATTCTTCGTTTTCAATAGCTACCAATACGTAATGAAAACAAGATCACAGGTTACAAAATATCGATCACAAACAACGCGGTACATTACTAATCGTCCAAAAATATCTTCTCGTGCGTCCACAGTTTTCCGGTCCTCGTTTCACGAGAACGGATGTCGGTAAACGCGTGTGTGGATATGTTCGCAGTTCGCATAACCATATTGAAACACGGCTTAACAGTGACATATTGTGAGTTGCTGGCTGTGTAAAGCGTAACAAAACGGAACGATTTGGTTCAATACAGGAGTCAATTATTCCTGGGTACATGTAAAATCTCGGGTTAAAATGTCACGAAAGCAAAGCCTTTCTAGCTCTTTCTTAAGAAAATTTCTCAGAAAACGAAGAGAAAATTTTTCCACATAGTTATTCGATTGTAAAATTATCTATGATCCTAAAGCTTGCATACTATAATTCTGTTTTGGCGTCTTTTTGTAAAGTCCCTTCGGCTGATTCGGCTCCTGAAAGGAAAGTGACGTCATGAGCTCTGGTTAGACTCCCTTCATCAGTTTGACGCGAGTTAGAGAATCAGGCCATATAATGCAAACTTGAAGGAACAGATAAATCTTGCCTGTTTTGGTCTTTTCGTTATTTCCAACTACCTTGGTATAAAATGGCGGATATCAGCTTGTCATCCCTACGGGTCCCACGTGACTAAGGCGATTTCAAACACGTCGATCAAAAACAAACACGTTGAAACGCCAGGTGCTGGGAAAGAGGCACACGTTCAGGGCATGTGGATTGCGTCAAATATAGTCGGTTTTACGTGAAAATTGTTATTCCGCTTTCACAGGCGTTTCTTCTTCCTTGAGTCGCTTAAGTGGCGGTTGGCGGTTTCAACAACCGATCGATGATTCAATGGTCGAACTAGGTGGTCTAAAGAGGTAAGGAGATTTTTCTTTACAAACGATTACACGTACCAGCAGCCTACGTGAAATATGATGTCAAGTTACCATTTCGCAATGGTCCTTTTCCTCGATTAGTTCCGTTCGCTTTCTTTGAGCTTTTTTGTGGGATGTTTTCGTACAGAAAGGCTGTTATTGACACGAAGAAGTTATTCATCGTGCGAAATTCGCGTTGTGCCGTTCTTGGGAGCTATAAAAACTCTCTGACGACTAGGATGTAGTCCGCAATACGTGAACCATCTCGATCAAAAACGTGAACGACCACCATGTTTGGTCACATGCCACGTTGCCAGCAAAGCTTTGGTTTGTCGTTTTGTCGCGCACAATTCACTTCATCGAATTATTGGCCGCTTTTTGATCCAAATACTGTTTTTTAGCATCGCTATCAGCGATAGCTCTCGTACTGTAGCGGCAGACATGCAATAGTTCACGTTTAGTCTCTTTCCGCCATTCCTGTCGTTCCTGCGATTTTTCGCCTGTCTATATTACCAGGGTGGAACAGATCTGGGTTACCGGATTACATTCTGCGTAAACCAATAAGTGTTTTAACGTTCTTTTTGACCAAAACAGGAGAACTGACTACTCTGCGTTTGTAACTGAGGCTAGAATTAGAAAGCGCACGTGCATGCCATGTACAATTTGGTTCAATTCCCTGAAGGCGTTTTTCGATGTTCAATTAATAAAAGAAACTAACAGATTACTCGATTTCATCTTGCCGATGATTCCTTTAGGGGATAGTACTTACCGTTTACTTTGGAATACAAATGCAATAGAGGTTTTACTTTATATATCTTTATTAAATCTTGGCACGCGTAATTTGATTGTACGAGTACATTCACACATGCACGCGTCGAAGTCATAAGAATTCCAGTTAGAATCAACATTATCCACATTTCAATAAATGTTGTGAAGTGAAATATTTTTATTCTTACTCCATGATGTAGTTTGGAAATAAACGTTTATCATGCAAATTCCGCTTTCGACAAGGAAATTTTGCCGACCCACGGGGGGAACTTTAGCACAAGCTAATGGAAGATACGTCGAAATGGTTGATAAATTTTCAGGTGGAATTTAGATTTTGAAGATTTTCTCTGAAAATGGAGCAACGGAAACATTTTGGAATGTCTGTCATGTCTGCTCTGTTGTGCGTAAATGGCTGACCTTTACGTCCGGTTCTCGAATGTCTTAATAGAGTCAGTGTTTTGATCAATCCTACATAATTCGGAATCGTCACTATGAACAGAGAATTCATGGTAGAAAATCTGTTGGGATAGAACATAACACTCCCCCAGAATATCTGCGTGGAACGGTTAGAAATCAGATTTGTTTTGCTTCTATTTTACATGTTAGATTCTTCTAGAAATCTACAAAAATGTAATTATGCATATAATTTGCGAGCATAGTATTTGTTTGATGGAATATGTGTTTTGCAATATTAATTTGGTGTCATCAATTAATTTTGGTGTCCTGAACAATTCTAATAGTATGTTAGAATCAGTTTTATTATTATCAATTGATTTGCACTGGCACGTTTCACCTTTTATAATGTACGTTAATGGTATTGTTTCCAATATATTTTGACTGAAGACGTGATCAATGTGATATTTTAGAGTGAATTATGCAAAATATTACAGTTTGTGGTGAAGAACCATTTTATCCCTTAGACGCAGATTAGTCAACTATATGAATACCATTCAACCTCAGCATAGTTGCATCTTCTCCACAACTGCCAGGAGTTTGCTTCTCCACCATTCGTCATTGATTAGAATAATTTCTTCTCCAGGGTGGTCCTACCTGTACAGTCACCTCCAAATTCCTACATGTATGAAGACTCAAAGCTTTTTATAAAATTTATTTCACCACATTCAGTGACTTTATTTTATGGCAGTTCTACTGCTCAGGTGAATGTTTTGAATTCCATATGTATATTTTTTTTAAATTTCAGTTTTTGATTTTGGCCAGAGCACAGTGAATCTTGGATAAAACAGAGAATATTTGTGGAAGTGACAGTTCTCAAAAATGATACAAAGGTAAGGTATCATGTAAACATAGACATTTATTGTTAAAGGTAACGATGAAAATTCACAAGTTTTGATGAAAGCATATTTCATAAGCTATTTTATAGAATAAATGAGGAACTTCTACACCAGTCCTATAACCGCTATACATCTCTCTTCTGGTCTCCTCCTAGACTTTAATATTTCAGACACATTCTAGTTGGACAGTAACTTGGCTCAATCTAGAGATACCATATTCTCTACATAATACAGGAACTTGGCTTGGCCCCTTTGGTATTCGTATTAACGACTCAGGTTCAGCTGTAATTAATCATTGTGACAGAGTATTGCATTTTAGAATAATCTCTATATTAATGAAATTCTTATTGGTCAAAAACCTGGATTATGATGCTATATTTGCCATGCTGGTAGTGAAAAATAATATGAAAAGTTAAACATCAAGTGACCCAAGAATAAAGTTGAAGATACTTTCAATAGCTACCAAATGGTATCTGAGTGAAAAGCATGTTAAGTCCTGTTCTGTACATCCTCTGTCAGGATCGTTGTAATTTTTATGAAACGCAATCCCCATTACTACTAATACTAAGAAGTAATTTTGCATATTATATGACTGTTCAATTTGAAGTCCATAAAGTTTGGAACATCCAGCAATAAACTCATCACACACAAAATTACTTAACACTCAAGTATAACAATATTCTGATGAATATTTTCATCAATCAATACTGTAAGTTATAGATTCTACATGTAAACTATAATGATTTCTATAAAATAGCCATTAGTTATTCTTGCATTTTGATTTTTTCTCACCTCTGATCTATTAGAAGACAGATACACGATTACAACTGCAAGTTTTCTGATCTATTATTTCAACTCCTTCAATATTCAAGCAGTGTCTAAGCGTTTTGTCTCACAAGGCTACTCTGGAGACAAAAACTTACTTTTCCAGCTTTTTCTTTAAGATTTGTGGATTTCCCGCATTTTCTTTTAGATTTGTGGATTTCCTGTTCAGTTCTGATTTCCCTGTACGTTTTCATTCTATGAGAAGCGATTCAAGTCAAGTTTGATAGTGGCATTATTTTCCTGGACCAATCACAGTTCTTTGCTATGCATAGCAACCAATGAAATTGTGTCATTTTGTATAGGCAACAGATTATGTCAAATGGTGTTTTTCGTGTCCGCCAAAGTGGGCAAAGGCTGCCAGGCTTTTGAGTAATGTTGAAAGATTTTGAATTAAGAAAGGTCTATCTTTAGTAGTTTGTTTACTTATATAATAACACAAATAGATTCCATGATGCCATATGTCTGTTCAGTATTAGATCACAGAGGATGTCAAATGTGCTAAGAACATCAGTGACATGCCTGGCTATCACTGTTTGTGCCACTTTTTTTGTTCTTACCACATTTTGATGTCATCTGTAATCTATTACTGAACAGACGCATGTTAACATGGATCCATTTTTGTTCAATGGATCTCTGCACATATGTAAGATTGTACTGTTGAACGCACAGACCAAATTTGATATGTCTCAATCTTTCTTTTGTTTCAGGAAAGTGAGCATTAAACGAGTTCTCACAGAGATTGAGCGCGAAGACTTAGAAGTTCCATCTACTGATGATCTTAGTGTACCTGAAAAACCCAGGAGGAAGACCTCAAAAGTCAGCAAAGAGGAAAATCCAGAAGAGAGCAAAACTGATTCTGTTGAATTAAATGATAATGCTGGAGATGTGACTGAAGATCCTAGCACTAAAGTGTCAGAAGTTGATAAAAATGACACAGAGGAGAGTGAGAGTTCAAAAGATGTTGCTGAACAAGATGTACAAGGTATGAAATACTTTCCTTTAAAATACTGTTGTTGTCAAATCTACACTGAACTTGTAACATCCATTTTGTATTATGACGTGTTGAACATTGCTAAGTCAGTACGAAGGTCATTTTATCTTGTGTGAATGTTTCAGGGTTGTCTTTAAGTTTTGAGTCAACAGTTAACTGTAGTCTGTTGAAAACCTGTTACTTTGTGGGTGAATTCTATCAACAACAGGCAAATTTGCCAGCAGCATCAAGGGAAAATCAAGTGTTCTTGTCCATAACAGTGAAGTGTTATGAGCTCTCATGATGACCCTGTGTTTGTCTTGCAATTAATTTTTTGTTTCACAAGGTACAATTCCAGGTAAAATCCGTTGTTAAGTGCAATAATATAATAATAGTTATTAGGTAATTTTGTATCCTTTCATGTGAAAGACACAAATCAGATTCTATCTAAATTGAAATTAAATTTACTGTTACTCAGATTCGCAGTCTAGTTCCATTTCTGGAGTGGACGACTCCTCTCAAGAGGCCAGTGGAGCCTTGTCCAAACGACTTCGGATGTACAAGTGTGAACGCTGCAACACTCAGTACATGGGCCTGGCTATGTTGCGCCAGCACTGCAGGGATGTACACGGTGACCAGAAATACTACAAGTGCCATGTATGTGGAAAGCTGTTCAGCCATCCGAGCAGTAGGAACATTCACCTAAGGCTGCATTCTGGGGAGAAGCCGTACAAGTGTAGCACCTGTGGCAAACAATTCAGGGTGTCATCACATCTGAAAGACCATGTTAGGGTTCACACTGGTGAGTTACATGTGGCTTTTCATAGGACAAACTGTGGTTTAATGCTAAAACTTTTTAATATGGTCAAGTAGCCTAGTGCCTGGTAGAGATTTGAAATATTTTTACAGGCCAGCTTGCATTTGCATGATATTTGAAAGGTGATAGGATTTGTGAATAAACTAAAACAGACAGTACCAGATGGAAGTACTTCTCAGTAGATTTTATTTGTTAGTTGCACAATAGAGTTAAATCCACAACCTTTAAAGCTAGAACAAATGTTGTATTGTAAGGTAAAGAGCATCACATGAAAGTACAGCTTAATAACTTTCACTTTGTCACACTAGAGCTTCATCCACAGCCTTTGGAGTTAAGTCATTGAACAGCATTATGATAATAAACTGTTAATACCTGTAAGATAAGTGCTCAGTGGGTTTCACTTCAATGATCACATGCAGTGAGAAGTATATAACTTGACGTTAAATTCTGGACCTGAATTTGTAACAAGTTAGGCCTAGGAATGTTTAATCAAAATGATATGCAATGTTAATCGTGGCTTAACATTTTGTTTCTCAGGGGAGCGTCCATATATTTGTGATATTTGCCAAAAGGGATTTAAGCAGTCCAGTGACCTGAAGAAACATCGCCGTACACACACTTTGGACAAACCATACAAGTGCCCTATTTGCCCGTCAGCCTTCACCCGTTCTCATCACTGTCGCGGTCACATCAATTCTGTCCACAAGTTCTTCAAATGTGCTTGCAGTGCTTTGTTTACCTCTGAGGAAGCCTTTGAGCGCCACAAAGAGCTCCATCCTTCTGTATTTCCAGAACAAGCTGATGGTGAAGAAACTCCACCAGAGGTGTCTGGTTCTGCACAGAAAGGTAGTGTACCAAAAGACAACACCCAGGAAGACAATGAGCTACATGAAAAGAACCTGAAATTGGATGTTGCCAACCAGCTACTGGAGCTTCACAAGATAATGCAACACAGGTCCTCGCCAGTCAACACCACAGGCAGTGGATCAGAAACATTTTCAGACTCCGGGGATGAGGGAAATTCTAACAGCCATTCTAAGCAGTCACCACCCTCAAGTGAGGTCAAACTTGTGAGACCACAGCCAGCTTCCTCTGTTAGTCCAGTCTTGAGATACGAGAACGATTCAAACAGGCGGTCACTAAATATGAGTCAAATGGAACAAGCAAATATCCTTCTACCAAAAATCACCAGTGAAAGTGTTGAGTTTCATGTCCCTCAAGCAAGGTACTGTTACAGTTCACAGCCAAATCCTCAAACTGTGGATTATCTGAGGTTGCCATTTCAAAGCATCAGTCTTGCAGGGAATAGAAAGCCATCACCACAAAGAAAAGTTGGACATGTTGGTGTTCCTTCACCTGAAAGACGAAAAAGTCCTCCGTCACCTCAAAGAAGAATAAGTCCGTCTTCACCTCAAAGACGAGAAAGTCCTCCTTCACCTCAAAGAAGATTAAGTCCGTCTTCACCTCAAAGACGAGAAAGTCCTCCTTCACCACAAAGAAGAATAAGTCCATCTTCACCTCAAAGACGAGAAAGTCCTCCTTCACCACAAAGACGAAAAAGTCCAGTAGATCAGTCAATCAATGGCATCCATTCTGCAGTACATAATGTTCCCCAACATGCACAATGTATGCCACACTTTGTGATGAATGTTGACCCTCAAGGCCAAAATGGGAGTTATAGCCTTTATCTTGAAAACAGCATGAGAGCAGTCGATTCTCCAAAGGACAGTGTTGAAGTTTCTAAAACAGCTGAGAGTGTAAACACCGTTCCGTGCCATCATGTGTCCGTCATCCAGTATCATTCCAGCTCACCAAAGCCTGCTAATGATGTAAGAAGTGAAGAAAGCTCAGTCCAAGGCACTCTTCAGGAATGTGATTATAAATTAAGTACTTTGGCATTGTCTAAACCTACACCTAGAACACTGGCAAACCAGTCCTCTTCCGATCAACAACAGAACCACCAGATGCCACAGAATTACAACCTAACCATGAATAACATCAAATATCTGGTTGGTATTCCTCCAGAACGGGTTCCCTTTGTACCACATAATGCCGAACATGCCATGATACTGCAGTCATGGAGCAAGGAAATGAATGAGCAGGTTGGGAAATATACGTGGTCTGTGAAAGACGAAAAGAACACTCATGAACAGTTTCTCATGAGGGAACACGCCCTGCAGTTTCCTTACCCTAAGTCGTCTTTGGAGAGCAACCAAGTTAATGTTTTCTCCCAAGCTAATGCAGGATCATCAAGAAGCCTTTATAATGTTCACAGTATTCAAGAGAGGTCTGCTGACATGTTGAAATATTTTGCAAGGGAACAAGCCAAGCCAAAGGATGCAGAGAGAGATACAGGATCATCACCAGGTGATGACGATTCCGAGACTTCAGAAGCTTCTGAGTCTGGTGATGTACCAAATGAGAGAAAACTGTCTGGCAGTGGTGGCCAGCTGTCACCATCTTCTGATTCTTTAGCAGGTGAGAATATGTTCTAGCTACAATTTGCCCTAGCTAAATCTGCGCACAAGTCAGATGTCAAATCAGGCCTGAGCTGATCCTGGTTTCTGTAGCATGAAGTGGCTAGGAGTATTTCTACTCCCACTGGTTGGGATACTTGCTGGGTTACCCCCAACATTAAATTCACTGGTTACCTGTTTATTAACCTGGAAAACCAAACCTTTTGACTGTGCAAAATATATCACATTCCATTGTTATATATTAAATTATATATATATATATATCATTTACAAAAATATGAACATTCAAAGTAATTCTTTTTTCAATAAAATTTGAAGCAGTTTTCTGTACCACTTTATTGTTATAGAGCAAAAGGACTCCTCAGAAAGTTCTGTTCACCACTGCGAAGTCTGCAATAAGACATTCTCTCGTTCCAGTCTTCTGAAGCAGCATTCTGTTATTCATATGGGTAACAAGCGCTTTAAATTCCGGTGTGAGGTGTGTGGCAAGATGTTTCGTACGCGTAGCCACCTGCGTGATCATATGCGTATACACACAGGTATGTTTACATTCATGATTTGGCATGTTACAAACACTTATTTATTATTTTGGCCATAAGCATGAATTTTTTTGACAGACTAATAAAATGAAAATATGTACAATTATAACTGGTGGAAATCATTGTTTGGCGGAATGTTAGTGATGTCAGTGATGCCCGAGTCCCATATTCATTTTT
>Ga0126337_10002330_pt1 | contig 12038 bp, 7 predicted proteins | sample DipCmetagenome_FD_92527 | JGI IMG/M metagenome (GOLD analysis project Ga0126337, IMG submission 92527) | Coral microbial communities from La Bocana,Puerto Morelos, Mexico - Diploria C A metagenome | ecosystem: Host-associated > Invertebrates > Cnidaria > Coral | place: La Bocana,Puerto Morelos... | reverse complement strand
GCCAAAACCCTGCGGGGGCAAAAACTAACAACAAAAGTGTACACCCTTCATTTTCACATTATTTTTAGTCAAATTACCTGTGGATGTCATGCCACCATTTGAAAGGGATCAATATGTACTGCAATGTAAGTACTACCATACTTTGAACTATGATGACCATATTTTATAGATTCCAGTCTACAGTGGGCACAGCAGGTTACAAATTTGAAATCCAGTTGCACAATGGGCCAGTACATTTCAGTTTTCAGTTGCCCCCACTAAAATATTCCTTCCCAAATAGGTGCATGTTGTTCATGCCTTAACAACTGACAAGACTACTCAAGATAATTTCACTTGCCCACTGGACCACCAATCTTGTATTTTTACTTAGCCTGGTGCAAAATTTACTTGCCCGGGTAATGAGACGTTGGTTTTTTTACTGCCCTGGTGTGTGGTACCTTCCTTGCCTTGAAACAATCGCATTCATACACAGATTATGACAAGATAAGACATTAAAGGTAAATTCACCTCAAGGCATGCACAGTATGTCTTGCTCACCTGTTCTAACAATGAGTTGATCTTTTCAGTAAGCATTTTGAATTTCTCACTGTCTGGTTTACCACTTGCCAACTCCTAGAAATGAAACAGTATTAGAGGAGTGTTGTTTAAACAATAAACTACCAGTTGAACTAATTAAAACAACAATTTCTTATCTGAAGGAGATAATATCATAACCTCAGCTGTTTACCTACTCCATTAATAAAATTATAGTTGAATAACTGACTTCAAACAATAGACAGTCTTATATTTTGTAGTAGGCAGTATTGTACAATCAGTGACTCCCAGACAAACTATGTGAAAGATAGATGCTATTTAGCAGATTCCTAGGAGCCATTCTTTTAATGCCAAAAACTACTAGACAGCAATTTTTCCGGGTCTCCAGTGCTTATGAAGACTACTGATACAAGCAGTGTGCAAAAAATGTTTTATGTCAAAACTAGAACCTAACAGTTAGGTGAAGTTTCTTGGAAAAATTTTTGAGGAAATTATTTGTAGGTTGCTCAAGGTCAATGGGTTATAACTGATAACAGGCATTTATGCCTAATGTCCAGTGCACTGCACTTTGAAAATCTTACATGTCTTACAATGTATAGTGCTAACCTTCTCTTCTTCGGCACGGCTGAGATTGAGTCTTGCATGCCCTCTTCTAATTCGTCTGTCAACGTCAGCCATTATGTTTTGAAGATATCTCAGAAATTCTTCTTCATATCTCATTTTTTTGTAGCGACTACTTTCCTGATATCTAGTTTAATTGAAAGAGAAATGAGCAAAAAGAATGTGAGAAGTAGTTTTAAGGCGATGATTACCAACAACTTACATGTACATATAACAACAGAATTCACTGTGGTCCCTGAGGTCAAACATTGTGATTGAAGTCTATGTGTCATATTCATAGTTTGAGATTTAGCTGCCTATGAAAACACTACAGATGAAGCTAAAATACAAGCCAATTTGTGAGTCAGAGAGCCTTCATTAATAAAATTATTAAACGATTGTGCAGTAGTAGTTTACTGTTGCTCAACTGAAGTTCATGGGTTTTAATAAGTGCCAGGCCTATCTTTTTGAACATATCTAAATATAATGTAATGCATGTCATTTTAGCTTCATCGCTGTACAGTCAAGGTATACACATTTTATAAATGAGATGACAGTGATGTACATAACTCAAAGACAGATACAGGATTACAGGTAGCTGAGAAGAAAGTCAACAGCAGCCAAAATAAACTTTTAGAGTATCATCATTGGTGTCAGTTTTATGGAGGATGATGTGATGTAAATTATATTAATTACACTATGGATAATGGGGCAGTCTGTCATATTGTGGTTTCCAGCATTGCCATTATGTCTTAAGTCATTTTTTTATCTGTAACAAACTTGTTGCTTTGTAGATAAATAAAATGAAGAGGTAAGTTAAACCCTAACTTAATGGCCTATCAAACGTGATCAGCTGCAACAGGTGTTATGGGTTACAGCCCTTAATAACAACCCAAGTGTTCATACTGAAAGGTTCAATTCTACATAAATACCATAAACACCGGTGTATAAGCCACACTCTTGTATTAACCGCACCCCCAACTTTCAGGCATGATTTTGGAAAAAAACCTCCCGAAAAAGCACTCTCGTAAAAATAGTGGTCGTATTTGCAGCATGATAAATAAGTTAATCAACTCTCAAAATACCTTTTAAAAGCATTTTTTTAATCGATTTCCTTATTCTCTCCGACTGACAACAGTTGTCTTCATTGCTAACGTCCATGGTTGAAATGAAAACGATGGAATTTGAATGAAAATAAAGCACAGGAGAACAATGCAAAACGATAGCTTGGTAACCACCCAACATGAAAATGTTCTCTTTCGCATTAGCCGTGCATGGATATCATGTTTATCAAGACATAATGAAGCCATCGATTGGAGAAAAACTTGTTGCTAAACGAGAGTTTGACAACCCTATGGACTAGCAAGTCGTGAAAGTAGTGCTGGGAGTTTACCTGCTCAAACATACTGCAAATGAAACGCTTGAAAGAACTACTGGCGAACAAGATTCGGGTTTAGAACCTGAAGATCCAAACAAACAGCTCCTTAAGGAGCCATCACTTCTACTGAAAGCAATGATTAACAAAAGGTTTCAGTATGTTTAATCTTTATTTACTGAAGGTTTTCAGTTCAATTTATGACCCCTTCAAGTCCTTTTACTTCCTCTGAAAGCAATGGTCTCATGTATAAGCCGCACCCGTGATTTTTGCCCAAAACTTAAGCAAAAAAGTGCAACTTATACACAAGTGTTTACGGTAAAAAACAGTCAAACACTGCTATATAAGCATGTTAACATGCAGACTTCAGTGCATCAAGAATCACTTACTCTTTTCTCAATCTTTCATCGTGTGCTTTTTCACAAGGTCCTATAATAAAACATAGGATTATTAACAGAGCTTGAAATAGGGACTCATTGGTTGCCAATGCAACCAAAAATTGAGTGCTGGTGACCAGATATTAAGAAATGGTAGCCAGTGATTGATTCACCTCATCCTTACTTGTGATTGAAAGATACAACTTTGTTAGTAGATATAACAAAACAAACCCAGAATTCTTAAATCACTGACTAGATTATTATGTTTAAAGCAGCAGCTTCTTTATAAAGAGGTATTGCAGGCCAACTAAACAATGTGCACAGACTAAACCCAATAGGTCTGTTGACCACACCAAGCCTTGGCCCCATTCATGTTACATTGGAGGAATTTGAAAATGGAGGTTTGGCTCTGAAAATATGTCAAATATTTTCCCTTCATACTATACCGGAGGAATTTTAAGATGAAAAAATCACCAGTCATTTTGAATTTGTGTTTAAGGAAAACTCAGTTGGGGAAATAATTTGATTACTGTGACTACATTATTTCCGTAAAGCTCTGTTTTCAAAATTATCTGTCCACAAAAAAATAAAAAGCCTGCTTTTTCAAATTCCTCTTGTTTGAAGAGTGTCTTTAAAAAGCTCTCTTTCCATGATGGAGTAGTACATGTATGGATGGTAGGCCTAAAATTGCTTGCTGGATGGTACATGGGAACTTCATATAATTAGCCAATCACTGAGCTTATTTGCATTAAGACACTTGAATTCAGCTATATGGTAGGAATTTTATGTGATGCAAATTTGAAAGATTTTGATAGCGATTTAATATTTTTTAAGAAGGATGCCAACCTGAAAGTTTTTTAAGTGACTTACAAAGAATTTGGACAGTTAAAATGAAGTAAAAAACAATAATTGAAGAAAGCAAAACCATATTAGCAATAAGCATGTATTCATAATGTCACCAAACTATGTACACAAATGCGACTAAATTCCATTGGACATCATGTTTTGGTCTAGAACCATGCTAATTCCATGTATGACCTGTTTTACTGGTAATCCTCTTTGGGTTGCAGAGCTCTATAACATTTGATAAAAGGTCACTTTAAGCTCATTTTCAAGTGATTTTGTTGTTGCAAAATTGACCAAGCTTAGCAAAGTGATGGTCAGACAATATACTCTTTGTAGCCAAAAGTAACCTGTTATTTTTTGGAAAAAAAAGACAGTAGCCACATGCAGTCTTCACCTGTCTATTTTTTTCTAATGCAGTGTTTTGATCTCAAACTCTGTGGTTTTTTACACTACAGTGTTTGGTGAAATTAAATTATTTGCGATGCTGTGGTTTCTTTCTTGACCTTCCTTAGACCAAAATTTAGGGCATAAACTTTGTTAATGCATACAATTTACAGTTGTATAGTAAGCGTGAAACATTGTGTTTAAAAATCCAATCCAAAGCTATTTTTGACCTTTAGTATTGATACAAAAGCAATGATAAAAGTTGTGATGTGATTATTTTGTGGAAAATAGTCGAGGTATTAAAAAGGTACAAGGTCATGTGCAGAAGTTCATATCCTTGGGTATAAAACAGATATTGTGTTGATGTTGTTTTGTTGACTTTTTTGCAGCGAGTTGGTGTTTGTTCCTTTTTTTGCTGTGTCAGAACCCCCCATGTTCCCATCACAAAATGATGCAGATGGAGTGCTTGCCTACAATTTTAGTTAATTTTAATGAATTCAGCTTTAAGATAACATCTGCATCCACTTGTAATTTTAGAAAAGATGACTTTGTAGATACTTTAAAATTTATGCTTACAATTTCTTATTGCATATGTCGCTGACTTAAGATCAAACGTTTTTACTGTAAATACCCCTAGTTTTTAGTTTTTTAGTTACTTAGTGATTAGTTAATTGCAAACGACCCCACAAGCTCATGTAGCTTTAATACTTATTGTTTTAAATGGATCATTGAGCAGAAAATGACAAAATTTAGGTGGGCACACTGTCTGCATAAAATCGCTTAAAACTTTCTCGTGGATGTAATAAAAAGCAGGAGGCCATTTTTGAGAGATACTTTAATATTTCATGGCACAAAGGGGTAGTAAGGGATACATAGCTACGGCAAATGGTAAAATGAGTATAGGGGCCGTCTAAGCTTGTATTTGGCCATCATGGCGGATCCCTGTGTGGAAACAGCATCTCGACAGTTCACGGTTCCTTCCATTAACATATATTGGAAAGAGATTCTGCTACTATATTTATACTTACCAAGGTCAGATCTTGTATTAACAAAAAGCTGACATGGGCAGAATCCACAAAGGAAGTGTTTGCAAACCTTCATGATCAAAGAAGATGAAAGATATAGTCAGAAGAATGAAACCAAAATATAAGGCAAAAGTAATTTGTATTGAGACATACGTTTAGTTTTTAAATACCTGAGGATCTGACCAATGTAGTGCAGTCTTTTTTTCATTGGGGGCCCGATCTCTATCGACCCCCATTAACTCATCCAACAACGCGGCCGCCGAAAGCATCGACATCTTGGAGCACACGAGTCAGCGAAGGAATATCCCGTCATCCTTTGAGTTGTAAACGAGTTGGTGTTTTTATGAGAGCTTGGGTACTAGATACCAGTGAAGCCCCAGTTAAAATCGATTTTTCCCGGAAACTTCTTGTGACTACGTTCGTTGTAGCAAGAAAATTCCGCAACCCTCATGTTTTCATCGAGAAAGAGGGAAATTTTTCAGTGTAGATAATGGAAGATAGCAAATTACGTGAGATCAACGAAATTGTATCATCTCCCGAAAACATGGCCAAAAACTCCGTAAGCCTTTTAATGGAAGCTGCTTCTCAAGTCGGAGAGACGGTAAGCTTTACTTATGTCGATGAATTGGAACTTTCAAATACAAGACTCTTTGAATGTGAGGTCAAAGTTGGACGTCTGACAAAATGCAGAGGATCAGGAATCAATAAAAAAATGGCCAAAGCAAACGCTGCTGACCAAGCCTTGGAACTTATCAGAGGCAGAACTAGCGGCAGTACAAAGTTGCCTGTAAAATCCAAGGTAAGAACACTGCAGTTTCGAAGCAAGTGCCCCATTTTCTCGCAGATAAAGGCAAAGCACAGTCTGTCTACGAGCCAAGTGGACAATCAGGCAGGTGCTTATGTGGTTCCTCCTTTCTGTAGCATGAACCGACTAGTAGGAGTATTTCTACCCTCCCTTCCCCTGCGTGATAGGATGCTAGTCCATCACAGGGGTTACTCCTCAGCGTTAAATCTGCTGCACTTTGAGAGAGGTGTATTGCCCAAGAATGTAACACAACGTCCCTAGATCCAGAGTAGAATTCAATAACCAAGCCCATGAGACCATAGCCTGTTATCAGGCTCCCTGCTTTTGATGAAGGACAGCAAATTTGGCACAAAGCGAGGTGCAAAGGGCTGAGCAGGGAGGGGAGCCTGCATGCAAGTCTCAGAATATCCAATATCTGCATCCAAATTTTGCACGCAAAGCACTGATTTGTTTATTGTAATTACCCATGATTGACCCAAAGCCAGTGTGTGGAACTAGTCTTGAACTTTATATTTGCTTACTTGCAGATGTCACCAAGCCATACATCATCACAAGCTGCAAGACTAAGTCCAAGAACAGTTTCTTTAAGTCCAGCTGGTAGGGATATACAAGATTCTGCAAACACAGCAGACAGTAACCCCATTGGCACACTGCAGGAGATGTGTATGAAAAACAACTGGACTCCACCAACTTATGACTTAGCTTGTGAAACAGGAGAATCACATTTGAAGACCTTTATTTATGAATGCAAGGTTCTGAATAAGTAGAAAGCATCAAATAAGATAGGAGAAAATATAATGAACAAAGATATGAATTTTGCCTGAAACTACCTCTGTTTTATTTTTTAACTATAACATAGAGCATGCTGGGTATAGTGTCATGCATTAATGTTGGAACATTCCCCTAGTAACAAATCTCCTTTTGGAATAAAATTTTGTTTCCTCCAAAGGTCACGCCATCACAAAACCAACCTTAGTATGGAAGATGATAAGCTGTAATTTTATTGAAGGTTCAAAATTGTCCAAACCATTCAACTGTGTGTTAAAGTTTAAAATTGTCCAAATCATTTGGCATCTATATTCATATGCAGCTGTGCTAAAATTGCAATTGTTAGCACTTCTTTAGTTTATTGTAATAATTATAACAAAATTTTAAATCTGATTATATTCTTTTAGCATACCATTATTTTCAAATGAGAATTTATTGGACAGTTTGCTCTTCCATCCTAGAGCCATTTGCACATTATCTGAAGTTGCACTTGCACAAGTAAAATAACATTTCTATACTAATCTCATACCAATCAGCAATCAATCAGAATCATATGCGAATAAAATTTTTTTACTAATCTTGTACAAGTCAGCCATCGGTTATGTTCATTTATAGTGTCCCCAATTAGCAAAAGCAGTGCTAAAATTAATACCATGCTACTTATAAAATAAGGTGAGGGTTCTACTAATCTCATGCCAATTTCTTTCCAATGACTGCAAAGCATTCAACCTTTTAAAGCAGCCACTCTCCATTTTACCTAGGTTGTCACTAAATTAATGCTTCCTTGTTTCTTGGTGAACCTGTGTTTTTATTTCTTCTCATCTTGAGCAATGCTATTGTTTCAGGTTGAATCTTGGATTGCTCAGGGACAAGGGAAAAATAAAAAATCAGCCAAGAAACTTGCTGCAGACAATCTTTTAGGCATGATCAATGAGGCTGTTAAAAGAGTAAGTACAGCTGCATAAAACACTGGCCTTTTTTACCTCCTAGAGTTTGATATGTGTATTCTCACTGTTTGTTTTCCAAAAACTAAAAATATAGGTCTCAGTTGTTACTTAAGGTATTGTTTGCAAGCCTACAGGCCCACACTTTTGACAACTTTCAGGGATGTTTCTAAGAAGCTGTGTTACCAGTTTTTAAAAGCTGGTATTTGAAATGTTTGTTTTTATTTTTTTTGCTTAGAGTTCTTCTCCACATGAACTTTATCCAAGCCCCGTGTCTGGGAGCCCGTTTAGGAACTTTCTAAACAAGTGGCCTAAAGTGAGTCCCCAGTCAGGACCTAGTGCCTCCACAAGCCGTCAAACCCTATCACCAGTTCCCTTTCTATCAAGCCCATTGTATGATGAAATGGAATGTGAAGATGAGCAGAGTTTTGAGGAAACATCTCATGATATTCTACCACCTGTTACTGAAGATGTCACCAGTAAGGAGTTTTGCTTGTCACTCAAAGACAGAAGTGAAACCGAAAGCTTTACTGTGACATATCACGATTTACCAGAAAAAGGTTACAGTGGCAATTATATGTGTTTTGTGAGGCTTGATACCAGGCCACCGACAGTGTGCAGTGGAATGGGACCCACAAAAGCATACGCACACGAGAATGCGGCTAAGAGTGCCATGCTATATTTGAACACAGTCTCAAGCTAGCTGAGTTGAATGACATATCTACAACTTGTACTTACGAGTGCACTGCGGTAGACGATCTCATATCGCACCTAAGAGATTCAAAACTCAAGCCATCCATCAGAATTTTGTTTACACAAAATAATATGGGAACTGTTCAAAAACACCCTAGGGAGAGCACTCCGGACGTAATGCTTCCTCAAGAGTATTAAGAAAATAATGAATTCACAAATGAAAACAGCTTCTTGCAAAGAAAATCATGAAAAAACTGCCTGTATGTTCTTCATGTTTAAGTATCTCAGTAAGCTCAGTTCCAAGTACAATTCTCTGAGGCATTGTGTCGGGTTGTGATTTGTCACCAATACTACGGGGTTGAAACTAGCGAACAATAACGTTGCGTTTTCTCAGATTTTTTACAGATTGTTTTAGCTGAAATTAATTAGTATAAAAGTAGCAAGGAATTAATTTTAAAAAATTTCCTCTCTATAATTTCAAAGCAAGTCGCACAGATGCGTAGAAACGTCGCCGGCAAACATCTGCTATGACGAATAGTCGGCCAGTTCTAGGCTTTCGGTAGTTGGTGACGAGTGAAAGGAATCTAAGCTAAGTACAATTGACATGATTGCCCTTGGTCGGATGGATCTGAGTTGTTTAGCAGCGCCGGTTAACAGCGCGTGACCACATAACTATGGAAAAGGTATAACGTAACATGCCAATCTATATAACTACGTTGATTTTCCACAAACAAAATTCGAGAACGCGACAGCTGTGCTCTACCGTTTTCAAGCTCTTTGCAAAAGGCGTGGCGGCAGAGAAGCAAAAGATACACTCTTCGCGTTTTTGACTGCTCACACGCAAGTCAAAGAGAATTGCTAGTATTTGACGAAGGAATTGGGTGACTAGTGTTTTTACGCTTCCTCTGCGGAAAACGATGGCAATGTGATGAGTTTTAGAACGCACAGCTAGCTCCATTCGTAGCAACCGGACCTTTTTCTCAGAACTGCCGAAAGGAATCATTCCCGGGGGGGGAGTACTCCTTGGAATTTTTGGTGGGGGTGTGCCGTCCGAATCTCCAAATCCAGACTCAATTTCAGACCAAAAAATGCCATTTTCCACACCCGTTTTCAGACCTGGCCTCAAAAATCCATACCCGTTTTTAGACCTGACCTTGATTTTCAGATGTGGCTTTAGAAAGTCGTTACATTATTAACAAATCTACCACAAGTTGTAACAAATAAAGCGTTGCGGTTACAAATTTTCACACTGGCTTTGTAGTACGCGATTAAGCATAGCATACGAATCAGTGCTGAACGGAAGTCAACGTAACAAAGATGAAGAGGTAAAATTTAGCTGGAATGATGTCTTTTTTCTATTTCTCTCTCACCGGTTACTCGCCCCGGTTGCTGGGAAGAAAAATAAAGTTCATAAGCTTTCGTGAACGTCCCCCCGATAACCATACCCAATTTCAGACCAAAATGTTCAAAATCTATACCCGTTTTCAGACCAACACGGCTCAAAAACCATACCCTTTGGGGCGCCACATACCTATATACCTGATATAGGGGAGTACCCCCGGGGGAATCATTACCCCAGACTTTACTGGAATCGATAACCATGCTAAATTCCAATCATCAAGCCCGCCCGTAAATCCAAAGAATGCACTCGGCATGTCAAAACTACCAATATACATATAGGCTGCATGGTGCACGCAAATATACTTACGAGGGTCTTGTACATTCAGATACAAATTGTTCTTGCTGAGTCAGTTATTTTATATTCATAAGAGTGTTTCAGTTAAAACGTTGGAAAACCCAGAAAATCAAACTTAACTTTCCTAGATATGCACATGGATAAATACTTATTTTAGGAAACTTGAATAATTACAATACCAGGTGAAAGAGATTTTTATTATCTCACATGGATACCTGTTACATGTAACGGCATAACACTGAGATTAACAGCCTGGTAACGCAGAGAACTCTTCTCCAGAAACCAAAAATAGGATGAGCAGCTGAAAAGATGAATCAATGTATCAGTGACGCGGTCTCTTGGCTGTTCCGTATGAAAAAGGCTCTACTATACCCCCAATTAACAACTTATTTATTTGCACTGAATAAATATTTTGGAGAAATTCTTCTTGTAAGTTGTGTTCTTCTGTTTCAGATTTGAAGACACGACAGCGTTGTAGTAGGTGTATTAAGCGTAACGTTTTTAAAATTGAGTAGTTTTTCGCGTTTTACTTTACGTCTGTGTGTTATTAAGCTGTGGTCGACTTTGAAAAAGAAGTAGAGATTTTCCATATCAAGGTTCAAAGTGGTTCAAACCAGAGCAACGCAAGTGACTGCATCGAAAATTATTGCCTTGTATCACTGCCATATTAGTTTCTTTACACTGAGCTGCCTACAAAGGCTAAAAATGTTTCATATACTATGTTAAAAATCATATCATAATCGCTTTTCGTTATTACTAACATATATATTCCATTTGTCAGAATTACGTTGGAAGTTGAATTCCTTGTCATTCGAAATGTCAAAGCTCTGTATCTTCTAAAACGTGAACCTTGAAAACCAATCCATTAAGATTGTATTGTTCGATACTCCCAACTTCTTGCACTTGGAGAATTTGAAACAACACGTTTAAGGTTGCTTGGTCCCTGTGTCGTGTTGAGTTTTTTCGATAAAGTCCTTCCAGTTCTTGCTTGTAGGACGAGATTTCCAAAAGTCTGGCAAACTTCTCCTCGTCACTGAGTTTCCGACCTGCGAATTTCGTCAACAGAACGAAACACGTTGCCTTGTCAATTGTCCTCGGCATACTGGTTTATTCTTGTCCACGGCCGCCGTGTGAATGTACGATTCACCGCGGTCCATACGCGTTTAATACTCAGTGTTGTTACTGAATGAACACCTTCTCGGCACCAATACTCTGAATGGTTATGACATTTTCTTGTTCAGATGGAAACACGAGAAACGTTTCACGTGGGCAATTTGGTTAAACCCACGTTTGATCAACTGTGAGTGGTGTAAACTTAACATACATGATCAATATTTGTCATCAATATTTGTTTCTTAAACAATACAGTATTTACGTAGGTACTTCCAATTATCCTTGCCTTATCTCAGCGTTCATCTGTAAGCAATGCTTTAATCATTTTGCTGTGTTTTGATTAAAATACGCTTGTGCCCTTTCAGATGAGCCTGTAAACTACTGTGTGCAGCAAAAATGTGATGTCGTGGATCGGTGAAAACTTGGAACAGTAAGGCCTCACTCAAAAGAACATAGAATAAATATGTCACTGAAGGACAACATTCGACGCTTATTTAAACACACTGTCCATTGTGTCAAAACAATGTCGTTAAACAACTTTCATATCTTGGTCACGCTATTAAGGCTACATGCTTTTAAAATAAAGAAAAAAGAAACAGAAAGAATGATATATATATACGATAATAAAAAGAGCTATTAGAAATTTGAGATAATTACGTCATAACCAAATTACGTGTAGTTTTTTTTAGGACAAATTGAGTTTCACTTGACTAATTTGTAAACCTGTTGATCATTGATGTTGATCATTCCAAGGCATATTATGCAGGGTTACATACAGGTGCCATTGTCGTTATTTGGTGGCGCAATCTCGTCCCCAGAGCCCACGTTACCCTTGTCCTGCGGAACGGGAAAACGAGAGACTCTGGGATAATCTGTTT
>Ga0126337_10002329_pt1 | contig 12039 bp, 8 predicted proteins | sample DipCmetagenome_FD_92527 | JGI IMG/M metagenome (GOLD analysis project Ga0126337, IMG submission 92527) | Coral microbial communities from La Bocana,Puerto Morelos, Mexico - Diploria C A metagenome | ecosystem: Host-associated > Invertebrates > Cnidaria > Coral | place: La Bocana,Puerto Morelos... | reverse complement strand
TTGTCTTTGCGCGCACGTGAGCTGCACGTGTATTTCTGCGAGCACCAGCAGTCTATGAGTCGCCGTTTGAAAAAAAAAATCGAGTCGTAATTACATTACGTAATAGCCAACTCATTGAATTCAATAAGAGGGATATCGAATTGTCTTTGCGCGCACGTGAGCTGCACGTGTATTTCTGCGAGCACCAGCAGTCTATGAGTCGCCGTTTGTAAAAATATGATTTATATATCATTTTTTCAAATTTTTAAATCAAGTTTTGTGAAATGAAATCATGTATTTATGATTTCCTATTCAAATACAAGCTAACTACGATTGAATTGGAGTTACTAATGATTGTCTCTTTTCTCACCAGGCCTGGTAAGCGGCCTATGGTTTCCCATTCGTCTGATGCATCAAGCTGAGTGGTGTAAAAAACACACAAAGGTACCTCCTTTTCGCATGCTTGTATCTTACTAAGCTAAGCAACGTTAAAAGTTCAAATCACATTTCTCCTCTGCTCCCTTGTCGTTGAGAAGAAGACCCCGGTTGCGGCTGGTGACGTGACCAAAAATATCTGTTGGGCGGAACGGGTGGTAGAGCGCTTGTGATTGTTGCTGTTATAACCTTGTGTCTGATTTGTGGCTAAAAACTACCTGCTTTATCGAGGTTCGAAGTCAAATTTTTGCCGATGAAGAATGTAACATTATTTCTTTTCTACCGTCTCCAAATATAGATGACAGCCAAATCAGTAGAGCACAAACTCTTTGAGGGTTAGCACATGAAAAAAATCACGTACCGAATTGAAGTGAAACAAGTGACCCAGCCCCTTGAATCTTTTTGTTCGGTGGTAATTATCTTTCTTCTCTTTTTAGTTTTTCACAAAGAATTATTGACAATTATGGCAATAGTAAAATTTTGAAGATTTGATGTTGTTTTAAAGTTAGAATTAAAATTGGTAGACGTACACCAAATAGTTGCCCAGCAACCTAGGGTACCCTATCGGGGGCCTTCAACTGTCTGGTGGTGCTACAAAATTTTTTTTTTTTGCCTCAGTTTGAACCCACTTTAAACTTCCTAAAATTTCACTTCAATGCAAGTCTACCTACGCATTAACAGAGTTGCTTATATCGCCGTACCAAATTTCCCTCATTTGACAGAAGAGATGCGTATTTACTTTGTTGAGGCCTAGAGTTCCCATGTCTCGTTCGATAAAACCGAACTGGCATAATACTTTGACGTTTAAGTGAAGGGCACAAAAGGTTACCATAGCAACAATATAACCTGCTAAAAACACCCTTAATTTCAGCTTCTAGTGCTTATAACTCAAAACCAAGCTCGGACCGTCATTTTGTAATATCGAAATTGAAATCAAATTGATAAGACGGAACCTTTTTAAAGGGGATTCAAAGCCATCTTAAATTTTCTACTTTTCGATTTTCTATTCGATAAAATAGGGGTCACCAAGCTCGTTTCTGCGTTGTAAGCGCTCAAAGCTAATACTAAGGGTGTTTTTAGCAAGTCATATTGTTACTATGGTAACTTGTCATATAAAAAAAGATGACCGCAACTTGTTTTCCATTATTGGAAATTTTAAGATATAATTATTGTAGCATCATTTGTTAAACGGTGGTAATATTCATCCTCCAAAGTATGGCTGTTAGAAAAGTGCTGGAAACTGTTACCAGCCTCCTTACGTCACGCAAGCAGACGGGTCTAGGACCGTTGGATTGTTCTAAACCCAGAAAAAGAGATGATTCAAGTTGGCTGCTCAGCGAATGATGATTTATTTCGAGTTTTTAGCAAATCACTGTGGTATAAGCACGAAAAAAAAATGAAACGGATGACTCTTTCATTTACTTTCTCTATCTTGTCGGTATACGTCCAAGAGTTAAGATCGTGCTAAGAACACATTAAAAGTTACTAGAGAAAGTTTAAAAAGGCAGGAAGAAACAACAGGTAACGAATTTGCTGGCTTTTTCCAAGCTACCCTCCTTCACTAAACAAATTCAAACCACTGTGAGTTTTTCTGTAACTACAAGCTCTACGACGTAAGACTGTGTTTCTTCAGCTTCTTCAGGCTGTTGTTTTACACACTTCATAAGTGATGTAATCGAGGCTCCTGCTATCAGTATTGCACCCGCAGTGTAAAACGTGGCGTTGTACGAGCCAAGCTTGTCAGCCATCAAACCTGAGAACACATCAAAACAAAGAAAACGCAAGTTAATGGACGTTTTTGGCGATGTGGCGGCAATTTTGAATTCTATTGTTTCAAATAGCTATTATGTGATGCTTAGGGGGTACACTCGGGTATAGTGATAGCAATAGAATTCAAAATGGCCGCCGTATGGCCCAAAAGTTTGTTGTAGTCCAATACTGTCATATCGTTTGCATGCAGAGTTATCGAAATGAACCAAGACAAGTATTCTACTGGTTCTCAACTTTCCCGTAGAGAGATAAGAGCTAGTTTTTATAAATCTAATTTGCCAATACTGAGTTACTATTTCAGGAAAATTTTAAAGAATTTAAATATCAAAAATAGAAAAGAAAAAAAATACTCTAAATCTCACCAGCCATTGGAGATCCGATAGCAAAACTCACACCAGTGAAAAAGAATATAAAACCCCACCCTTGATTGATTTTGTGTTTGCCACAACACTCCAAAACTAGCAGGGACAGTTGCCCAAGCATCGCTCCTTCCATGAGTCCCGCCACGATGAAAATGGCTAGAACAGAGGTGAACGATCTTGCTAATGGCAGGCATAGCACACACAATCCATATATTGTTACGCCTCCTTGATAAAGATGTAGTCTTTTAAAGTATCTTAAGTCTCCAAGTTTGCAGAACACGTTGCGACTGATGAAAGATGTAATGGCCATGTATGTGAAAATCATCGAGGCCTTGTTCCCGGGAATATGAAGTTCCTGCTCACAATGCTTGACCTGCAAAACGAAGCCCAACACAAGGTTGTTGCGAAAGCAGTTTCGGTTCTAATTTCATTCTTTCGTTTATTTGTTGTCTGCCAGTCTGTCAGTCATTGAGTCAGTCAGTCAGTCAGTCAGTCTGTCTGTCTGTCTATCAATCAGTCAATCGGTAAATTAGTTAATCAGCAAATCATTAAATCAGTCACATTGTCAATCAGTCTATGCGTATGTAGAGCGATCGACAGGCATAAGCAGTCCTCAGTCAGTCACTCACTTCATCAATCACCTGCCGTTTAGACAGTTAACGCTCTGAAATAATCGGTGACCCCATTTTTTTTCTTTTCATAGATTACTGATTTTCTCCATTTGACAAACAAAAAGCTGAACGCGAAAAGTTACAAATATTTCACATTTCCTGCTTCCGTGCGACCAACGTTTTCTCAAAATATTGACGGACAAGACTAATATGAATTCTTCTTCAGCGCCTATTCTACCTCAAGTAATGACATCATCTGGAAGACTTTCCTTAATAAATTTAGTTGCCTTGCGTTAAGAACGTTTGGTTGTTATAAATTTCAGTGGTTAGCTAGTTTTATTGATGATAGTTGTACGCAAAGCTTCTAAAAAAAGCATGTTCTTTGAAGCACCTTATCTCAAAAACGAGCAAGGTTATCCTCCGCTTTTGCCATTTTGGCAAAAGTTATCTTTAACTTGCTGCATTGGAAGTTGTAAAAAACTGTGTACGTGAGAATATTTCGGACGCGAATATTCTTAAGAACTGCTTTTATAGGTAATCATACGGTTTCGAGTTTAATTTGAATTAACTTGCGGGAGTGAGTTTTTCAAAAAGCTGAAATTGTACAATCTGCTTCCGCAAGTGCAATTTCAGCTTTTTAAAAAACTCACAAGTGCAAATTCATTCCAAATTAAAACGAGAAAAACCGTATGATTACTTATTAATAACCTAACATTAAAAAAAATTGTGTAGAGAAAGTGCCTGAATAACAGTTTACGTACAAAATTTTCGTCATCATTTTACGTGATATCTTTGGCTTAGAAAAGTTCCTCTTTTTCTTTCAGGTAATCATAATCCAGAATTACCATGTGTAACTTGCACTGGTGTTATACTGGAACTGCACTGCTCTCAGCCAATCGGAATCGAGTATTTTTTCATGCATATTATTGTTTGCGAAATTGCCGTTTTTTGTCTGGTAAGCAAAGCTCTAAAAGATATTAATTCCTAGTGTAGTTTACTTTATTAATGACTTACTATATGAACGGCAGGAACCCAGTAGGCAAAGATAACAACAGTCAATGAAGACAATAAGATTAAGAAGGAGTGATTCCTCCAAAGAGATACATTCTTTCTTGTTCCTTCCTGGTATCTTAGTTTCCCATTTGTGTTGGCGTTGTTGTGTTTCTCCTTCATGTTTTCCAAAGGTACAAACACAGCTGAGCAAAAACCGCATATAATGTGCAAAAGAGCAAATCCTATAAGTGGTCCCCGCCATCCAAACTTATTTAGAAGTGACTGTGTGATTTGAGTCATGACAAACATTCCGATCGCTGGTGCCGATGCCACAATGCCGCTGGCCACCGAGCGCCATTTGACAAAATACTGCAGAACGATCAAAGAACAAGAATTGAAGATCATTACATGCCCAACGCCTGACAGAACGCCGACTGTTAGGTACATCATCCAGAGTTTTGACGACAGTGAGGCAAGGAAGAAGCCCGTGATTCCTGCCAATGAACCCAGAATAGCGGTGAACCTGTAGCTAAAACGCTCGATGATATGAGAAGAGATAGGGCTGAACAAACAACCACATGCAGTGTACAGAGAGCCTACCCATGCTGTAAAATAACAAATTTTCAATTAATACAATTGGGGAGCAAGCAAGCAAGGGCAGCGTTCATGGGTATCGCTTGCCGAGCACCGCGGGCGAACTCGATTCTCTCTTGGGGTCGCCAGACACAATGGTCCTTTTTACTTCAGAAAAAAATTTGTCACTATTTAAAACCTAGACTGGCTGCCGGTCATATAGCCACTAAAATAAAGAATATCATTTTCAGACACCATTTTACTAGCTCAGTGGTTTCCATTAGCAATTACAGTGAAAAGCTTCATGAAGCCTAACAGTTTGATTTAAGGCGTACTGTTTAGTTAATTCTTGATGTCCTGTATATACTTAGATCAGTTTTGGGACTCACTGTAGCTTTTTTTTTGTGCCTGTATCAGGATTATTTACCTGTTGCTTGTCGTGTTTCGTCAAAGTATTCCATCAACGGAGGTAGAAGTAATCCAAAGCAGTATGTGATCCCTACGACAATTACAACGGATATAGCAGAAGAGGCACACACCAGCCATGACCACCAGCTATCAGGACGGCACGTAGGAACTTCATGTTCCTCGCAAGCAGCTTGATCATCTCCATTACTCTGAGAGAGCGAAGTCATGACATCTGAGCGTGCTATCGAGGACTCTAACGTAGGTTCAGCAAGAACTTTTAAATGTTATTTGCAGTTGCGAACAAATCTAGTTTAGCGCATTATTCAAATGTATTCCAACAGCTGCTTACACCAACAGATGCCACGTCCCTAATCATTTTCCTAAACGGAAGCATCGAGAAAGCCGTCAGCCGCGTACAAGAGTATAGCCGGCCTTACATAACGAAGGGCTAGCCCTTAGATCACCAGGTTGTCATCGGGTTTACATCTGATGCCCCGGAAGTGAGGCTGTATTAAATTAGCATTTTAAACATTTAAAAAAAGCCACTGAAACAAAAATTCTTTTATCCATTTTTCTGGAATAAGTTTTCTGTTTTCATTTTCTTAACTTAGTAACAAACCTCCTTAGGTCCATTACAGTCAGGAAATCACGAGATATCTGAAAAACGAGACTGTTTTCATTTTCTTAACTTAGTAACAAACCTCCTAAGTTCCATTACAGTCACGAAATCACGAGATATCTGAAAAACGAGACTGTGCTATCAAATCACCGGAAATGTTAATTCACCAGTATCTGTAATGATCGTTGTATAAAAAAAAATTAAAAATTAAAAATCAAAAAATTAATAAATAAATAACCATTCGGTTGACGAAGCCAAAAAAAAAAAAAGATCCGTACAGAAGATAAATAAAGAAGGCACTTCTTCACGCATTACGTCTGTGGGCTGTCCCAAGATTCAGATACTTGTAGAACTGTGTACCAAACTTACAGAGCCCAGTATGGAGCCGCCATTTGGCGCACCTCCATGGTAGGAAAGAAAAAACGTTGACAGGGAGTTGTAACAATTGGGTTTGTATTTTTAAATTAAATTAAAGGACCCCTTTAGCGATTTCCGTTTGCTTCAGAGCATGCTAACACGTTGGGCACCACCGAGTTGAGTTTGAAACTTTGACTGAATCGTCAATCGCTTGTGGGATTGCGGCTTTTCTGTGCTACCATTCTATGCAGGAATCGCAATCAGCAGACCAGAGAAAAGAGAAATCCTTGTCAGCATTGGGACCTATTGAGCAAATTTCGATTCTCTGTTTCGCTTCTCCTACTGCACTTTAGAAATGATGAAAGGGTAATAATAATTTGAGGCTAATGAGGATAATCGTCTCAAGCCAGCACTGTCAACTGATGTCAAATCAGACGGATTCAGTAAGGATACGTTTAAGATACAAAGCAACTGTGAAAGTAAAACTACAACTTTCTTCACGGAGAAAGTTTTTAGAGAGATCTGGTTCTCCCCCTAAATAAGGTGTCATGCGGTTTTACCGACGATTGAGTTCAACACTCCCCCAATAGAGTAAATTCCGACAGGTGACACATCTCAGGCGACGTGATGGAGCTGAAATGACGAAGAACCATAAGCCGTTCAAGCGAAATTTCGACAGTGACAAAAGGAAAAGTTAATTTGGCAGCGACATATTGGCGTTTTAAAAATTAGACAGTCATAGTACCGCATTTTTCGAATGCGTTACTCAATTTAAACAGAAATCAAGATATTCGATGTTTTATTTTCATTTTTGTTACAGAAAATTGATGAGCAAGACGTCAAAACAAAGCAGATTTCTCCCAGATTTCGCCTTCACTGCGTTAAAGATCAGCAAAATTATCATACACGACTGTATTACGAAAGCAATATAGTCACATGATCAACCTCGACAGGTTTTAAAAATGCCATGATATGATATGTAACGAAATCACCCCACGCAAAAATGGCGGCTGGAGGTGATGCGAAACGAAAAGAAAAGTATCGTCCGTGCAGTGTAATCGCAGCTTCTTAACATACCACTCATCTGAAATAGTATTTTTAGGGGTAGTCCATGGACTAGGGGTCAGTGTTTTGTCCATCACCATTTCCTCCAGGTCTTCGTCCCCCGGGGAGGGAAGGGGGTACTCACAAAATAATTGGGTAGGGGTGGGCGGGCCGCTTCCCAAAACCCTTACCCTATTTATGACCAAAGTCTGCGATTTTCCCTATCCTAGTTATGACCTGACCAAAAATGTGAAACCCTATTTATGACCTGATTCTTAGATCATTAGGGGAAGGGCTTTTGTTGCTGGCTTTATCTTCGAAGCGAATTAATTCATATCACCATGAAAACCGTGAAAAAACGACATGTCAGCAGGTAAAGAAACCAACTGCATCAAAGTTAAGTCACGGAAAGTTTAAACCACTGTAATTTTTTCGGTAACCAAAAGTTCTTCTTCGTAGGATGTCGTTTCCTCATCTTCTTCAGGTTGTTGTTTTACAAACGCCATTAGTGATGTAATCGAAGCTCCTACTATCAGTATTGCACCTGTAGTGTAAAACGTAACGGTGTATGAGCCAAGCTTGTCCGCCAGTAAACCTGTTCATCAAAATAGCAGTAAGAGTTACTTGATAACATTTCAATCCTGCTGTATTGTTAACCGGGGATTTTCGAAGCTACACATTAGAAGCCACTCATTACATGAAGGGGTCTCGATGGGGTTAACCGTAAGCCGTAAAACGGGCTAAGAATTTAGCCGTTAGGCGTAAAAATTAATAAACATTTGTATTGTTTCTCGTCTTGGTCGCAATCTCATCTGGCCGAAGCTTTACTGACAAAATGTTATTTAACCAAAGTCTAATTGTACTGAGTGTGAATAAAAATGATTGGAAACATAAATAATAATACTGAACAATAATAACAATAATAATAATAATAATAATAATAATAATAATAATAATAATAATAATAAAAACGGCACATTGAATAAGATTTTCCGCCGCACCAACTTTGCTGAGTGTCTAATGTTTTTCTTTTTGCCGCGACTGCCACTGGGTCTCTGAGGATAGCGATCAACGACAAAACCCAGAGTGGCTAGCAATGCATGTTGCACATGATTACAAGCTTAAACATCAACAGTACCAACGTAAGAGATTTTTTGATAATTTGAGATAATTATAATTTGGCTATAATTTCATATTACACCGAGCAACACGGATTTTCTATTTTCAGTTAGTAGTTTAAAGCAGTGCAGCCAATCAGATTACGTGCTTGCCCTTAGCTTCTTCAGACACCGAGTTCTGTTAAAATGTTGTTCAGAAACCGAGTTCTATTAAAATGCTTACGTATTATGAAATCAGTATTTGAATCTCACCAGCCATTGGAGATCCGAGTCCGCTACCGACACCTATAAAAAACATCAGGTATCCCCACGCTTGATTGACTTTGTGTTTTCCACAACATTCCAAAACTAGCAGGGAATATTGCCCGTTAAAGGCTCCTTCCATGAGTCCATAAACTACGAAGATACCTACAACGGAGCTGAATGATCTGGCCGATGGAAGACACATGACAGACAATCCACAGATTATCATGCCTCCTTGATAAAGATGGAATCTTTTAAAGCATCGTACGTCTCCTAATTTGCAGAATACGTTGCGACCAATGAGAGATGTTATGGCCATGTATGTGAAAATCATGGAGGCTTTGTCTCCCGGAATATGAAGTTCTTGCTCACAATGTTTGACCTGCGAAAAGTAGAGAAACTTTTGATAATTGATCGAGGAATTTTTGATTCAAATTGAATCCATTTGAACTTTAAGAACTTCCTTCTTTGTCGAAAAGAACCTATTCTGGTCATGGACACTGAGAAAACAGGAAGGTAATAACTTCATACTGACGTTTTTTTAGCTAGTTAGCAAGGCCAACATTTATTTTTCTTTTAGTGTAACAATCAGATCACGTTATTCCAGTTCTGAGTTAGATAGTCAGTTCGTTCATTCCGATCGTTAATCGTTCGTATGCTTCCTCAATCACCCTCGGTCAGTTAATCGGTCAGTTTAGGTGGGGAGATAAATATATTCAGATAGCCAGTCATTCGCTTAGTCAGCTGGTCAGTCAGCCAGCCAATCAGGCTTTCAGACACCCAGCCAGCTAGTCACTGCAGTCAATCAGTTAGTCGGGCTATCATGCCGATCATTAAATCAAATCAGTCAGCCACAGACTTGTAGTTACTTACTATGTGTATGGCTGGAACCCAGTAGGCAAATGCAACCAAGGTAAATGAAGACAACATGATCAAGAAGGAAGGATTCCTCCAGAGGGACGTATTCTGTGCTGCAGTTGCTTTAAGCTGGTATATCTTTTTAACCGTGATTTCGTTGTTGCTTTTCTTCTTCATATTGTCCAGAGGGGCAAATGTGGCTGAACAAAAAGCGCATACAACATGCAAAAGAGCAAATCCCAAAATTGCCCCGTGCCATCCAAACTTAGTTAGTAGTGACTGTGTGATTCTAGTCATTACAAACAGGCTCATCGCTGGTGCCGATGCTACAATGCCAATAGCCATCGAACGCCATTTGACAAAATACTGCAGAACGATCAAAAAGGAGGAGTTGTAAATCATTATGTAGCCACAACCGGACAGAATTCCATATGTTAAGTACATCATCCAGAGTTTTGACGACAGCGAGCCAAGAAAGAAGCCAATGATTCCCGCCGTTGACCCCAGGAGAGCAGTGAACCTGTAGCTAAAACGCTCGCTGATATGAGAAACAAAAGGGCTTAATAGACAACCGCTTGCAATGTATAGAGATCCAACCCATGCTGTGAAATAACATATAATCAATTAATAAAATGTATTCTAAAAAAATTAATTAATTATAAATTAATTGTTAAATTGGCACCCCGATTCAGTGCAACGAGGAAGCACTGGAACCCTGAGTATTCTAACTAACTTAGGCAACGGGACACGTTCCTCAGTAATTACCAATATCGGTAGCTATGTGTGTGGGCCTCACCTGCAAACTGACCTTGGAGGATTAAACATCCTTTTTGAATACTAACCTAAACACTATCTACTTTAACGTCATAACTTCAGCTTCAAGACAAAATGGCTCTTTCCAATAACATTCCACAGCGTTAACGTTCTTCTTAAATATATGGTATGAAACCTTCTCTCCTTCCCGCTTGTACGCATCAGGGCTAGTTACTCCTTAGTGAAAACGCTGTAAGAGTTATTACGGCATTTTACCTGTTACTTGTCGTGTTGCATTAAATGTTTCCATGAATGGGGGTAATAGTAACCCAAAGCTAAGTATGACTCCCGCTATAACAACGTTACATATCACTGATGCAACGCAAACCAAGCACGACCAAGGGCTGTCAGGACGGCATCTGGGTTCATCTTCTCGTTGTTCTTTTACGACCTGATCTTCGTTATTGGCTGCGGAGAGCTTAGTCATGACAACTAAGGGTTCTAAAAAGAAAGATAAATACTGATAGATGTAGGTCCCATACAAAACAGTTTTAATTAATTTCTGATAATCTTGATGCTTCGAGATTGGATGTTACTAAAACGAGGAATGGGGAATGGGAAATGGGAAATGGGAAATGGGAATGGGAAATCAAAAATTGTAGAGAAATTGTTGTTAATGCCGAACAGGAGCCCATTACCCGTACCGAATAAATTTTTTTTCAGCGGCTATTATCACATTTTTTTGGAAACGTTTTGCGCCAAAATAAAGGGAATTTGCCGATGATAAGCAGCAAACGGGAGAGGTAACCTTCCTTTCTCGTTATTTCAGTACCTGGGCAATTAACTAGAAGATATTGAAAATCTCGTTTTAAGCGATCGCGCTTCAATCACCAACAATCGGGACGAGATTGAAATATTTTGAGTATAAACACCGGCAGAGGTAATGATGAAGAGACTGAGAACCCATGGAAATTCATGAAATGAAGTGTAAATGCAGGCGTCGGAATTCGCAGCTCGAAAGATCTCACGAGGACGTCGATGCACTGATTTTCGACACCAGACACGTATAATGTTGATTCCAATTCAATTTAATGGTTTACGATCTGATGTCTAAAAACGTCAAACTAAAATACAAACAAAATCTAGTCTAAGCGACACTAAACGAAACTGAGCTAAAACAATAATTATTACATAACGATACAATGAAAAGACGAGCGCACGAAAACCTTAACAATTATCGATTAAAGGATAAAACAAAGACAACAAGGAGAGCAAAAAATACGCTTACCGATTGTCCTCTCTGTACGCCTGAATAGAATTCACAAATGAACGCAGTAATCAACGCAGATAACTCTTTCGTATTAGCTCTCTCGCAAACAACAACGCACGAGGTCATACGAAATCCGATCTTACGCGAAACTAATAACCAACCTTAGCGCTAATATTTAACTTGACAGCTGTTACATGGCTCCCCTAAATTGAGATAATCAATTTAATAAAAACTTAAGTAGTCAGTCAATCAAGTGCTAGATCAAGTGTTAATCAAAATATAAAGTCAAATCCAGTTCACAAGCGTTCGTAGTATCCTTGGGTAAATCAAGTCATTGTAGCTCTAAGGCTCCTCGGCGGGGATCACTGGTCCTCTAATTGGGCTCACACGCAACTAAGTAGAACCAATTTTTGGATTGGCCGTTCTAGAATACTGGTGGGCTTGACTCTTCGACTTGGCAAGGTTACGGCTGGCAACGGCAACTTTCACCTTTCGTACTAAACCATCGGAATCTGGTTCGGCGTCTACAACACGCGCGAGTTGCCACCGATTTCGGGGAAGATCGACTTCCTTTAACAGCACAATGTCGTTGGTTTGGACATTGGGGCGGACGCGGTTCCATTTCTGGCGTTCTTGCAAAGACTGA
>Ga0126337_10002328_pt1 | contig 12039 bp, 9 predicted proteins | sample DipCmetagenome_FD_92527 | JGI IMG/M metagenome (GOLD analysis project Ga0126337, IMG submission 92527) | Coral microbial communities from La Bocana,Puerto Morelos, Mexico - Diploria C A metagenome | ecosystem: Host-associated > Invertebrates > Cnidaria > Coral | place: La Bocana,Puerto Morelos... | reverse complement strand
TGGTGGTAGTGGGCTGATTCATAAAAGAAAAATGATATCGGGGGTTGACTGGGGGCGCACAATATCATATTTTTTTTTTTTTTTGGGAAGTAGATAGAAAAAAAAAAAAAGAAGGGGGGGGGGGGGGGGGGGGGGGGGGGGGGGGGGGAGAAGATAAGAAAAAGTAGGTGCAAGGGGGTGGCCTTAGGGAAAGACAAAAATAGGGTTCTAAAAGAGTGGTTTTTGGGAGGGTGTGGGGGGGGAGGCGCCTGCTTCCTGGCCGTCCATTTGCGCGCTTGTAGCGAAAAACAAACGTCTACAGTCTAAACCGGAACGTACAGACTAAGGAAGGTCATCAAAATTAATAACAGATGGAGCTCTGTGTATGGGAATCTCTGTCAATGTCTGGCTGGTCTCAAGTTAGCGGATTTTTGGAGTGTCTACGGAATGTTTCTTATTGAAAAGCATGGAATTTACATTTTCATTTTACACATGAATGCTATTTTATGACATCAGCTGGCGGATTACATAGTGATCGACCTTATTTGTTTTTTCTTCGTTTTTTTTTGTTTTGTTTTCTGCTCCAGGTGGCTTAAATAAGACGATGAAGATTGCCCTGTACATTGGAGCGCCTCTTGCGGCTGTTTTTCTCTTACTAGCCATTATCTTCGCTGTATGCTTCTGCAGGTAAGTCTGATCTGCTACTCGGCAGAATTTACCAGTCTGACAACCTCAAAATTTGAAGGACAAGATCGAGTACGACAACGACTTTTCCATTGTAGTTGCAACGGTCCTTGTTATCACGTCACATAAACCCATCATCACCCATGTCCGCTCTTTCCATGAGCAACCCCATCTACCTTAAACCAACAAGAGGAACGAGTCTGGTTAGGCTTGCGTTTATAGCGATACCCAAAATAATGAAAGGGGAAAACTGAAACCGCCTCGTTTGGGCGTTGTCATGCAACGCTCCTCCCAAAAAATTCATGTAACAATTTTGTATAGGGAGAAGCATTGCGTGACTTGAGCTAAGTAACGACTTCGTTTGGGGACAACCTGAAAACCATGAAGGAAATTAATACGTTGAGTGAAAATATCTTTATGATCTCTTCCTTGTAGGAGCAGAAACAAGGAAGGATATGAGCCTCCGGTAGAGATAAAGGATGGACGAGGTAGACATAAAACTAGATTACAAACACAGACTCGTCCAGTTTTCTGGCAGTTGTTTCTTCCAAGACTCTCGGCTTGGTTTTATAATCTGATCGCAATGCTGAGCCAAGTTAAACAGGAAAATAAGAAAAAATAAAGAGGAGAAAAAAAAAAAGAGGGGAAAGGAAGAAAAAAGAGGAAAAAGAAAAAATATGAAGACCCCAATGTCTAATCTATTACCAGTAGCTTTTAGTGCTGGAAATTAGCCTTGATGATCCTGGCCATCTTTAGCATTATGGAGGAAATTGATAACCACCCGAAACAACGAAAACTCAGTTCTGACCGTGCCCTTGAATAGTGTTGCTAACCCTAATGGAAATTCGTGGTTTATTTCCAGCGCTAAACTTTAACTGTTGATCGAGTTATATCTTATTGCCCTGGCTTCTCAGTGGCAACATAGTGGAAAGAATTCAAATGCCTCACTTTCGTCATTTTCTCGCAGTTTTAATCTGTAGTAGAGCATCCATTACTTGACCGATGAATCTCACGCTGATTTTCTTGTAGTCATTTTACCGTCCAGTGGCCACAGACTCTACGTTGATCCCAGCAATTATGAAGACCCCGAGGAAGCCTTGCGAGATTTTGCCAAAGAGTTGGACAAGAAGTGGCTCTCATTAGAAAAGATTATTGGAGGAGGTAAATGTAGTAATTATTGACAGAAATGTCGATATTGTGTTTCTCCCCATAAAGCAGTGTCTCCTGTCTGCCTTTTCGTTCAATTGTTCAAAGGTTTGATAATACTATCGACCGGATAATTCACTATCCAGTGAATAAGAATTGATAAAAAAAACCTACGTTATCTACTAGATAGCGATTTATACAGAGCATAGTATTGTTTTAAATTTGGGATATTCCTTCTAGGTAATCTCACTTTTTTTATATAATCGAAAAAATAAGTTGTCACACCGTAGAGGCCTTTTTTAGTTCGAATCTCAAATGCGGTTAACGTTTTTAAGTGATTCATTGCAATAGATTTGTGGCAATGTTTAAAAAAAAGCAGTGAAGAGCTGAAGTAGGAATCCAATTTGAAACAATTGCCGGTCTGTAGCGATTTTTAAGTGTTATGAATAACGAAACTTTGTCGTCAGGTGAATTTGGCGATGTTTACCAAGGGACGCTCACACGACCAGATGAAGAGCCTATTCTTGTTGCTGTCAAGACTTTAAAGGTGAGTTCTGTAGTAACTGTTGTGTTACTTTCCTTTAACTAAGTGATTGCTTAAGTGTATAAGAAGTTAATTTCTTCCTTATAATTAACCTGGGATCACGTTTAAGAATGGTTTTGAAGCTCAGCACACATTTTGATTAGGTAACGTGTTGCGCGGACGTGAAGCAGAGACAAGCCCCTTCGTGTGGACGCCGCATGTTGCTGTGATGCTACGCAAGCTGATGCACACGAAGCGGATATTGGTTCATTTCTATTTTGTAGCTGCGACAGTTTGCAGTAGAGCATTGCACCCGGTCGGCGACATTGAAACCTACGATCATTTTGCGCCTTCATTACCCACAAATTCAATCCAGCAACGTGCTGCGGGGATGCAATTTTGTCCTCGTAACAGACCTCTTTTCGCAAGAGCAGGATGAAAACTTTCGCCTCAACATGTCCCCGCAACATGTGCCCTAGTGTGTGCTGACCTCATAGAAACATACATACAAGATCTGTGTTAGCAAGTGTTGTTTCTGTGGCTTGAGTTGTTTTATTTGAAGTATAATTATTGTTGTAATTTCCCCAGTCTGCTGCTGGCCGAAAAAACCGTCAAGATTTCATTGCTGAAGCCTCTATAATGGGGCAGTTCTGTGACCCAAATGTCATCTTTCTGGAAGGCGTTATAACTAAAAGTAAGTTCAATTGTGAAAAAATTCAACTAGGTGATTGTTGCACTTGTAAATTACTTCTTGACAGTTTATCCAGTATTCTTTCTTTTGTAACAGCTTCACCCTTGATGATTGTTATCGAATTCATGTCAAATGGTTCCCTGGACAACTATCTCAAGGTTAGTGTTGTTCTTATCCGATTATCTGACTGGCTTATTAGACAGAAAAAGGCAATTTTCCTGTAATGTGATTTGAGACCTGAATTGTCGACACGATTGCTGTTGCCCTTTACAACATTAAACTGGATTAATGTATCTATTAAACAGATACTGATACCATGACGAAAAATCCACACCTAATATTGAAATCGTTTTAGACTGTTGTCTAAAGGCTGCAAATTGTTAAACATCAGTTGCACCTCGCTAACTCAAAGAATTCCCCCCTCTCGGATGTTTGGCTATCAGCTATCTCGAACCTCTTGTCATCTTGAACTATTTTTCGTTTCCCTTAAGAGCTGAGATAGCGGGGCTCAACTATAAATTCGCTTGACTTAAATTCCAACTGTATCCTTGAACTGAGCTATGTTTCGCCGGTTTTACTACAAATGCTTGCGTTAAGACCAATGCACCGAACACCCATGAGGTTGACTGTTTATCGGATTAGTTCCTTGTATTAGAGGTAGTAACATTTTATTTCCAATCATTTCTTCGCAGAAATTAGATGGCAAACTTACCATACTTCAGCTTTTGGGAATGGCGCGAGGTGTATCTTCCGGCATGAAATATCTGTCTGAAATGAACTTTGTTCACCGGGTAAGGAGCTGATAACTGCTACCTTCAGTGATGTCAGCGTGATAACATTAGAGCGGTTTTCAATTGACTCAAACTTAAAACCATTCGTGACATCCTTCTAGTTTGTGACATCCTTTCCAGCTGTCACGCGAGCCTGAAATTTTACTTTCTGTGTTACCGATGGTGGCGTAAGGCGACGGGTTTCAAACTAGCAATATTCTTATCGCGTGTGTGCTGAACAGTGTATTGACTTTGTTGGGTAAAATGAGGTTTTGAACAGTGTCACAATTTTAGAGAATTTTGTTTGCTCAGAGCCAGCTGCTGTCAAACTGATTATCGGTGTTTTCTTTATATATTTTTCTTTCTTTCAGGACCTGGCTGCTCGTAATATTTTGGTGTCGGAAAGCATGGTTTGTAAAGTAGCAGATTTTGGTCTGTCCAGAGAACTAGAGGACTCGGCATATGAAACATCAGTGAGTAAAATCTAGCAGATTTAAGGGTTAAATGACTCGGTTACATTGTCATAGCAACGAGTTAGTGAAGAAGATCTGTCTCTGCATACAGGTGCTTATTCAAACGCTCGATTGACCAACAACAATCGGAAATTCGTCAAGATTTCCAAAAACTGGTAATAGTTTTCCTTACGATCTCTTCTTTACCGTCTTGTTGTCACGCAACATTCGACGCAGTGACTGTCTCTTTGGGACAGCAAAGCAAAAGGGGGTCTTATCTACTGTTAGTCTTTTCCTCGTTTAGGTAACTTCAGTGTTTGCCACCCTGTCATTCTCTTGCCCTTTACCCTTTAAGAATTTGCGCGACCGAAAGGTTTACTTTATTTTCTATTTATTTATTTATTTATTTATTTATTTTTTTATTTTCCTTTAGGGAGGTAAGATTCCTGTGAGATGGACGGCGCCAGAGGCGATAGATTATCGTAAATTTACTCCAGCGAGTGACGTGTGGAGCTATGGAGTGCTCTTGTGGGAGATCGTGTCTTTTGGCGAGAGACCTTACTGGGACTGGGGTAACTATGAGGTGAGTCCAAGGGGCTTGGCTTTCGGTCTATATCGGCTGACATCACAAGCTTTAAACAGCTATCCAAGAGTACGACTCCCAGCTTTTGTGGTAGATCTGCAGACTTCACCTTTCACCTTCCACTAACCAGTCTGTATGGATATTATAGTAATCATTAGTAAGTGTGTGGATATCACTCCATGTGGTCCAGGTCTTAGTCTTAGCCATAGACTCATCTGGACTTCTATCTCAAAAGTAGATCAATCAACTCTCTCATTCGGGACACACTCGGGAATTGGAAAAAGTGCCCGTTAGTAGAGCTGCCCGCTTACGAGAGTTATTCCCACCTTAAAAGGAGGGAAAACGCTAAAAAAGGGGATTTAAAAACAGTGTCCGTAAGTAGAGCTGTTCGCTTAAGAGAATGTCTGTTAGGGGAGAGTTGACGGTAGTTTTATAAGTTGCTAATTAAAACCACTGCAAAGAACTAGTCCACATTTATTCGTCAGAAGTGTTTAACTCCAATGATTAATCCATGTGCGGATCATACCTATTTACACTTCCTCCTTTGCCCTGTCTTTTCATTCAAGGTAATGGACCGTGTGAAAGGAGGATACCGTCTTCCACCTCCATTGGTAAGTTTCTTCTCTCCTTTCGCAAATTATGCTCCTGATTTCCGAAATTATTCTCACAAAATGACGTAGATTCTGTACATATAAGCACGCAAATGCGCAATAACGGCACCAAATTATAATGTCTTTCAAGTAAACTGTTGTCCTAAATTTATTTGTGTTTTATGGCAGTTTGTCTCTACCGTAAGCTGTCCAAATTAGCTGCTCGCATGTCTGAACCGTTTGTAAAATGCCTTCAACGACACGCATTGCATGAACATACTACCTAAATTTAATTTACAGTGTAGCCTATGGCACCAGTGTTATCGTGTAATCTCAATTTTCGTCAGTCGCTTCCCCGCGCCATTTCCCTGACTGTTTCTTCTCAAATTATAGTAATACTCGTCATCAGATTTTGGTCTCAACAAGGCAAATATATGCGTTTCTTTCCTTTTCAGGGCTGTCCAAAGGCCATTCATCAAATCATGTTGAACTGCTGGAATACTGAACGCAGTAAGCGACCCAAGTTCGCTGAAATCGTGAAGAAGCTAGACCACCTTATTCGCTCCCCTGACAAGCTCAATGAAGTGTCGACTACAGTCCCAAAGTAAGATAGGTTCTTGAAATGTGTTCTTTGCTTTTGTTGCACCTGCTTTTCGTTTCTGTGTGTGCAATGTTTAGTGACGTGACGGATGACTAGTTTGAAAAGGACGCTATTTGTAAGCAATTAACTTTTGTTTAAGAAAGAAGAGGTAACTTGCGAGAGATTGCAAAAATATTAGGGGTAGACAGGTAAAAACAAAACGAAAGTGCTAGTGTGTTCGAAAATATTTTGCTTCGTTTTAGCTGAGACAAAATCGCATACTTTTAAAACTACATTAGCGTTGTCGGAGCCCAAGGCTAGTAACCTGTCCACCGACATTTCATTTACATTGTGTTCACTGGTGCATCCGTCGTCTGACCCTTTCCAGGTCGCCCAAGATGGAATACACGGAGATGACCACCGTACATGATTGGTTAGAGAGCATCAAGATGGGTCAATACAGCGCTATGTTCAGCAAAGCCGGCTACACGCACCTGGATGAAGTGGCCAAGCAGGATGAACTGGATCTGAACGAGATGGGAATCAAGCTCATCGGGCACAAGAACAAGATTAGGAAGAGTCTGAGAGACGTTAAGAAGACTTTCGAGAAAGACCCGGTCCTTCCGGTGTAACTCTCAGCGCGGAGTGGTGACGAGCCAGGGATTGCGTGAGCCTGCGAACAACAAGGGCATGCTCCTCAGCGTTCTGACAAGAATTTAGATAAGTGCATATAACAACGTATGGCCATGGAGACACCGTGAATTAGTTTTAACGTATTTGACAAGTTTAAGCATTGCAAATTTACCAATTTCGCCACAATACAATTTTTTTCTACAAATAATGAGTTGCCCCACGTAGCAGTAACCTATTTCAAATGGTCGAGTTTTTCCCAATGTATACCGAGTGAATTGCATTAGTAAGGATCCTTACTGCTGTTGTAAATGTGTCCAGGTGCTGCTAATCGACCTTTTCGTCTCTTCACTGAGAGGATGTCTGTCGGTTAGAAATTTGCCTGGGGTCTGGAAAACTTGGCACGATTGTAGCAACGATCGAACATTGCAGAAAAAACATTTTAGTAGAACTGAAAGTGAAAATGTCAGATTGAGACCTTTCTCGCAGTGGAGACCAACTGTCGTAAGTCAATTCCATGTTGGCTGTATCTATAAGAAATGCGGTTTTATCGTAATTTATATTTCTTTGGGAAGTATTAAGTTTGTAATAAGCACGCTACGCTACACGTGTGCACAACTTCTATGCGTTATTTTGCAGAGGTTAAAGTTAAAACTTATTACAGGAGGTTAAAAATGAATATATATGAATAATTGCAAAAATTACAATTATGAATGACTTTGTAGCCAATTTGGAACTTCGTTCGAGCACGTGTATCTCGAAGTATAGTTTGAAATTATATGAATACAATTTGTGGCAATGTACTCTAAATTACCTTTAACTTCAACTTGCTCGTTAAGCAATGAATGCCATATAAAGATACCTTATGCTGATGTACGTTAAAAATCACATTATCATTATTAGTAATTTACTTAATTAGTAATTTTCCTACTTGTTAAAGTTTTGGATTCATTTTTGACATATTTTAACTGGTTGGCAGGGTTCTCAGGTTCCAGTTTCGCTCTTACCGCCTCTGCCATTGTGCTCTTGCCTTTTGGTTGGCCAATTGAAACAGAAAACATCAACTTGTGGCAAAACAACTGTCAAAAATGAATCAAAAATTTCGTCGACCTACCGAGCGTGCAGAATAGTGTTATTAAAGATGGTAGTTTTACGACTTAGTTTAGCAATATTAGTTCTAACTGCGGCTTTTTTAAATACCAGCTCTTTGCTCAAATGCCTGAAAAATCTCTTTTAAGTGTCGAGTAGTTCGTACAAAATGTGCCTAGCGCTAGATTTAAACATGCTGACCAAAGAAGACATGAATTTGACTCTTTCGAAAGCGTTGCTACTCTTTTAAGTACTTTTTCGTCTTAGTGTCTGACATCATATGATTTCTTTGCTAGTTTCTACTGCTTCCTAAAGACGTCCAAAAAGAAAGTATCGATTATATAAAGTAGAAATATTTGACATGAATATTGTATTTTTGGTAAATTAAGTATAGTTTTTCTGCCATTCAGATTTATTGCGCAAAGCCTGTTTAATTTTGGTTTATATTTGATCTAGGTTTATTTCCCAAGTTCTGTCACATCTTTAGTATTTCTTCCTATCGTATTCTTATAGCGTTTGTTTACATTTCATTTTGTAGAGATTTGACTTATTCAAGGTATAGATAATCATATGTAATTCGTAATAAAGATGGTTTCCAATTCGCTTTGTGTAGTTAATGGTCTCGTACTTAAAGGAGCCAAAAAAAACGTCTTTGGATATGTAGCTTAATTGCACAACTACTATAGCCAATAGAGCCAGTAACTAAAACTTGCCAATCACAGTGTTCGATTGTCTCTATTTTGCAAACACTTGATAATGAACTGAAGCCCTACCTTTCTAAACGAACTAAATTGCGCATAAAATGTTCGCCTTTTTTTCTTCATCAATTTTCCTTTGCTTCTTAAAAACTAAAAACAAAGGACTAAATGAGCATTAGCGAAGCCCCCAATCGACCCAGAAAGGGGTGTTTGAAGTTTTCGGTGTCTTTTCATTCCGTGATTGCAGAATTTTCTAAAAAATATTTTAAGTCGTGTAATACATCATTCTCCTTCGCCGCGTCCTAAATTAAGCAACGTTTGCCACTCAAGTCAAAGTAAATACTTTCAAAAATGACTTGCAACCTAACTCTAACACAGCGAGACATTGTTGATACTGATACCACGGATCTTAAAGAATTTCCTGTTTATTCTGATACTTAAAGGAAGCGTCAAGTTGATAAGCGGTGCAAAATTACAAATGTGTCTCTGCGTGTAACTTTTAAGGACGTTCCCTTCGACCCATTCTGTGTTCTAAAATGTCGTCGAAAAGCAATGGTTTATCAGTGAGCCCTGGCACAGTGTTGTCTGTGATTTGTTTGCTTCTTTACTCCGCTGGATTCATTAGAATCGAGCTAAAGTTTAATGATCACGATCAAAGGTTGATGGCTGTCGAGGAAGTCATTTCTCAGATGAAGCACGGAATGGCGGCCACTTGGAATAAAGGTAAGGTGTTCGCGTGTCGCGTAATAGTTTTAACGTAAACCTCCTTCTCTTCTGTAATTCGCTTTAATCGTATCTGTTTTTATGAATTAAAAAGCTTCCGAAAGCATAAACATGATTCAGTTTTGTGCTTGAATAGTTTCAGTAAAGGAATTGAAACCAAATATCTCAAATATCTCTTTGATTTCAAGTAATGCTATACCGCGGAATCGACACGTTTGACCTCATGCAGAAATCCTTAAGTATAAGCGGCAAGAAGTTGGTATTTCATGTCATCAAACCTCTCGTTTATCAGAGAGACAGACTGACCACCCTGACTGAAACAGATTTTTCATAGTCGAATTGGCTTTAATAGAGGGGCTGAGTGTAGTCTAAAACAGATCTTCTGTTTTAAGGTATAACTCTCTATAATTCCTGTTTAGAAATCTCACTGCATCATTCTGAGAAGAAAGAGACAAGCAGTGAAAGGAAGCTCCACAGAATCAGACGTAGCATTGCCAACAATCCAACCTTTAATAATTCAGGAAGCATTAAAGAAGTTTTGGAAGACGTTGTCACCTCCAGTTTTAAAAAGATCTGTCGGAAGAGTGGAAGCCTTAATGCTTGTCCGCGAGGACCGCCGGGACCTCCTGGAAGAAGAGGAAAAAAAGGATCCCAAGGAATCACGGGACCGCCTGGCGCAAGTGGAAAGCGAGGAGTTATGGGACTACCAGGTCAAGGTGGAAAACAAGGAATTATGGGACCACCGGGCTTAAGAGGAGAAAAGGGAATTAAAGGAAATGTCGGGCCACCGGGTATCCCAGGGATTAAAGGTGAACCCGGAGAATCAATTTCGGCACCAAAAGTGACAATTTCCCCGGCTTCACAAGTGACTGTCAACGAAGGCAACCCTGCTGCTCTGTTTTGCTCTGCTACTGGAAATCCCGCTCCCCAGCTATCTTGGGTTAGGGTTAATGGATCGTTACCTAGTGACAGGACCAAAGTGACGTCAGACGGTCTGATGCAGATTGATGACGTTCACCTAGAGGATGCTGGGAAATACAAATGCATGGCGCGCAATATTCTAGGAAAGGATGAAAACGCTGCGGATCTTTTTGTACAGAGTAAGTGGAAATTATAATATTTTATTTTCTCTTTAGGTAACTAACATTGCTTTAGGCAAAAGCCCTTGATATAGAGAGGGCCTGGTGAGAACCAACCCAACAAAGTACATGTATATACTAGCAACAATTATTCTCTTACACTATGTGTAATTTACAATTTCAAATTACAACAAAAGCGTTATTATTTATGAATTCTTACCTAGTCCCAAAGTTAGAAGGTAGACTTGGTGCCGGTTAGTCTGCAAGCGTTTAGATTAGGAACTATAACTCTTAAAGTACAGATCACTTGTGACAAAGAAACCTTAATTTAGCTTATGTCGGTTAACCTAATTTAGATTTAACGCCTAGGGCCAGTTAGGCTGTTGACAGAATATTTATTTCTGCTAATCTTTTCTAGCAATTTCACTCGTGAGAAATAACGTTTGTGTTTTTCTCCTTCAAATATGAGAAACTGAGCTGGATCGTTTTAATCAGTTTTATTTTTCAATTTTTTTTTTTTTAGACTCACTATTTTAACAAATCGATCGAACTTGATTCTTTACCGGCTGGTACACGATTAAAGTTCGTATTTCTGTATCAATGTTGTATTTCTAAAGGCTTTCTGTGTACTTCTGTGCATTCTAGTAGTTATTGTGCTTGCTCATACGGAACTTGTAGCAAAACAGTCTTCAGAAAAAGGGATATAGGTTTGACAAAATTGAGAAATAATTGAGACGTCTGAGTAGTGATTCTGAGATTGTTAGTTTGTTGCGTTTTCTTTTATTGTTATGCGTGTGTTTTAGACGTTCAAGAATGTTTTATTGTTTTATGAAAGTTTTTGGGCGTGCAAGAAGCTATAATGTTGCTGTAGTAGAATTAAACCTGTACCTATGGCTTGTTTGCAGTGTCACGACATCAAAAATAAAAATCGTAACCGTTCAATAAGTGACTTTCAGAAGCTGGAATATGTAAAATGACTGATATATAAACAGCATCGCCTAGATTTAGATCTGTGCGGTGATTCATTCGCGAGTTATTTGGAAAAGTGTTTCACCCAAATTTATAGAGCTTTGTATAGAGACGCCGTGTTGGTGTTATAATGTTCATGTAGTACCATTAAGCTTGTACCTATTCCCTATAATTGTTTCATTTTATTTAAATTACATTTGCTTATTTCCTTCCAGGTAAGCCAAAAGTTTCTCTCTCGTTTGGACCATCCTACGTCGAAAAGAACAAGGACGTCACTTTGCCAACCTGTCACGTGACTAGCTATCCTCCAGCGGTGATCACGTGGACTAAAGGGCTCGGTGAACTGGTACTAGCCAGAACTGTTTTAAAAGACGGACAGCTGTCAATAACAAATGCTCAAAAGAAAGACTCTGGCCTGTACAAATGTAAAGCGTCAAATATCTTAGGTCATGACTCAGCTGTTACACACCTAAGCGTTGTGGAACTTCCAAAGTTTACAGTCAGGCCGCCTGGGCAGCTCAAGAAGTTTACAAACCACAATATTACAGTCACATGCCAGGCCACCGGGGAGCCCAAGCCGACAGTCACTTGGATGAAAGAAAACGGCGAGCTACCTTTAAAAAGATCAAAAGTTAGTCTGGACGGAACACTTCAAATTTGGAACGCTAAAGAGGAGGACACAGGGAGATATACTTGTATGGCGGCATCAGCTGTAGTGTTTAAAACATTTTCCGTTATGAAACTGTCTGTTATAACAGGTAGGATTTTACCCATTTATCTGTTACTAACGTATTCCTTGACCTGTATATTTTGGTCTTTCTAACCAGGGTTATAAATATGAGTACGATTTCCA
>Ga0126337_10002327_pt1 | contig 12040 bp, 4 predicted proteins | sample DipCmetagenome_FD_92527 | JGI IMG/M metagenome (GOLD analysis project Ga0126337, IMG submission 92527) | Coral microbial communities from La Bocana,Puerto Morelos, Mexico - Diploria C A metagenome | ecosystem: Host-associated > Invertebrates > Cnidaria > Coral | place: La Bocana,Puerto Morelos... | reverse complement strand
GGTTCATTGTATTCTGTGTATTTGAGAAGGATCTTGTCCATATCTGTGCTGGCATACTGGAACAGTTTGTTACCAGAGTTGAAAATGATCAGAGCAATCTCACAATCACAGAGTATACTCAGTTCATATGCTTTCTTCATCAATCCAAATTTACGCTTGGTAAAAGTAACCTGGGAAAGGGAAAAAGAAATAAAATCATGCACAGGAATTATAAGTAAAACGCCACAAGTCAAAGATGTTCCTTGAATATACACAATTGTATAAATTCACAGACTGCTACTTTTTTCTTTTTTTTTTTCTTTTATGGTGTTGAAAACAACATATCTTGAACTGTGACCATTTACAGTCCTACCAACTCTCACTTAACTTATTTCTAGCCCTTGCAGATCCTAAACTAAATGTTATGCAAGAAAGAAAAGTCGTTGTAAACAGAAAATGACTGAACATGCATTTCCCTAAATTTCAATTTCAAAAAGGGAGGCATACAATGTAGCAAACACAAGATTTTAGCAAAAACATCCTGGGGAATCTTCAGAGCATCCTCGTACAGTTGTGCATTCTTCAGAAACACTGGAACTCCATATTAAAAAAAAAACACTTAAGCTTTGCCTTGTAAAGGTGCAGATGAAAATTTACATAGTGAAAAGAATGTTAAACATGACACAGAAAACACATTTTTTTCCCTGCCCATCATGATCGATCCTTCAAAGTTACTTTAAAATCCTCTGTCTCCACAATGTAATTTTAGAAGACACAACCCATGTATGCAATACCTCAGAGGCAATGCTGGACTGCAATGATTGGTATGCATTTGCAAGCTGGCAATTTTTCAAGTAACTTGGCTTGTTGCATTCTAATAATTCAGCTGTCACACATGTGCATGTTTTAATAAAACAGCCAAACAAGGAAAATGCAGACAAGCCCCCCATCAACAAAGGATCCGTTTTTCCCCTGGGATTCAAAAGAGCGTGGGGTATTTTAGAAGATAATTCATGGGAAAAGGTTGCTTCAAACTATATCCAAATCCGAATATTTTAGCTTGGAAAACTTCTTTATTTTAATCCAATCCTTAACCCTCTCCTAGCATGCAAAAATGTAAACAGGATTCTAACCATAAAATCCTCTCTACAGCTGAATGTTCTTATATATAGCTGATACAAAATCAGCAATATCATTTTACTTTGGTAAACAAAAACCAAATGTCCATGTTTTTATTTTAAACAGTTCATTATGCTTGTGCTTTCTCTTTCTCTGACAAATTTTGACAGATTGGGACCAGCCTTAAACAAAAACACTGTAAAATACTCTAAATGGCTATAGAAGAAACACCCATTTGTGTAAACTAATCTAGTGCAGTCCTCACGATCATATTTCAACTCTAGATTCCAGCCATAGTGATCTAAAAGATTTGCAGATGAATATGCCGTTGTCTTGCCACCAAAACTGGTGAAGACAACGCAAATACTAATGGCCTAATTATTTAATGTATATGTCACATAAAAAAGGACAACAAACAAACCAAGCTTTTCCCTTTCTACTTCAGAGTGTATTGTTCATAGTGCTTATGAATGTAAGTAAATAGATAAATGGGACTTTCACTTGAAGAACTTAAAAATCAGCTTTCCATTCTACAGCAAACGAAAAGAAAGTGTTTTGGTTGCAAACTTAACATGTACGTCGACAAACGAGAAAAATTTCTCATTCGCAGCAGGAGTAGCAGACAAAGACTATTTCAGGAATGCCTTCTAGAACAGTGTAAGACAAAAGCCTAAGATAAAAGATATCTATTTACATTCAGCCACCGAACTGCAGACAAAGAAAATCACGTTTGCCTTTGTGTTTTACGCATAGAAACAGCAAAAACATTACGTACGAACAAGATTAAGATATGAACGTTTGACGTACATTGTAAATTATGCAAATCGATTTGCCTCCAAAGACAAGTGAAGCTCAAATATTGCTACGAAATCTTTTAGTATTACAGTATGCACATGTACTGTGAGGCCCCTGTTACCAGTGCATGTAAATTTTTTATCTGTTTCATGCCTCAAGGAAGTCCACGAAAGTTTTTGTTCGCCATTAAGCCGACATCTTATGTTGCGGATAACTGCTTAAAATGCAAACAATTGTTTCAACGACTTGTATTATTGTACAATAAACGTCCAAGATCGAGCAAGCACGTCCTTTGTCAATAAACACCTTTAGAAGCAAACGTTACTGGGAAATAAAACGCTAATGGCGTGTTTAAAATGATCTCGAAATTCAAAAGGCAAACAAAGGGCCAAAAATATCTTACAACACGCAAAGGTATTAAGCATGACAAGTTTCCTCATAAATTTCTTTAGGTCAAATCACAGTAACCTTATCGAACGAAAAATCGGCCGAGTACCATCGCAAACCGAACGGCAGCTCAAAAATTTTCCTCTTTTGTTCAGGCAGACTGTGAGTTGGGAAGTACTCTCTGTTGGTTCTACTACCGAGATGTTGTTGAGTTTACAGGTATCGGGAAATTTACCATGAAACTATTGGTACGAATTCATTCCTTTCATGCTACGCTACACTTCGCAGCACGTTGCATCAACTCGGAGAAAACTTCAATCTTGGCTCTTTTAATCGTTAAATAATAAAACACAACACGACATTCCCTAATAGTAACCCAGTTGACCTACGCGAGCTAAAAATATCGCGCCATAATGAAATTCTAACCCCAAACCACTCTTTCTATTTTCGACCTCTGTGTGCAATATTTAGCATCTCTGAGCCGCCCGCGCGGACGAAAAAAGCCACAAATCTGCTATTTGCGTCTATGAGCAATAAAAAACCCGCTTTGCGCGAATAGAACAGAGTTTATTTCTAACCTGGCGATTTCTCTCGTCGCCGATTCTTGAAATCTGTATCTTCTTCCTTCCCATTTTGAGCTCTGGTTTCGGGCTATCGGTAACTTCAAGTTTTGTTGGGGGGCTTCCAGCCAGCTTTAAACTAACTTGGTCTGGTTGAGGCGTCGTACGCTGTAGATCTGTAAAATGAACAGATTCAAACAACAAAGTGAGTTCATTAAATCATAAACAAGTACCAGCTACCAGTCTCGACATCGTCAAGGGAAGGAATGCTAAGTTATCAACAAATGTCTTCGCAAAATTACAATTCTTACAATTCTCGAGCAGAAATACCAGCAACGATCTGAACGTCTCTTCTCGCCAAATTTGACTTTAAGATGATCTTACAAGAAACAGTTCTTCCTTCGTTTTCGAAGCGATCGTTTATTGCGTGAAATGATGTCATGCCATTTACGATCAGTGACTTTCGCCGCAGATCTTAGCGTGAATGATCTCACTTGGGAAGCATTCCTCACGAAGGTTCACGCTCCGAGCACGGAACAGCCTTTGGTCTCTGAAAACTGTGAATTTCTCACCAAAAAGCAACGTCCTCGCAAATCAAAAGTTAAAACCAAGGCCGGAAGTCTTTTTCCAATTCTACCATTTTGAGAACGTCGTCGAATGTTCTCGATCGACGTTCTTCGCCCTCGACGAGACTGGACTTTGCTTGTTTGGAACGATCGATCGAAATCAAGGACTACGCCATTTCACACGGACTTCACTACAACACAAACGTTTCACCCTGGATGGCGGCAAACAAGATGAGTGATAAAATAAGTGAATTTAAGAATATGTTTAAAGGATCCTAGTCGCTTGGCAGACACCAAGAGATAGACTTATAGATCTGTTAATCTTCGCGCGAAATTCTCACTTTTGAAGCGTGAACGACATTTCCTAGACACATTATTGGCGATTGCGTTTATTTCGAAAGAGCACAAGAAAATTGCTATTTCGTCCTCGATTCTGAAACATCTCATGGCTCTAAGAACCTCTAGTGGACATGAATCTGCAGGTGAAGTCGACAACCGCAAATTTTACTTAGCATTTCTTAGGCGATCGAGGCAGATTGACACACCGTTTTAACTTACTGTCAATTTGCTTCAAATTTATCCTTGCAAGATAACATCAGCGTTCTGTTCTGATTTTCGGAATTTTCGTAAGCACTGCAAGCTCACCTCGATCGATGAAAAACGAAAGATGTTGATCGATCGAGTCGTTAGGTAACAGGGGAATATCATGAAATCTTAGCATTTAAAAATATTTACAGGTTCTGTTCGACATGACGAAGTTCGAGTACGCTTGCAGCGCTTTCAAGAAAGCAAGAACTTTACCTAGATCATGAGAAATTGCGGCAATCAGGGTCGGAAACTGCGAAGAAACAACACTGTTACTAGCGGCAGCTACTACGATGGCAAGGTTTACGGGAAACTGCAAGCGAAACAGACGTTTATGGACGCTGCAACGGAGTCAAAACACGATTTGATGCTTGTTAAAATGTCAATGAAAACCCGAAGGTGGCTACAATAACCTTTCGAAATCGTACGGCTAGTTTCTTGGCTGTTTATACTTCGGTGTAGACGGAAATAAAAATTCAAAGATCTATTTTTACCCACCAGTAAATACGCCTTTTCACAACAGCTGCAGTGACAATGTATATACGCTTGTGCTATTTGTGGCAACAACCTCGAGTGAGAAAAGTGGTTCGGGAATTTGCATTTTGGGAGGGCCGTGATGTCACAGTGATGTCATTGCATGCCTGGGAGAATTCAGTGTTAGAGCAACCCTATGACTCATAGAAACTGCGTTTTGAATTGGCGGATTTTTTGCGAGTTTTCTGCTTCCAGTTCGCGGAAAGTGACACAGAAGATTTCGTTGAGGTTAGTGTGTTAAAAAAAAACGGAGATTCTTATTTTAGTGAACTACAGCCAAATTGGAAACATGAGCTATCGTTTGTAACCCTAGACAAGTTAGCCTTGAATTACTTCATTCAAGAAAAAATTATTCGAGTCACGACTAAAATATCGGAAACAGAGTATCTTCCTAAAACTGCAATACGAGCGAGTCACTTACCCCCACAAGAAAATCGACGAATTTCTTTTAAAATATCGCTAATATTCAGAGCAGAGGTGTCGGAAAGTCCACTGAGAATTAGCATTTATGCTGGTCAATAGCGAAATTCTTGTAACCTCAATCGGTGGTTACTATAGTTGTCACTGACGTCATTCCAGTGCTTCCTGTTTTCTTTCCCTTTTCAATTATGTGGAGCGAATTTTTTTTCGTCAGAAATCGAGCAAGAAAACTTTGCTAATGGGCTTGGTTTCCGTGTTTTTAAAGCTTCCAATTTGCTAGAGCCAGGGCAAGAGGTAAAATTTAAAGAAAAAACTAGGAAAACAAAAAGACTGAAAGGAAATTCTTAGGCTGATATCGTCCGCACCATCAACCGGAAGTAAACGACTTGTGTGTTTCGTTGCAACTTTCGAACTGCCGACGGCAACTTCATGTTTTTCTATTTCTTCCTTTGAGGAAGAAATAAAAAAAGAACGTTCAAATTTTGCCGGAGTATTGTTTAGTGTATCACATAATGATAACGATGTCAAATTTTAGTAACAAAAGACAAACATTTCATTATTTTTCGTCCACGAAGCGCTGTTTTTTCTTCTTTCTTTTTTTATGACATCTTCCGTTTGGTATAAGGGAAAGACCCAGCCAAAATTCAACGGAAGCGAAATACTTTTTGCGTGAAAGCGTAACGGTGAAATTTCGGTTTCTTTAATTTCGCTGAAAAGGCAACCGAGTCACGTTCCCAAAAATGAATATTGCTTTAAGTGAGCAATTTTTTTCCTGAGTTTTCGACAAATAATATTGTTCGCTTTCAGCACTTTCTTTCAGTCTCACTATGAATCGTAACCGGGCTGACTTATGTTATATTTTGTTTTGCAGATATCTAAGACGGCGATAGTAAAATTTACGAGATTCTTCCAGCCGGCAGCCGATCGTTTTAACAGCTGCCAATCACGTGATACTATCGTCCAAAAGAACACTTCATGATGGGTTTCGGAAATGAAAGAACCAGCAGCACTTTACTTCCTTAAAAAATATATATATGTCACAAGGAGAAATTTCCATATTAATAAGAGTTAGAGAAAAAAAAAATATTTAAACTTTGTATCGGCTTCCCGTTAAACTGAACGACAGTAGCTTTGCGCTGTTTGCGAGGCTAGCCTCAAAAAAGTAAAGCGGCCAGATCGAGTTATGATCAAAACAGTAATATCAGTTCGCCAAATTACCTTCTTGCTCCACAATATTGTTTATAAGCTTATTAGCCCCGATCAGAAACGACGGTTACACTTGAGAAGTATTTTCAAAGATTCATAACTTTGCGGTAGCATATAGTATCAAAGAATCGCATTTCAATATATCTGCCTTACTGTGAAAGATCAAGCATTTTAGCATATTTCGGCCATTATGCATAGCTTTAGCTTTCAGGCTATTTAAAAAAAAAAAAAATTGAAAGCAAATACAAAAAGCTGTCGGCCTTCTTGCTGACTTCTGAGTTTACGTCAAAACAAGCAATACTAACGGATGATCAGTTTTACGTGAATGCAATACGGGCGAAGGGTTTCAGCACAGTTTCAGCGAGCTATAAACACATAAGCATACTAGCATTGCTTACACTGTGTCGAAACTATGGATGAAACGTACTTGTGTAAGACCATTGACTCATACGAAACTCAAAACAGCAATTCATCATGTGCACTGCTCTTCTTTAGCCGCTGAATAGTGAAATTTAAACCTTGAGAGCTAAAAGACTTAAAAAAAATACTAGAACCAGAGTAGAATTAAGTGATGTTTTGGCTGAACATACTAGCTTTGGAAAGTGAGAGAATAGACAACCGTTTGCGTTTATTTTCGCACAGCCACCGATTCCCGTCAAAATGTGTCCATTTTCTCTACTTACGGTTTTGTTATCCTACGAAGGTGCTTATTCTTTAGCTTCGTCTTAGCTTCGTCAAGCTAAAAGTGACGGATATGGCAAAACTTCACCGGAAGAGACAAAAGAGGCAGAGAACAGACGGGAACTCAGGGAACATAGAAAGAAGAACTTCTTTAGCCCACTGTACAAAAACAAGTTTGTTTTCTCAATAACAGTAAATCTAGCATGATCAAACAAAACAATTCGTAAGCAAGGTGCTGGCGCTATCCTTGGCTCTCACTGAGTTCAATAAAAACATGGAACACACCTGGATACTCGCCAAGAGATGAAATATCGCATACATGTACAGACAAAACATATTAGAATTAAAAATTCCAAACTTCTTTCTAGTGATATATGAGTCTCGAAATACTATTCTCGTGCAAGCAGTAGGGAAAACAAAAACTTTATTCCCCACAGAATCGAATGATACTGAGAAAAGACGATTCCAAAATGGAAATTTATAATCATTTTATATCCAAAATACAGGTTCGTATAACGTGCACAAAAGGCAGCCACATTTGCTGATGTTTCACGAATCTAAAGAGTATTTGGGCTGCGAAATGATCCAAAATTTTACCACCTGTTTTTCCAACTTACAGAATATATATTTCTGGCTGGGCTAGTTCCGAAAGAGGCAGAGATGCTGATACTGGGCGACACGCCTTCGTATACACTTCGTTTAAACCGTTCTATAAGCGTTTAAGATGGCGCAGGTCGAGTGTCCACTGTCAGATGCCACACCCTCTAAATGAAGTTGACTTACGGCCTTTGTACAAAATTAGTAGTCACACACTAGGGGCTAAGCCACATACGCTAATTTGAAGTCAAGGTGTCCACGCACGATTTTCTCTCAAACGAGCGTGGTGAACTATATTTTTTATTACATAAATTTGGCGTAAAAATTATCCTCTAACCCTAAGTTATAAAAACTGAGAAAACAATTGTGCGAAAGGACGAAAGATATAGCTAATTGAGCGCTCAGATCTGTAACACTAGGACGAAATAATGACCTCGAAGACGACGACTGTCTGATACTGTCGAAACAAATCTTGTTTGGTTCTTTTCGGGGTAATGACCTTAAAAAGAACAGTATAATTAACACTACCATGAAAGTTCTGCTCAAAAGCGTTTGCTAATTTTCAGTCACCTGACTGACTGGCTGGAGAGCTCCACACCTTTTGTAGTTCGCCACACAGCAGACTCTTTTCCAAGCATCTTCATGTCAGCTCTGTCTAAACATTATTTCCCTATTATTTTAATTTTTTTTTATAGAAAAATCCGGATGTGTTTGTTATTCTCAAAGAGCAAATGTCATAGTTAGAGCACCTTTAGAAGTTTAGTCAAGGTTTTTCAAATTCTTCGTTTAATCTGCGTTAATCTTCTCCATCCTAGACCATCTTTGTTTCTTTATGGTTTATTACACTGATATTATTATATCTTTAGTGAAGTATTTTTAGATTTCTTTCAGTTTTAAGGTAATTTTTCTACGTGGCCAAAAGAACTCAGAATACCCTGACTGCGCTGCCGATAAGCTAAACATTTTTGCTCTTTAAGCTTTAGTTTTAGTTTTCAGTTCAAAACTTTGCTATAGATTAAGTCCTTGTTGGTATTAAACTTTTGTGGGTGTTACTTCATGGCCAGATTTATTGCAATGACTTAAAGGTTCCACATTGATGCACCCTATATGTCTCGCTACACGTTAATATTTTTTTCCTTAGAGACCGCGTTAATTTCCCAAAATGTCCCTAAATGATTTCGTTTTCTGCATTAAAACAGCGACACGACTTTTCTACACTACCGGAGCCCATCAGTTTGGCTCCTGAACACATTTAACCGGAGGTACAGATTTTGCTATAAGAACTCACTCACAAATTACAGGACTTATTTGTGTTACGTTCCCCTGATTTGTTTCTCCCAAAATATCTTTTTAAAAGGTATTCTTCAATCGATGATGAAGCTTAACACAGAGAGGGAGGGGCTTTTTGGGTATCGTGAGCTTCACAAATCTAACTCTGTGCCCAAATATACTTGATGATCTTGTAATCACGTCAGCGGCTTATTAAGTCTCGTAACATTTATCCTGCAAGAATCTGATAAGTTCTTCGTCTCAATATCAGTTTAAAAATAGAACAATTGAGCTTTGAAATGATTGTTTATACGACACTAAGAACATGCGTCAGTCCACTTAACCACCAGCACAGGGGATAACAAGTGAGCAAGCCAATTAATGAGGCGACGTTTGTCTGTATGGCCGGACATAGTTGCAGAATTTGTACAAATCCTTTCATTACTATGAATGAAGAATGTAGGAATATCATGCTTGTTTATTCCATTACGTACACAGAGCCATTTTACCGTGAAAAATTTGTATTGGTTACTGTGGTTCAAGTGTATACTGTAACAGATAAAAGCTAATGATCCGCGGTTATATTTGGGTTGTCCAGCAGCTGAAAGATGCTTAAACCCTGCATGTCTCGTTGTATCTTAACGACGGTCTATGGACGAAATTCTAGTGTATGACCATTTCAGCGAATCGAGTTATCTGACAATTTTTAAATGTAGGTGAAGTTTGGTTTCGATATTTTAGATAATAGAATTTGAGTCAGGACTCAAATTGAACACTCAACACTACAGGTTTCAGGAAAGGTTTTGTTTTTACAAAGACCGCAGCGGGAAATAAATGAAGAAGGGTACAAACACGGCTTTAGCTAAAGGAAACTGGGAAACAAATTTGGGTGACAACTGAATAGTGCAAATCACAGCCAAAAAAAATAAATGGGACACTTAATTCGAGAACAATTGGTTCTTCGATACAAAGCCCACCTTACTTAAAAGTCATTTTTTTCTCGCTAATATTAGATATCTGGTTAAGACAATAGATTAAGGAATTTACGAGAAGTGTTTAGGAAAGGATGCGATCCATTTGGCCACTAATTACTGATCTCGGTAGAAATGCCATACATATTTACCTTTGCCTGGTTATTTTAGTGGGGACGCCGGTTTGAAATATGATAAACCTCTTGGAAATAGTTGTTTTACGAGAAATTTAACTTAGACCTTCACAATGTATATAAAAAGGTTACCTTTACCCCCGTTGAATTAAAAGCGATCGTACAAGGTTTTAGAAGAAAAGTTCTAAGAACTTTTAACTAAGGTAAATGTAGAGAATTCACTGGAAAAACTATGTAAGGGAGAAAAGATATTTGCAAACGCTAAACATACAAATAGGATCATCTTTTTAACTCGGCCAACGATGCAGGCACAATATCAAGATCAGTTCCGGCGGCTTATAAACGAGGCTGTATATTGTTTGTCCAGATAGCTTTATTAAAGTTGCAAAGTAGGCAAACCTATGAGGTTTGATCCTAGATATCAGATGTGAAACAGATTAAAAGAGGACGAAGCTTAAGAAAAATCTTGTTAGCAACTAAAAGACGCGAATTATGTGGTTTGAGAGTAAAAATAGCTTTTGGTACTCAAGATATATATAATATGGTCCTATATATAACATAATGGCATTTTAAGGCCGCTCTGTCACGCGAGAGCTTAAAGACACGAAGATAGAAAAAGCAAGGCTTGACGTGATCACATTATAACGAACGAGTAGTTCGAAGTTTTTTACAATTACCTCAAAAACATTTACTTAAATTCACATTTTGCAATCAACATATTTTAACGATAATAATGCTCTGAAGAAGTTGAATATCCGGAAAAACTCGACGTGAAATTAAAAAGAACAGTAAATAAACAGTTAACCGAAAAGGTTATTCCACGACGAAAAATAAAAATTCTTTGTTTAGTTGCCCACATAGGATTTGACCACAACCGTGTGTGTTTGTTGAATAATCTGGTGCGCTAATAATAGTCTGTAAATTTTTACTACAGCTAAAAACAAAGATTAAGATAAATTTAAGCTTAAAGAGACCCGCGGTTATTTAAAAATAAACTAAACAAAAAGTGAACGGTAAGACTTACATTTTGTGACTTCGGGTAGAAATAATCTTGAGGTCCTTGGATTGACTAAGCCACAGGTGAAGGACTGTGCTCAAAGGAGGTCTTAGGTGAAAAGAATGGTCTACTTAATAAGCTTCAATAAAGAGAGAATTCGCTGCATAAAAATGTGGCAAAGGCTCTCATCGATCAATATAGCTGTGATGTCATTGGCACGGCGCTTGACTTTATATAAAGCCACTTAAAGCCAAGAAAACAATAGCCGAGTACGGCACTTGATGGGCTAATATTGGCATTTGCACGAGACGTTTAGTCATGCACAAACGCTGTTTTTCATTGGTTTAAAATTGAATGATTGGCAAATGCGGTCAGTTTGGTGGTTTACAGGAAGTAACGTCATCAAGACTTTGGAGGAAATCATTTCTCCTGTAAAAACATTCCATTTCTAGAAATAATTCTTCCAAGCTATTCGCTTGAATGAACATTAATATTTTTGAAATATCTAAGTACCATACTTGGCTAAAAGGGCAATATCAGAATTAAACGAAAAATTTCAAGCGTCAAATTAAGGATGCTCTACATGCGGAGTATCGAACTCAGCAGGTTATCCAATTCGATTTAGAGATAGGTTTTGCCTGGTGAACAACTGTAAGCCTAATTCATTACTTCCTGAGATTTGTAACCAAATAAGAGAAAAAATGCCGTGGTCTTTCAGATAGGATATTTTTAAAATCGGTAGCGTTTTACTAAGCAGGGCAGCTTTGTCAACGAAAATAACGAGGAGAGGGCTGCTCAACAAGTCTTACAATATGGTTATTTTCCTCTAAGATTTTCGTATCGTTGTTATTTACAAAAACACATTTAGTTATTGCGTTCGAATGTATAACAGCTACAAGATATCACGAGCGGGCGGTGCAATCCGATTTTTCCTCTCCAAAAACGAAAAAGACATTGACAAAGAGTTATAAGTAAACACGAGCTCCGTCAATTTCTGTCACTACCGCCGTCTTATCGCGTATTTTGTACAGTTCCTATAAAAGAACTAGACGGGAATTTTGCTTGAAAGCACATATCCAGTACTTGTGTTTTCTCTCAACGTACATACAAGCCGCAGACCACTAAAGAAACAGGTTCCTTGTGACAATAAGCTGTAATCTCACTTACAGCCCTTCCTGTACTTGTCTATTCTGCTCACGCTATCCAACCTGACTAAGCAAAATGCGCAGTTTGCTCAAAG
>Ga0126337_10002326_pt1 | contig 12041 bp, 6 predicted proteins | sample DipCmetagenome_FD_92527 | JGI IMG/M metagenome (GOLD analysis project Ga0126337, IMG submission 92527) | Coral microbial communities from La Bocana,Puerto Morelos, Mexico - Diploria C A metagenome | ecosystem: Host-associated > Invertebrates > Cnidaria > Coral | place: La Bocana,Puerto Morelos... | reverse complement strand
GTTGGATTCTCAATTTCCTTTGTCTTCTAACCCTAATTATTCATAATCAATGAATAAGTAGGGTTAAGAGACAAAGGAATTTAATTTTTACCTGAATTTAATTTTTAACTACAACATATACACTGAGAGATTCTTATTGGTTATGTTTCTACGCCACGTATAAAAACTGTGTTACTTGTTTACATGGGTTGGATGAAATTGGACAAGACAGAAAGTTAACTTCTTCGTTGAGGACGTGTCCTGCTATAAGGCTACTCGGGAGCGGAGTAAAACGGGAACTAAATGGACGGGATTTTTTAACACCAAGATCTTCAGAAAAGAAATCGTAATCTTCAGGTAATTTGATAGCCATGATATACATACATAGACAACTGTGTAGATATAATGAGCAATTATCAAAAGCAGCCGACAAAAAGATTTACATTTTAATAATCGAAATAAAAGAGTAGTTTTCTAAAAGAAATAACTACCATTTTATCTGTTTTTCTGTCGAGTAAGAAAAAAACACCGGTGAAAGTTTTGAAGAACTAGGAAAAGCTGTGGAAGCATTTGACAGCGACTCGCAATCCTAAAGAATTTCTCTTCAGTTTTCAGTACAGCATGCAATATAACCAGAGAGGTCACGTTCTAGTGTCTTATTTAGTTGTTCCAAACTGGTAAATTAGAAAATCGAGTACCAGTTTTCTGGAGAACGCTAAAGAAATGTTGTTAGCGGGTCATACAGTGCAAAATCAGACCGTGACAACTTTGTTAAAGTAAATTATCAACCAAGTTCTAAACCTCACCTGAAAAGCTTGTCAAATAAGCTTAATAAAAATCAAATCTGTTAAAATCTTTGGGTTGATAAATCAGTATCAATTTTGCTTACTAGCGTAGAAAGTGATGAGCCCAGGGGAATAATTTTTTTATTTATATTTATTTTTAGCAGGGTCTGTATTGATAGAAGTCTTATTTTTAGAGCTGACAGAGTTACCCTGAGAAAAGTAAAGGTTTTCCTATAATTACACTTATCCTCCCTCTTGTCTTCCACAAGGTAGACTCTTCTAGAACTGAACGACTGGGAGATCGAGGCTAACAGAAAAAGACAAAATAAAACGCAGTTTTATTGTACATGTGTAGGGGGAGTGTGTGTGTGGTGGGGGAACACCTGAATCCTATTTGGAAAGTGGTACCGCATGAGGTATGAAATTCTAACCCTGTTTAGGACGAGGGATTTCAATACCTATGCCCTTTGTAGAACAAAGGCTTATGTTCTAAAGCACTGTTTATTTATCCTCAACATTGTGTGATGTTAACTCGCGATTTAATAAAATTTTAAACCTGATCTTAATCTCATTTTGGCATATATGGCACCGCATCCCTCGACGATATTCGTACACCCGGTTGTTGCTTGACTTGGCACCCGCTAACTCGAACTCAGAACCATTTCCCTTGGATTTGCCATAGTCATTTACCTTATTACCTTATTTCGTTTCCCCTAAGAGTTTGAGGTTCAATTGTACAAGACGCCTTCTCTTTAAGCAACCCCTTTCAAAACTGGATCTTAGAGATGCACGTGGTTTTGCAGCCCAGTCGTTCAGTGAGTCGTTACACTTCAGTTTTGATTGCAAGCAAATCCCAGTGAATAATGTGATCAACCTAGTCTGCGTCGAAGGATTAATGCTGGTGCATAGAATGCCAATGAGTGTAATCAGAGTAAAACGGTTTGGTTCGCATATGCTTCCAAATGCATACGCATTTTGACACAATCTTACCTATTAATAGCTGCCACACATATATATATATCTATTAAAAGAAAGTCCTTATCGACCCTTATCCGGCGGATGACGCTGGTAGAAATCGCTCAATGGATTTTCACACCGCCTCCTTGGGGTAGCAAAAAATGAGATTATCGCAATCCTTAAAATATCTTAAGGCGATAATGAACACTTTAGGGTGTTACTTTGAGCCTTTGAGCGGCTTTGACAGCTTCTTTCATACGAGTATTTACAGTAAATAACGTGAAGAATTTGAGCGTTCGCTTTCTGTGCGAAAAGCGTTCTATTTTCAAACTTGATCATGTTGATCCACAGTTAGTGACTTATACCTTACGTTAAACTACATTAACACGCTAATTCCTCTAAGAACCCGCAAGCCACAACTGGCCAACGTTGACAAATAGCACGATCTGTTGAAGTAAAGCTATTAACATATACTTCGAAATTGGAATAAAATATTGGCAAAGAACAAAGAGTCACTAATCTAATGATCTGGCCTAGGACAAAATGGGCAAAGACACCGTTTTTGCAATAATGGCCTCGCCCTCTCGTTTTGTGCATTTTGTGTACACTACGGAATTACAATTATTATAATTGGTTTCAATGCAGGAGGTCTCTGACAAAAGGTGAGAAAACGTGACGGGATATTTTCCTTTTCCCTAACGCTCTTTCGACCCAAGAGAAGTACAAAGAATTGAAATGCTACAAAACTTCACAGTGTCAAGCCCAATTTCTTTGCAAGCATAAACTGAAAATTGTTATCGCTTTGAGTTCCATGCCCATTACAAGGGATTAGGACATAAGCTAAATGTTTTGAGTGGCATGTTATGGTTTCCAATAGTTTTTTTCCTTTTCTTGTTCAATTATGTAGACCTGTGGGGGATCCGATTCGAAGGCTTTTTATTACGAAACAAAAAGAAAAAAAACGTGTAAAAGAATAGCCCGTTTAAGATCAAGGGAAAGAAAAAAGTTGTCTGCTAATGCTGCTCAGTCTCACTTCAAAAAGTCTGATATTATTTGATGTCCTTCATGACACTTCAATTTCTCAAATAAGATCATTTTAAGGACAAGAGTCAAGAGGGCTTAAGTATCGTAGATTTATGGATGAAAAATTGTGCACAATAGCTTTGAAAACCCGTTGATAATTCAGCCATACAAAAGTGTGATTTGCGGATCAGTAATAGTCCTCTAACAAAAAGATCGCGCTAATTGGTTACTGCGACAATAACTACCTTTAGGTGGGGTACGGTTCGTTCTAATTAAATTACTATCAATCACGGTGACAGCTCGGCACTTTTACTCAAACAATACCGGTCTGCTACAGAGGGGAGATTTGGATCAACAATCAATGACTTGGTCTAGATGAACCAGCCTCGCACAAGTTGTTCCTTCATTGTAGAACAAACAATTTCCCTCACCACGTAGGGAAAACAAACACATTCACTCGAGACACTCGCCAAGGTAAGGCCTTTTCGAATGCTTATTTTCTTGTTAATTGCCGGCGGTGGAATCTGGTAATTAATTTTCGCGGCTTTGCGATGTGTTGTTCTCAACCGTAAGTTACAACTTCCTATTTCCTGACTTCTCCTCAAAATTGTCTTACGCTTTTGACACTTAGTATTATAAAAACTTACATATGTTAGCTACTGCAAAGTTATTTCAGGTTATGTATTCTTTCTAGTAAGGAGCACGCTGATCCAACAAAAAGGCCACCGAATCGCCAAAGGTCGTAAAAGTCTTTAAGTCTACAGTCTGGTCATGCTGATAGAAGCCAACCTCGTACAACTTTAAGGCTAATATCTTGTTTATGTAAAGCTATCACATGAAACAATAATAATAATAATTCGTGAATCGTAAATGTCTGGGCTGAGGAAATATTACAATGTGGGACACTTAGTGAATTGTTTACAAAATAATCGCATTAAAATACCGTTTAAGAAACGTTTTAGACAATTTAGCTGCCTTTTTCATTTGTATGCAACGTGAGTGCTCCAACTGCTATTTCCATTAGTTTTAAAATTTTTCTATGTGAAACTAAACGTCACTCCTTTGATCATAATTAAAATACTTTTCAATCATCTGTTCAAACCTAGAACAAATTAGATAGGAAATTTCGGATTTTTCACTACACAGAGAGTAGAAATTATCACAGCAGGTAAAACACCCACATTACTGCATGACAGTTGCCAGACTACTTTACAGAAGTAAGTAAAACCGCGCCGACATCACACAAAATTACAAAGCCATGTGAGGATCTTGTGATTACAGCGAGTCGAGATTTACTCTCTTGTTATTTTATTCTACAGTGTTGGAGCTACGATATTGTCAACAAAAAGGCCTTTGATTATCGCAAATATAAAAGTTCTACACGATGGATTTCTCATCATCATTTTCAATCGACAGTATATTAAGGAATAATCCACCTTCGAGAAATAACAGCCAGATGTTTAACGAGCCGAACGCACCTCATGCTCTCACACTAGCGGAGCGCTTGGCAGGTATGTAATATTTCCAGTTTCCACTGATGTTTCATTGATTCTGAGGGGAACTTATTGCATCGCTGCAGACTTTATTAATAGTGCTGCGATGAATAGACAAGAGGAAAAAACATGTTTTCTAAAAGCGTCATGACAGCTCAGCTAGAATAACATAGGAACGTACTTACAGTTGGAACTGAATGAACCCGGAACATGTTGCTTTCATATCTCAGCATACTGAAACAGCATTTGTGAAGTTTAAACTAAGCTACTTTCGCCATAATCTTATCAAGTATTTGTTTCTGAGAGGAGAACAATGCGTGCCTTCCCGAAAGTCAACCACAGGACTGTGGCACTGTTCCGCAGAGGAAATGTTCCTTTGTGTAGACACATTATTCGTCTTCTCTTATCTATTTTACCTCTTAACAAGGATAGTGAATCAAGTTCTATGCACAGTAATATGTACAGCACATGCCATGTTTGGTATACCACAAAACCACACTGCGCTCACCGGCCCCTTGTGATTTTGTCTTGCATTCGCACAGTTCTTGTACAGATCAGCTTACAAAGCTCTTTTAAGGCTGGTTTCCTTTAAAGTTCAACCTAGCTCGTTCTGCCTGCTCCTAAATGAAAATTTATAGTTTTCACTGAGTAATAAAGGCAAGTCTGCAAAAGAATACCTGCACCCGATATTGGTTATGGGTCTTGTAACCTCCGCTAATACAAATTCAACACGTTTTCAATATACATTTTACGTACTAAGCAATAGGTCCCTTTTAAAGATTTTAATGATACACCATTTCATGAACAACATTCCTGGAGAGTTGCGCCTTCTCTCCATCTAGCCTTTCGTATCCGCTTATCTGACAAACGGAATTCAAATTAGCAAAATCACAAGAAGCACCGCATAAAATCTCAGTTGCGCTTCACATTCAAAATTTTGAGCATTATCTTATGAATCTACAAGCAGCTTCTTTGAAAAACTAAACTGCACAGTTCATTTAAAACAAACCGGGGAACGAACCGGCCTGAAAATGAGTTTCTATTAGTTATAGTGGTTTGCAGTAATTCATGATGATGATGATTTGCAGTAATTCATGATGATGATGATGATGATGATGATGAGTGGAATTGAAAGAACATATTTGTATGCATCATAGCCTTAGAACAGCCTCTTCCCAGCTGCATCGGTAGACCGATTTTGAATGGAATTTTAGCCTGTTTAAGCCTCTAGCCTGTTTAAGTTTCAAGCGTTTCCCATGTGAGCGAAGAGTTTTTCTTTGCAAGAGAAGAGTTTCTTGTCTTCTGTTTAGGGCAAGAGCAACAAAATGGTACGCAAATACATGTCATTGCTCCAGGATAACAAAACTGTTTCACATGGCTTATTTGGTATCCTGACAAATGACATTCAGCTTCGCAAAGAAACGAAAGAGGTGCAGTTTCTAATGAGGCAAAAAGCTGTGAGAATATCATTAAAAGAGCGATGGCCTTATCGTTTGAAAAGGAGGGTGATTAAAAGATTGGGAGGGGAGCGAGTACCACCTAGAACACCAGACGAAATTGGAGCAAGAAGAAATACTTGAGACATTACTGGCCAGACTGCGAATTGTCTCTTTCGTTTTGTCCGTCGTACGTGACGCTAGAGGGACTACTCGTCTGTGTGATCATAGTAAACAGAAAGCTTGAATCGACAGTAAATGGCACAGGGACTTGCCCATCTTTTTCATGACATTTTAACATTATCACAAAATTGATAGCAAAAATCAACTATTGGGCAGTTATTTTTTGATACCACATTGTTGGATCACCCGTTAAAGAGTAGACTCATCAAAATCTCAATTTTGGAAGGTGCTAGAAATTATTGACGCAACCTTAAAGGGGCTAGGTCAAGCTATTTAAGGTAATTTTATTTAATTTGGCAATTATAAGTTCTAAACGTCTTTCATTTGCAAAATCACGGCCACATAACAAATAGGAATGATTTTCCAGCTGTGTAAATGACATTTTGATATAAACTGAGATATAAACTTAATCCTCTCCAATTGTGTCTATCCATTTCCCTGTTTGGCTTTCCTGTGTTTGTTTGAGTTCTTCTATAGTTTTGAGCCGTTATTGTGGTATTTTAGTTAATTCTATGACCATTTCACCAGTGCTGAAATTGCCCAAAATGACCTAGCCCATTTATGGCTCGGAAAAGGAAAGAAAACTGAGAGTGAGGTCTGAAGATGAAGCAAGCTCGAGCACAAGCTGAGTAAGTTTCAGCTAACTAAAGTGTATTCTTGTTGTAGATATAATCCTTGAGGTTCACTATGGCTCAGTGAGAGGAAAACATCGTCGTTCTCGTACAGCTTTTACCTATCAACAACTTCAGCTGCTAGAGAACACATTTACTAAAACACATTACCCCGATGTCGTGATGAGGGAGCAGCTCGCATCATGGACAAACCTTCCGGAATCAAGAATTCAGGTACATTATCTACGATTGAGCAAAGCGTGGTATAATAATGCGTGCGATACAGCTCACATCTCCTTTACGGAGGTACAGAATAGGAAACCTACATCAGGTGTAACTAGTTTATAGTGTAGTGTATCTTACCAAGAGGTTATCAAGGTAAGAGAGTGAATCCCCCATATAGGTCTTACACCCAAGGTAATCTCTCTCAAGTTATTTTTAGTCATAGAACCCAGTTAATGCTGGACTAGCTTAATTCTGTATAGAACAGCCATTCATTACTCGTTTTAAACCCCCCTCTTGAATATAGCCTTCTGCGTATGCCCGTCTTGTCAACTCACTAGGGATACATTATCATGAAATGCTCCTACTGTTCTCATTTGAACTCTAGGTTTGGTTTAAAAACAGAAGAGCAAAGTACAGAAAGCAAGAGAAAGTAACAAAATTTACCAAGACAAGCAACCCAGGCAGCTCTACGTGTAAATCGGAAAACAGTGTCCAAAACAACATACTTGAGACAACCAACCAAAGGCCATTGCCTGTTCCACCCAGTATTACTATTCCTGAAGAAGAATTGACGACAGAAACTAGAGTGGTAAGGACTGAACATGAACCAAGACCGATTACTGAAAAGACTTCCAGCAACACCAGCCAGGTATCTTCCCATCAAGGGCAACCGTACAGTTTTAAAAAATACCCGGTCAGCCAGTACTATACTTCGTGGCAATGCACTTATCCACGCACCGACAATTTGGTTGTTTCAACACGTAACAACTCAACCCTCGGTTGCCCAGTTGGCGAATTCGATGCCTGTCGAGGTCGAAACGTATCATATCCACTCTGTATACGCAAACCAACTTCGTCCAGTGTTGATTTGTGGCGCTTTCAAGCAGGATTGAATATCAGTAACAATCAATGGACAGCTCCTGTTGGATGCATACCGTACTGAACGCTTCATACATTCCAAAAAAGCTTCGTGAAGGCTCTTGCGTTCTTTTATTTATTCATTTTTAAGGAATGCCGCTTTTTAAAATTTTATTAACTCAACAAGAATCAGAAATAAATACCTCAAAATAAGGATTACGCTCATTGCATGCAAAGCTCGCTGCCCAACTGAATTTTCCATTTTCCAATTCCTAATAACTCACTCTGTTTCCCGCCTAAAATTCTGCAGAACCATATTCCTAGGAGCATTTCAGCTATAGTTTAAGCAGAAATTGGTAGGCAAACAGAGTGAATTATGAGGAATTGGAAATAGAAAATAAGAATTGAGAAAACAATGCTTACATCTTTAATGAATTGATTAGCTTTAAACTCACCAGTCAGTGTGATCATTGAACTGAAGCATCGTTTTCCTTTGTTTTGAAACAGCCAGAGTAACACAAGCGTTTAGTGTAACAGTTTTGTTAGGAACCCTATTAAGGCTCTGTCTAAATTAAAGAAATAAAAAAGATAGAAACATTTTAAGTATAAAGTGCAGTGTCATTAACTGCATGCCATTATTTTTATACGCATTTGCATACGTTTTTGTATGCAATTTCGAGTCCTGCCCAAATTTTCTTGTATTGCGAAAAATCTATGGAAAAAAGGCAACTTTCTTCAGACAATAACTAGTACACCTTTTCTTGTACTGCCCCATTACATACATAAATTAAAAAACATAACACATTTTGCTTGTTTCTTTCGACTTATGGACACCAGTAGAAGTTTGGGACAAAGAAAACTAAAACATATGGGAGCACCAGCCTGAAGCTAGTGACTCCATGCTTTTTTGGAAATGTCCTTAACTTTCACAAGTGCCACGATAACTCGATAACAACGTAATGAAAATGTTTTCCAATTCCTTGAGAAAATGCTGAGCGGGAAAGAAAGGAACTATTTTTTCCTGAGTTCAAGTTAAGAAATGATCACTGAGTTCTGAAAATTGCAAAATAAACAGAAAGAGGGAAGATTTAAAGAAAATTTTGAAATGGAGCTGAAAGTGTTACTTTATTACATTCTGTAGTTACGCTCCAAGAGCTGTAAGAAGAAATTCGCAGTTTCATTTAGTATAAATATCAAAAATAAAATTAAAAAAAAACAATTAAGCACTGCTCAATATTTCTCATACTGCTCGTCTTTATCCTCATATCTAAAAGCTAAAAGCGCCATTATTTGATACAGGCTAGACATGGGAAATGAAAGGGTGAAACGGAACTACCGAACGTTAACAGTTGAGTTCTTTAACTGTCGCAAGATGGGAAAAGAGGTCGGCGAACATACAGACTTCAAACCGACAAAAACTAATATACACAACGGTTGAGTTATTTTAGTTTTTGCATCGCAAAAAAGAACCACGAAAGAAAAACTCTTCTCCAACCTGTGATTGTAATGGTCAGATGCTGATTTGTGGTTAAAAGTTAATATCACTAGGAGACCTCTTTCGTGCACAAGGCCTAAGCTCTAGACATAACATAGGAAAGTTCTGCGTCTGATTAGCCAAACATAGCTAGGGTCAGGTATCTTCCTACTATCCTGCTGTTGAGAAAACCACAACTAGACGAAACATATCCATGCACCTTCGGCGAGAAATGTAACGGCAAAGGGCTGTTTTCATTAATTATCAGACCTTGAGTTTGATCACAGGCTACGTTCACATTACATGCAGGCCTCCAACAAAGCAGAATTAAGTAATTACTGCTTAAGTTGTCAATAAAGATCATTAACGCATGCAAAAGATCTAAACTCATTTGTTGTCGGGCCGTGGTGCTTTTCCCATTAGAGAGTTTGATCTTAGGCTACAATCACGGACTACAGTCCCGTCAATATTGCAGCTAGTTAACCCCTAAAATTGTGTGAGGGCCTCTCCAAAATGATGACCCGGTACACTAACCACGTTGTCAATACAGATCATCATATGCATCACTCTTTTTTTATATGCTATAAGACTTATATTGTTTGCCCGGCCAGACTGAATATTATCATTATTATTTTTCTTTTGATTTTCGGCTAAAAATATCCATGTAGTTATTCTTAGATCATAACGTATGACAGGAACTCCTGCGAAAGACATTTTCCTTTTTATTGACTTTGATGATGTTGAAGTATTTTATGTTGGAGACTGCACGTCATAAAGCCTGAATTGACACACACAACATCCTGCAGAAATGTTATTAGCCTCGAACATACGGGAAATGCTGCTTTTGTTATTTTTGGCTACTGCGGTTTAGAGGAAGGAAGAATGTTATACGGTTTATATTTAGTTAAAAACTTTAACTTAAAACTTTTCAACCCTTGAAGTATTCTTTCGCAAATGTTAGCCTCAATATTCTTAGAAGATGTATTCTTATATATTATATAAAAAAAAAGTGTAAAGGAGAAAATGTCATGACTGCCTGATTAGCAAGCTTAACTCACTTGACAGTAAGAAACCGATACAGTCAGTATGCTAGGAATACAGTGCTGGAGGTAAATTTTAACCTCACACAGGCCTTCAATTGACTCGGAACGTCTGTGTAGCAGGCTACAGGCAAATGTGAGAGAGTACATTACTGTATAATTAGCCAGAGAAGGCGGAGAATCTCACACTCCTCATTCGCGCTTTGCTGAATCAAGTGAATGACTCAGTGAACTTACAATGAGGAGTAAATAAATGGGGGGTGATCATGCACTTTCCTCTACTAGCAAGTGAGTCTGCAAGTTCCCTATTAAGACTGCCTACATGGTATGAACTTTCAGATCTGTCTTTCGGAGGAAGAATTTAGTTCTTTATAATTAGCATAAATATATAGCCAACTACAGTTACATGGGTTTTCTTTATTGTTTTGTTACATAATGCCGAGGGCAGAGGAAACCTGTTTTTTTTTTTTCAGCAAATACAAACCAAACAAATTAAAAGCTATCGTTGTTTGTTAACGTTGTTCTCTGAACGCTGAAATGGACAAGAATATGAAACGTACCATGCGATGTGTAGCCTAAAGCAAGTAGAGCAGCTTTTATATTAGCTTTTGTTGCTATATGAGCTACCTCAGGTTAAAAATGCATGCTGAGGTATAATCTGATGTAATGAGAACACGACACAGCACGAGATTGTCGGATTGGATGCAAATGACAGTGTTTGAAGATCTGATAGCGTTGAATTAACGATATGATTTCATTTGAAATTAGCATGTCCAAAGTAAAAATACCGCTGTGCTCGTCAAAGGATATACAATTTATACCTAATATAACAAGAAACATTTTTACCACGTCCAAGCACCGTGAATATAATTTGACGAACTTCAACGTGCTAAGAAAAAAGGCAAATGAGATGCTAATTAAGACCAGATATATTTACAAATGAGTTCTGTTGTTCAACTTTGCTGAATTATTAATGATTTGAGAAATGTTTTTTCTCAGCTCGTCCAAACACAGGTAGTCTAAGATGAGTTTCTGTACTGTATGTGACGGCCCAGATATCAGAATCCGAATGGGAACGAAACTGTATTCTTTCATGCAAAATATGAACGAATGTTACATAAATATACCCACTTGCCTCGGTCTTTCATTCATTTGTTTCCCACGACGTGTCTGAGTCACTTTGCGGCTATTTAACTGGTTTTAGCTGCATTCTTTTTTCGCTATAAATTTATAGAGAACAAAACACAAACAATGGGATCAACAACCTAGAAGAACCAACCGAACGACTGTACGTTGAAGAATATATATTCTATTTTGTATTTTACTGTAATATAACATCAAGAAACGATGATCTATTTTTGCTCATAATTGGATTATGTGCAACCGGTAGTCCTAATGCAATTTTTCAATACTTTTTGCCCTTTTCCACATGCCTTGTCTCCTTTCTATTGCTATCAATAAACACTGTACTCCACTTGATCATTTTTTAGGGGAGTGGGGTGGGGGCGTCATATGAAAAGTTTGGCATTATGTATCATGTCCCACCTTCTGGGAAACAGTACATGTTATAAATCAATTTCTGTGCACGCTTCGAGTGCATTTGTCAAGACAAGGTTTACTTAAAATATAGTTTACTTTACGATACAAACTCTCTCTGAAAGAAGTAATACCATACATAATTACAAGAGACCATGATCATTATTTTTATTTACAATTTTACATCAGTGTTATTCCAAACGAAAATTCCAAGGCTGTAAGTCGTATTTTTAAGAACACTAAGTTTTTTCCTACCCAAGCGTGAGGGCCACATTGGGGGATATTGTCCCGGGATCCTGCCAGTGCGGACTGAGCGCGGGGAGTTCCGCACAGAAAGGGTCGATCACTGCTCATGACCAGCGGTTTCCATGAGAGACAGTCCGTATGGCAAATCTTGACCAAGAAACAATCAATCACAACGCGCAGATTTTCTTCAAGACT
>Ga0126337_10002325_pt1 | contig 12041 bp, 7 predicted proteins | sample DipCmetagenome_FD_92527 | JGI IMG/M metagenome (GOLD analysis project Ga0126337, IMG submission 92527) | Coral microbial communities from La Bocana,Puerto Morelos, Mexico - Diploria C A metagenome | ecosystem: Host-associated > Invertebrates > Cnidaria > Coral | place: La Bocana,Puerto Morelos... | reverse complement strand
GTCCTGATATTTTTTGGGATTGGTTGGTGTCTGTGTCAGTGTCGCGCGTTTGGTTTTGCGGGCAAAAAAACTCCACACTACCTACCAAAGACTTGACTTGCCATGCACCACCCTTTTTTACTTGATTCCCAAAAAGTCCTTGCCGGAAGGTACCAAAGCCATTGTGCAACGACTGAACCGCCAAGGGCCAAGTAGACAAGTGGCCACAGGCAAGAAAGGCTCAAGGCTTGTTGCAGCCAAGGATCGGGGTACACATCAGATCTCCAAAAGCTGAGGCCCAATCAAAGCTGAAGTTGAAGAAAGAACAACATGTTTTGAATGTTGAATTGCCTGGTTTGGCTGGCGAACCTCATGTCTCCATCCTCCTTAAAAAACACAAAACCTATTGGCCCAACATTTGCAAGTCTCAACTCTCAAAAAAGAAATGTAATGTTTTGAATGTGGTGTGCTTCCCAAGGGCCGAAGGACTCTAGTGATTCTCTAGTGAGGCGATTGCGGTTCGCCCTGACTTGGTGACTTAGTGTGGTGATAAACCATTCGGCAGACTCAGTCCGCAAGCTAGCATGATGTTGAACTGTTCACTGCGCACTCAAAACTGGGTCACTGTATAAACAAAGACAGTGCCTTTCATTTTTGAGTATGTTGATGATCTTTGAGTCAATTAAATTGATTGAACTGATGAAATCACAACGAATTTCATGTTTCTCTTCTGAGCTACCTGGACCATGAAGATGGAACTTGCAAGCTCCATGGCAAATGTTTTTTTCCCAAGAACCTATACTGAAACAAACCGCAGCTGCCAACATCCAGCACCAAACTAGCAGCAGCTAGCTCTTGTCCAAAACTCTCAGCTATCAGTTAGTGACTGGCCAACGATAGCCGCACCCGACAATGCGAACAAAACCGGCGTTGCTGTAGGTATGTTCGAAAGAATCTGGTAGCATCGTCACCCAACCAACACCCAAGAAAGAATGTTTAACAAAATGTGTCTTCATCCATCACTCACACCAAACAAATGTTTGGGGGGTTATGTCTGTCAAGCTAACTAAGGGCTTACTAGATAGCACCTCGGAACTCAGAACAAGATTGTAATGAAGTTGGGTCAATGACACTACCAGGTCACTACCAGAAATTCCAATGCCTACCGCTCTGCAGTATAGGGCAAGCATAGCCTGTCTACAAGTCTGCATTCCAACATGCTTTATAAAATCAAAAACAATCAAACTCCAGGCAGAAGAGAAAGTAATATTTCGATAGACCTATCTCATCTAAACTAAACTAAACTTAGACTTAAACATAAACTATTCAGAATCATCATCACCATTGATGTCATTTCCAAAATCAAATTGAAACACATCAGTAGCGGTTAACAGTGAACAGGTAACATGTTGGGTGGCTGAAATGTTTCCAGAGTCAAAACCGCCTAAAGCACCTCTCACTTCATTGCTTGGGCGGCGGCCAAAAAGTGTTCAAAGCATCTTTGCGGTGACCGGCTACAGCGGCTGCACGAGCTGCAGCAGCTGCAGCAGGGTTGGCTCCCTCACGCTTCTCCCATTCTGCCATCAAGAGAACGCCGCTTGAATCCAGGTAGTCAATCTTCTGCAACACCAGCTCTGCCAACTTCTCATAGTTGTTGTTAGCGTCATGGAGCTGCTTCGTCAAGTATGCGATCATGCGGTAGGCTTCCTCATTGGCCTTGTGCATTGCCATGACCTGATGATGCAGTGCCAAATTGAGATCGGTCTTGGCCTGTTCCATGTAAAGCCTAGGGCCCAGGGATTGCAGAAGCTCCTGGGGGTGCTGTTGTGAGAAAGTCAGGCGGCGGCGTTTCCAAGCTGCATCCTGAAGTTGGTGACCATCTGCATTGGCCAAGGAAATGTCATCAAGCCCTCCATTCACAACCGTAGGAGGAAGCGATTCAGCCGCAGACGCCTCAGCAGCTGCACCAGAAGGAGCCGCCATGACTAGAGTGGAACAAGGGGCAAAAGCGTTCTACCCAAAGAATCCGCAACAAAACCACAAACCTTGCAGTCAATGCACCACAAAATTTTGAGCATAGGGTCGAACATGAACGGCGTTGTTGGTTGTGTTCGAAGGCACTCAAAGAAAGTTGCAATGTTGTTGATGAAAACAAACCAGGTCGGCCTTTGGAAGTCCTGGTAAATGGCACCCAAGAATGAATAAAATGATTAATGTAAACTGAACGAATTGGAGAGTTCGGGATGGTTGAGAGGGAGGGAGAATGACCTGTTGGTCTGTCTGCAACCTGTAATTCTGAATGCTCTAGTCCGTGATCAACAAAGACTGGTGACTACTGAATATGACTAATCAATCTGGTCACATCCCAATCAAACAAACCATTCGATGACTCTGCTTGTACTGCTACCTTGGTCAAAGTCAAAGGTGTGAGGCCAGCTGGACTTAAAGCATGGGTTCGATGGGAAGAAAAAACTGTTTACAGTATCAGTATCAGTAAACATATACCCATTAAAGACTCCCACGATTACCAAACTATAGTATGCTTTGCAAAAAAAATGAATTACAATTAGTTATGGTCTCATGACATTGGTTTTTCAGTCCAAACCATACAATACCATACCAAAACTTTGTTACTATGTACCAGGGGCGGTGATCTTCCATCTATGTCGAGAAGATAAATGATATATAAGTAGTCACTAGTCCACTTCGCAAAAATCATTATTATTATTCTTTATACTTGTTTTAGTTTAGTTTTAGTAATACAACAACATTCGTCTATGACTATGAAGATGCCAGCACCAATGCCTGGCTGTCATTCGGCTTCATGTTGTTGTTGTTGTTGCTGTTGCTATTGAACTGCTATTGTTGTTGTTGTTGTTGTTGTTGTCAGACCCGGATCCCTTTCAAAAACAGATCCCTCCATTACCCAGTACCCTCTGCGAAAAGCCGCCAAAATCATGGGACAGTTTTCTTTTGATGCCACATGAATCTGCCAAAATTGGCCAAAGCTAGAGCCCATCCATCCAGCCACAAGCCGTGAGTCCGGGAAATGTATCACCAAAATCAACTACAAAAATGACTTAAAACTAGGAGGCCCCAGGCCAGGTATGTTTGGATGCTCGTTTCATGGACTGAAAAAAACTAATTAACTAATCAAATGACAAGAGGGGGATACGAATTCAGTAGGGCCAGTGAATACAACTGCCTGATGGATGGCAAATGTGGACCAAATGCTTTGGCTGCTGAAGCCCCTTCTTCCCAAATCAAAAACTAGCGCTGGTCCATACATGGACACGAGACACAAGCATGATGATAGATTCTATCGATCACAAGGCCCTGTGGCAGGGTGCTCTGAAAGACATTGGAAATCAGGTTGTATTTAAGTTGAGTTGAGCTGATGTGACTGCCTAAGCAATGGCAATGGAAATGGTCAACGGTAATGATGCAACAGTTCGCTCGTTGAGCCATCCCATGTGCATCGAAACAAAGTGAATGTTTGTGTGCCACAGACACCTTGTGCAAAATGCCTGCAACCCTGTCTACAGTCCAAAGTCTAAGGACAGCAGCGCACGTGAAGGGAGTTACCCAAATAATCCCAAAACTATGATGTTGCTCTGGAAAAGCATCGGCTGAACTGCAGAACTTAGATTTGAGAACCTGGCAGCGCCCCGCCAATTGAATCAACAATGTGTGAAGTCTTGAAGGAAAATCACAAACACATGTTTTTTTTGGAAAGGATAGTTGCATCATGTTGGAAAAAATAATTGATATTGATTATTGCTAACTGCTGTTTTTAGCCCCTTCTGTCTTTAATCAAAAGTCGTTTTTAAAGCTCACCTCAAATAAGTCTGCTACTCCAGGAGAAGAAGTAAATATGAATGATTGAAAAATGGATTGCATTAATCATAGCTATAATCCTTGCGCAAACCACATCGTGATAAAAAAGATGTAAATCCGTTGAGGTTGCGAGGGCTGCCAATTCAATCTTCCAACGTTCGAGTCAGCACCTAGCAAAATGCCATGGGTCCTGGATGCCCTGGTTTTTCATTGATGCCATTGGAGTTTTTGCTGGAATCTTAGAGTGTTAGTCTTAGAGCTACAGCTAGACTCGACTTAGGCTTAGACAAACCAAAAATATTAACATTACAATACAAAAATGGTCATGCCAACTTGAAAGTAGAAAAAACTTTACACCTACATATATATATATATATAAATATATATGTGAATAAAATACTAGGGCTACTAAGGCCTAGGGCCAACGGCATGATGATAATAAAGTACAGATACACATAGACATACACATACTGATAATCATTGACAACCCTGGGAATTGTGGTGTTGGTGGTGACGGTGATGACGAGAAACCATGAAATCCTGACATGTGCGGAGAATGGAAATGGAAACTTAATGATAATGATTTTGAAATGATAGAACTAAGGGCGTACGGCTACAGCTTTTTCGGCTAAGGCTGTGGCTTGAAGGTGGCCAAAGGGTATGAGTATGGTGATATTGAAGATGATCTGACAATGAGGAAGATATACAAGTCAATAAACATGAAAAGAAAGGGCAGTGTCAAAGTCAAAGGAAGATGAAATGAAAAGGGAGCATTGAACGGTCACCATCAACACTGTGATGATAATGATATGGAAGGAAAACCACGTGATAAAGAAACAATGTTACACAAGTTTGCCGGCCTATCTACCGACCTATACGTGTAGATACATGTTTTTATGTTTCAGTGATTTCATTGAGGTCTCTGTAGTGTTCGGAGTTAGGGTAGAGAGTTGGATGTAAGATAAGAGTCAGAGCTTCAAACTCAGGTTTGCAGTTTGCATCTGAATCTGGAAATGTTACAGTTGGCATGCAAAAAAAAGACCATTGTTCCAGCCATGCCAAACAAAACCAAGCTGCTAGCTGCTTAGCTATGAGCTACAGCTGCCAACACAGTCTTCACACCCAACTAGCAATGGCCTGAGAGTCTTCCTCCATTGACTCCATTGCTATCTCACGAGCGTGGCGACCAGAGAAGTCCACGATGCGGAAAATGCTCCAAATCACTGTTGCTAGAGAAGGAAGGAACATTCCCTCCCCAGCGAAGTCCCGTAAGTCGTTTTGACTTACGTTGAAAGGGACTTTCAGTGTTGATGGGTAGCCCTGCCAATGCAGCAGCTCCAAGGGCAGCACAAGGCGATCCTGGCTAAACGAATAGTTCTGGGTGGCTGTGGTCAAACACTTCTGGCACCCATCACTGCCAGTGTGTGCATGGCGTGTATGGCTCTGGCTCACGTCCATGAACATCTCTGACATGACCTCCATCGCATGGTTGAAGGGCTTGTCCAACTCCTTCATCTTAGAGATCACAAAGCAATCAAGCAAATCATGGACACGGCGAGTCTTCGGCAAGCCATAGCCAACAAACGAAGGATGTCCAGTGAATGGAGCAAAGCCTGGAGACACACCCAATCGGTTTCTGATGGTGAGGCTGTCCTTTTGCCAGCGTGGAAAAGATGAATCTTCCTTGTCAACCAAAGAAGCTGCAGTCTTCGAATTGGCCTGGCACCAGCTGTGAAATGGATGGTCGCCCTGACCCCCCCCCATACACAATTAGCAATGCAAAAATTCCAAAGTATGCCGAACGATCAAATCTTACAGAGGCAAAAAAAGTTGGGAGAGCTGAGACATGAAGCAGAACCACGAGGCTCTGAAGATTGGAGAGTAGCCCACGGGCTGGTGGCAAACGGGATCCAAATCAAACATTGTTCCCCAAATCTGGGCTGGAGCGACTGCAAAATACAAATTGCGAAAAAAGTGCGTTTGCAAACGTGCAATTTTCCAAGTTGTATTTTTTTTGCGTTGGGATGCCCAAATCATAAAAAAAAAATACAAATTTATATGAAATCCTGCTTGTAAAGTGCAAAGAGAAACGCAAAGAGAAATGCGAAATCCACGTCATCAAAATCGGAGGCGCAAAAAAAATGCAAAGTGATATCGTGAAAGTTTTGCGGTGGAAAAAAAATGCAACCTGAAATCCAAACACAAAAAAAATACGATCCACAATCTTATCGCAAAAAAATACGATCTGGAATTCAAACGTAAAAAAAATACGATCTGAAATTCAAGTCGTAAAAAAAATATGATCCGAAACTCAAACGCAAAAAAATACGATCTAAAATCCAAACGCAAAAAAAATACGACCTGTTGCCCAAACACAAAAAAAATACGATCCACAATCTTATCGCAAAAAAAATACGATCTAAAATCCAAACGTAAAAAAAATACGATCCACAATCTTATCGCAAAAAAAAATACGATCTGGAATTCAAACGTAAAAAAAATACGATCTGGAATTCAAACGTAAAAAAAAATACGATCTGGAACGGAAACGTAAAATAAATACAATGTCTCCTCATCCAAAAAAAAAATTCAAAAAGATAATCAAGCTATACAAACGGAATGCTGCCGTTTTTTTGCCGGAACGTTTAGGGTTTAGGGTTGACAAAGTTCATCGCAAATCAAGCTATAAGTTCATCGCAAATCAAGCTATACAAACGGAATGCTGCCGTTTTTTTGCCGGAACGTTTAGGGTTAGGGTTGACAAAGTTCAGCGCAAATCAAGCTATACAAACGGAACGCTGCCTTTTTTTTGCCGGAAGTTTAGGGTTTAGGGTTGACAAAGTTCATCGCAAATCAAGCTATACAAACGGAATGCTGCTGTTTTTTTGCCGGAACGTTTGGGGTTTAGGGTTGACAAAGTTCATCGCAATTTGATCTTTTTCTTGCATGGAGTGATGTGTTGTTTTTGAATGATGCATCGGATAGCGGCGGCTACGGCTAGTTAGTTGTAGTGCAGCTGCTAGCTGCTAGCTGCTATCTTTAGTTCACTAGTCACTAGTCATAGTCACTAGTCACTAGTCAGCTACTCAGTTGCTCCAAATCCAGTAAAAATAGCAGCACTAATAGAGTAGGGTCGAGTAGCAAACAAAAAAAAACTGAGTAAACCGGCACCCAACAAGGCATGAAGAATTGCTGACCCTACAGTCAAAAGTCATGGCTTTCTGAAGTAGTAGTGGGATAAGTGGATGTTGCTGCCAACAACTCATTGATCATTGATCATTGGCTCATTGATCTGAATCTCAAGTTGCAACGCTGAAAGCCCCACATTTGGAGGTGATGGACCACAAAAAACAAAGGGTTTTAAATGATGATGGAGATGCGACATGATTGTTTGTATGACACAGCATGTATGTGACAATTGATATCGTTGTGAATTCAAGAAGCAACTTCTTTCATGGCCGCGGCCAAGGTCCAAAGCTATTCTTTTTTTAAAAAACAACACCATTCAGTAACTCAACAAATGCGCACCTGAAAAAATCTCAATGTCTGTGTGTGGCGGGCCTTGGGCCTGGTCTGAGCCTTGTCGATGTATACTTTGGCCTCCTCAAAGTCCATCAGGACATCGTGGCATTTGCGAGGAGGTGTTTGGCTGCGCATCGAAGAAATGTCCTGCGCAAACATTTTTGTGTTTTGCACTTTGACTCAGACACTTTGACTCGTTGACTTTGACATATCCTGTGCCAACTGGGCAGGATAAGTTCAAACAAAACATCCAAGGGCCCAAACCTAAAAAGAATGTGGCTGGTAGGCCATGAATCCACGAGAAACTGTTTCAATGTGAGTGAGTATATGTCATCCTCCAAAATGAACGGTGGATTTGCGTTTGGGAAGCAACTGCAACCTCTTGGCTCTTGACCCTGAAAGTGCCAATATGGCAAGGTTCTAAAATCTTTCTGTTCATCTATTGACGAGTGCCTAGTGACTGTCTAAAGTCTCGAGTCTAGAGTCTAAAGTCTATCTATTGGGGTATCAGCTTTTGGCATCTATCTGAATAAAATAGAAGAAAAATAGGTGTGAGACCCATGTATTGTATTGGATTCTTTGGCTGCTAAGGGGGCTGAGGCTGGTGCCACTACCATTGAAATGCTGAGGTTTGAAGACATGCGGCGGTGACAAATTTCCAAATAGATTTTTCCCTTCAAAAAACCATATATGGTATGAAGAAGTAGTAAAAGGGAAAACTCGACTCTACTGGATCTTCTCATTCCTTTCAAAATAGCAGCTGCCATTATGCATGGTCTGCATGGTCTATCAGTCTATCAGTCATAGATAAAATCAGATAGGTACATGCTTGGCAGTTTCGCGCCTCAATCATCCTGACAACCTTCTTCAAAGTCCGCAATGTGCCGATGTCTTTGCGGATGAACACAATGTAGATCCTGGATTTGGAAAAAACTGTGACTTGGATCAAGCTGGTTTGGCTGCTGCACCAGTGACCAATCAAAACCCGGTGGCATGGAGATGGTGATGTTTTCAAAAACTGTTCATGATTGATAGTCACTAAGTCCGATAGGCCGGATAATCTGATGTTTTGCCCTGTCCCTGACTCTCTTGAAATAATTGATTGGCCATGGACTTGACACTGGTTGTGACTGGTGACTGGTCGTGTTCCTGTCGGTGGCTACATGAGCTAGTTATAGTTATACAGTTACAGTGACAGTCCAAAAACAGTGAATCATTCGGGCAATGGCTGGACCACTGGCCTCTTTTTGCTTGTAGGCGGGCTGATGCTCGGTTGGATGACCCAGGCAGATGCAACTTTGTTGCGATTCATGCCCAATGACACCTTTCGGACCTTTCCTTAAGAAACAAGCCAGAATGAGAAATGCGAAATGAGAAATGGATGAATGCCTTGACGAAATTGGCTTAGCCAACGCCGGCCGACCAAGGCATTGGCATTGGCAATGCCAGTGCCTTGGTCAGCTTGGATGACTTGCGACTTGAATTGATTTCTGCTCCTTGACTTGTAACCTGCTACAATGCCCGGACTGGACAGTTGTGGGCGGCGTTGCACAGCTGAAACAAAGCGGCCAAGGCGGCTTAGCCGCAGCCGCAGCCTCAACAGAAATCACGTGGTTCCCGCTCTTCACCATCTTTCGCTGGTCTCTCAAAAGAATTGGCCCAATCCAAACCGCCACTAAGACTCTCGAAGTTTCTGCGCGCTTCAAGTCTTTCTGCATAGCTTGGTCTGCACTGAGCGCTGTGCTCCTTGGCACTGGCAAAGTTCTGGGCCTGCTCCAACCAAGCAGCTAGGAGCCCCACAGGTCTTCCTTGTGATGTAAGACTAGTAGATTTCCCTGCAGCTGGCTTTGCTGTCCTTGTGCGGCGGCAGTTGCTTCCAATGTGATAGGAGCAGTGAGCAACGATATTCTGAGACCGGTAGTTGTATCGCAGTGATCCATTGCTATAATCCATTCTATCATCAGCAGCCGTTTTGGCTGCCTTGGGAGCCGCTGCTGACACTTCATCGACTTCATCATCTTTCTTGGCCACTTTCTTTTTAGAAGGTTGTGGTTTTGCTTTTGAACTTGCTGGACGTGGCGGTGATCCAGAACTGCTGCTGCTGGAATCACTTTCACTTGCAACTTCTAGCGATGAAATGCTCACATCGCTTGTATTGATGCTCTCGTCATCCTTGTCCTCCAACTCTGGTTCTGCCTGCGCTTTTGCATCTGAACCAGCTGCAACATGTTCGATCTTGTCAGTGTCACTGTCGCCGCCCACACCTGGCCGGCTAGGATCCCCACCTGCGCTGGCAGCTGTATCAAACTGGTGTTGCAGGTTTTTCGTAACTGTATCTGCAATGGGACTGCTGGGAGGAATAGCAGAGTCTGGGGGAGGAGCAAAGTCTGGTGGAGGTAGCGGCGCTTCTGCGTCAGCAGTGGCACTGGCAACAACACCATCTTCGGAATCAGATGCGAAAAGTGCAGCAATGTCCAAATCATCTCCAACTTTTTGACGCCACTCCTGATGCATTCCATCGCCGTCATCATCATCCCCATCTTCGTTGGCAGAATCTGACATGATGGCAAGCTCAGATTCTGCATCTTCCCCATTGTCAAACTCAGAATCGCTGCGATGCTGAGATGGAGAATCATTGTCATTGTCTTTGTCATCAATGTCATCATAATCCATGTCATCAAAAGGAGCTTCTGGTGGATTTGGAACTTTGCGATGTTTGCTGGCTGGGCGCCCTGATCCAGAGCCCTTTGGTTTGCCCACATCCTTGGGCTTCTTAGGACCAGAACGTTTGCGTTTGGAACCAGCTCGAACGGGTTTTTCATGTTCCCAACCTTGCCATAAGAAGTCTGCATGGTCCTCATCAAAATATGCATCCACATGTTGAGGCTGCATGGAGGCAATGTCAAAGAATTTGACAGAAGTTGGAACAATATATCCAACACGGCAAGTCCACGTTTCTTGCAAATCAAATTCACAGAACTGATGGATAGCAAGTTTGACCGTTGTTGGGTTTTCGCCCTCATAATCCATCAAACACAATGGCTGTAGTGGCAGGCCTTTGTGCTGAATGGTCGGGCCATTGGCCTTCATCTGAAGCATGGTGAAGTGGTATGTCTTTAAGTTGCAGTACCCAAGGTGGAAATACATAGAATCACCGCCACAATCAAAACGCAATACGGTCAAACATGAATCCAGCCTGCTTCGACCCATGGACTTGGGTGTGAAAATTTTGCGTAGCTGGGCAGTCAGTTTGTTCCTGAAATGGTTGGCTGCCAAACCCGGCTGCTCGCAAATGCGTATGCCCAAAATGCAGCACTTCTTGGGCCGGAACACATGTTGGCTTTCCCGGCTGTTTCGACCAGCAACTGGTGGTGCCTTCGAATGGAAGAACAAATTGTGCCGTGCATGCCAATCGTCCTCCAACTTTCCAACATTTCCATAAACTGCAGGATGTGATGGGTTCTCTGCAATTGCCTGCTGCCAGCAGCACTGAGAGGTGAAGTGAAAATTATTGTGACAATATTTATATTATTTGTGTCATTGTATGGTGTCAGTGTATGTCACAGTCACAGAATGCCATTTTCACAGTCACCACAAAGGCACAAACGCAAAAAAAAAGGATCCTTGCAAAATAGAATTGAATATAGAAATGTAAAAACTATCCATACTATAACCTGACTACTGACTACTACGTTACTACTAACTAACTACTACTATGTCATACTATGTGCTTAATTACTCAATCAATCTCAAGGTCTGAGTCTGATAATTTACTATCGGTTTTGTCGGTATCGTATTGTTGTGCAATTACTGTTACTGTTACTGTTACAACTACGTCGCTACCCAACTACGTAACTATGTAACTACGACTTACTGATTCTGAAATTGCTTTTGATAACTGATACATGATACTCCCAGTAATTAGTTCCTGGGCGAGCCGGTGGCGGAACATCTTTTGCATCACCAATCAACAAAATATGAAACACCAATGTTTCATGCAGTGGTAACTCTAGACTCTAAAGAGTCTCTAGACTCTAGAGACTCTCGGGCATGTGCACCCAAAAAGCAAAGGCCTCATGGCCTTCGTGGGACCTCACAGGGTCGCCCTGAAGTTCTCAGTGCCCTATGGCGACCAGGTAATGTAACGCAGTACTATAAATTAAATGTTTTGGTGGCTGCCTCTAAGGACTAGGACTGGTGACTAGTGACCAGTGACTCTGACTATGATCATGCTAGTGACTAGTGACTAGTGACCAGTGACTAGTGACTAGTGACCAGTGAACTTTGGGGGTCCCCTTAAACGGGACCCCAAATTCTATAGTTATAGTCATAGTCACTATAGTCATGTTTTGCCAGGGAGAGGTTTGGATGGGGACAAGCATTTAGCCCACCATTTCATTCCGCCACATCCTTTGATGAATTATTGCACCGACTTACCGGTGCATTTTTTCAAAGTTCCACCAACTTACCACACCCAACTTACCATATGTTCAGAGTTGGCCTTGTTTTGCACATACCACAAGGTCACAAGGTCTGAGTCTAATCCTTGAACCATCGGAGGCGCGGCAAAACCTATCCACCAGAAGCAAAATATGCCAGCGAATAGTGACGCTTGAAATGAGAAGATTCGAAATGAAGAAGAGAAGGAGTGAAAACGATAAGAACTTGATGAAAGCAAGCAAAATGGCAGCAACCAAGGCAAT
>Ga0126337_10002322_pt1 | contig 12052 bp, 9 predicted proteins | sample DipCmetagenome_FD_92527 | JGI IMG/M metagenome (GOLD analysis project Ga0126337, IMG submission 92527) | Coral microbial communities from La Bocana,Puerto Morelos, Mexico - Diploria C A metagenome | ecosystem: Host-associated > Invertebrates > Cnidaria > Coral | place: La Bocana,Puerto Morelos... | reverse complement strand
GAGGACGGCAAAGAAATGTACCAAGAATTATAACGCACGTGCACAGCCATTGTTCTGCTCATTAAACCTTTTGTTTAGCGACGTTCCCGTTGCCGTTGCCGTCGTGGTTTTCTTAAACTCCCTGTTATCTCAAGAAAGCCGATTTAACACTTTACCGATTTCGATATTTTGTCATCTTGCGAGATAATTAGAAGACTTAGAAAATCCGCGAACTTGATTGATTTCAGTGCACTATTGATCAATGTTTTTTCTTTCCTACTATCATTTGTCTTTGTGGTGTGTTTTGTAAACAAAAGAAGCGAATCTTTTGTGTTGTAAAAAAAAGAGTGCTAATTAATGAATGTCGTAAGGGACGATGTGTGAAGATTTGTTTCGAAAACGGGAGAAATTAGCGGAACCCTTTCGGATATGGCAAACAATAAAATAGGCCAATTTATTGGATCAAATGGACAGTAGTTACTGTTCACGCTGAGGCCCTGTCCTTATAGATGCAAGCCTGGCGAACTGAACGAAACGTACGGACTTAACGAGACGAACCAAACATACGGACTCGCCTTAATGGCCTTCACGCTGTCGCAACTTTTAGAACGAGGTATATGTATGTATATCTCCATTTCTTCTCGGGTATCGCACACTCTTTCATGCCTAGTTTCTGTTCTGTATGGCGAACTGAACGAAACGTACGGACCATTAACGCTCAGGGTGCCCCGTCCTTAATTAGATGTAAGCGTAGCAAACTGAACGAAACGTACGGACCGTATGAAAGGTGTTTACGGTTCGTAACTGCTTTTACGGTCCGTACGGATCTTGTACGGACAGTACATCAAAATTGCGGACCGAAACAGTGCGGGTGTATTGGACATGTGTGTTAAAGACTGGCATTTTCCTGTCTATGAAAAATTATACTAAAAGACTTAAACCCAAAGAAGACTAGCTACAACAAAGGCCCTTTAATTTTCAAAACAGTTTCTGTTTGAAGATGTATCTTTGTGAGATCCATTTCTTAGCAAGCAAGTCTTTAATTCTCATGCACTTGTTACTGCCGGCACAAAGGAAGACCAGCAGTATCATTTTGTAAACGTTAAGAATGTCATGTAAATTATCACTGGAGGAAGCCGTTTTTGTCTATTTAATTTTATGAAACACTATAGACCTTATTCATAAATGGCTAGCAATTAAAAATTATTTTGTAGGTGTTAAAATTAGCCAAACTAACCCCAATTTTGAGTTGATAGTTCAAAGGAATATTTTAGTCTCAAACATTATTAGTTGGGTTAATTCAAGTACATACGAAAAAAAATAAAATTGGCAGCTATTTATGAGTAGGGTCCATGCTAACATAAGAAGAGGTAAAAAAAGAAGTTTTTATTTAGAGATATTCTTGCCAAAATGAAAAATGAAAGGAGTGTTATAAATATTCAAGCTTAATCCAAAAATGAGATTTGTACTTGCCAAATGGAAGAGCGATTGATGATTTGTACTCATCTGACACTTTTCACACTTGTATTTGGGAGTGGAAGGGCACTTAATACCAACACTGCACTGTTTTTGTTTGTGCTGACAGGGCAGAGGTCATGCCAATAGAATAGAACATTCTTCAAGTATTGAAGCTTACTACATTCAATGGTTGAAAATCCATGGAGAGAATTGGAAGAAAAATGTCAAGAGAGGAACAACTGGGATTAAGTAAAAAAACAATGCACTGCTTGTATATTTGTGGATAAAGAACTCAAAGAACAGTTGTAAATAAAATAACATTTTTGCTACATTTTGGTTGAGAAACATTTCTCTTGACTGATAATACAAAATGAGTAGTCCTGTGCTGAGAAGCTATATTTGGATCAAATTAGAGTGAAACTGAAGTTAGTTTTACCGATGATAAAATTGTCAATTTTTTTATTCTGGTGCAGCCATTTTGAATGTTAATCTGTAATACGCTTATTTATTGTTCGATGAAACATCCTTACCCATCTGAAGGAAAAAAGCCCAAATTTCCAAAGCAAAGTATGAAGTTTATTTGTAAAGAGGTACCAAGATCCTGCTTTGTGGGTTCGGCTTGAAATACTTTCCACCCTAAGAGAACCAAGTTCTAAAAGAATACATCGTCTCATGTCACATCTCTTCAGCTCAGTGCTCTAAAAGGCACTGTAAAATTAAGCTTTCTCTGTTTACTTTTTAAGGCTAAACACAATGAGAGGTACCAAAACCGTTTTTTTTAACCCCCTTACCGAGGTACAACGAGCACCCACTTCATTTTAAATGAGAGTCTCCCCCCCTCCACTGGGGTAGCATTTTCAATGAATATTTATTATTTAAAATTTGTAGAAAAGTGCAGCGTTTTTTAGGTTAATGATGATGAAAGACGTTTGACTGGCATAATCATTAATTAAATTAATCTTAAATTGTCAAAAATGGTCTAGATTGCGAATAATATAGGGCATAATTCTTGTTTGAAATTAACATTTTTAATCAACATTAAAATGGCCTTTTAAAGCTCTCAAACGAGCATAACATTGTATGCAAATGAGTATCATATTGTCAAACTTTGACAATGTTATGACGCAATTTATCACCAATAAGAGGACAGACGGATAAAAAACTGACGTCACATCACAAAATCCTCAAACAATTTCAAAACCTAAAGAAACCAGTTAACGATCTGTCATGACAAGTCGAAGCGAACCCAAAGAAGTTTGAAAATGAATCCTGCTCTTGGTGTACCAAACTATCCCATAGCGTCTCTGTACGTTAGTAATTTGACAGCTGATGTCACCGAAGCTATGCTGTTTGAAAAATTCAGCACAGCCGGTGCTGTCTTGTCCATCAGAGTTTGCCGTGATATGGTAACTCGCCGCTCGCTGGGTTATGCTTGCGTGAACTTTCTGCAACCGGCTGCTGGTAAGGAAAAAGCCGTTTTAGTTTGCCTTCAGCTGTAGTGTTTCAGTAGCGTGTATAAAATGGTTCTTTCTTGATGTTTTTCCCGTAGCGGAAAGAGCCTTGTACACGATGAATTTCGATCTTATTAATGGACGACCATGTCACATCATGTGGGCACAGAAAGATCCCTCCCTTCGCAAATCGGGTGTCGGGAACATTTTCATCAAGAATTTAGACAAAAGTATTGACAACAGGGCCCTAAGTGACACCTTCAGTGCCTTCGGCAACATCCTATCTTGTAAGATTGCTAAAGACGATGAGGGAAATTCGAAGGGATACGGTTTTGTCCATTTTGACACGGAAGAGGCAGCCGAGAACGCCATTCGAAAGGTGGAAGGCATGTTGCTGAACGACAAGAAAATGTAAGTCAAATACTTGATACGTTTAATGCTTATTTAAGGGGTTGCTTGGGTTTTATTTATGGAAAGAGTGCCATTTGCCGGGAATATAGTAGCAATCATGATCGTGTAGGGTCTGCACCTAACCGGAAGTTAGTTTCGTGACCGACAGTCAGTTTCATGAGCGTTGTTATTAGATTTTTAATTAGTTTCGTGACAATCGTATCATGAGAAATATAATACGAGTAAGAAATCGACTAAAAAGCGAAGAGAAACAAAATGGTCGACTGAGAGAAGCCGAGTCTTCTGTTGTGAAAAACACGAACTGGGACCCCGGTAACAAAGTAGAGTGCATGCGCAATTTATGTGTTATGTTTGTCGCTGCTGTTTGCATTGTTTGATTTGAATATGCTGCGGCTATATGCTTGGTAGGCAGGAAGGTGTGTGAGCAGGCTCACTTTTGCGAGCGTGGAGAACATTTTTGGCAGCGTACTTGTTATTTGGAGAAAAATGGTTTGAGTAAAAGTGGGCCTAAATGCAAGCTTTTGGTTTCCAAATATATATGGATTCGCTGATGACCACGGCGATGTATTGTTTAAAAGCGACAGGTATTGGCAGGCAAGTAACATATAACAGAAACCAATGGCGTGTGGCACAAACATTACCACACCAATATTTTGGTAAAATGGTGTGAGACCTGTACTTCTAATTTACATGTTGCTTAATTTTGTAAAGTTTTCTTTCTAACAGGTAGGTTGGTTTGCTCTGGTGGATTCTTTATTTGAAAATGCAACTCAGTTTTCTCACACTTGGAGGTCATGAAGTTGGTGTTGTACACAAATTAATGTTAAACAGCAGATTGCTTCTAGCAGGTTGATTAGTTTGTACAAGGGTTTTGCTTGTCGAGATTGAAGCGATTAGTCTCGATCACCCATGATAATTTTCGTTTTTTGTTTCTGCCTGGATTTGACAGGTTTTTTTTTTTCGATTCTCTTTTAGTTTATTTTATTTTGTTTTATGGGTATAGTATTAGTCCTACTAGAGGTGCCCCTTTCCTCTCTTCCATTATTTGAATTATACTTTGAACGACATCCAAAATTTTTCTGTGTAATTATAGTAGGGTGGAGAAAAAAAATTAATGTGAAGTGTAAACTCGTAGCCAAAGGCTTACCACACTCAGCAGTGAAGTCGTGCAAAATCACGAAATGTTTGTCTGGTCTGATTTCTGCACGTGGCGCTAAAGGACTCCAGGAGCCTAAATGATTTTCTGACGACTCTTCCTTGCCTCCATAAACCATTTTCACGATTGCAGCACAACTACTAACGTTCAAAAACAACAAGCCCTATAGTGTGAAAAACAAAATGCAATCGAAATATACGTACCGGATGAGTTTTTCGAAAAGCGACATTCTTCACAACCTCATTCCTAGGCTCTTTCTCGTCTCCCTGCAATTTTTTCGTTGGGAGAAAGTCCCTGGCTGCGGCTGACTGTGACACAATTTTTTCCACCAGGGTAGAGTCAACGAATAATTTTGTCGATCTCAACTAAAGCGAAAGAAAGCCGATCGCTGGTCGCTGCATTAAACCACACACTTGCAAATACTGTACACCTATTCTAAGTTTCATACAGAACAAACGAAATATATGACGGGTGTCGAGTGTCACACATCCGAGTAGGTTTGCAAGGTTTCTTTGTATCCCCAGTATACCGGATTTCCTGTGGTTAGATCGCATCAGAGGATCTCTTCTGAACTGGGATAGCGCCTCTTTGTTTTGTTCTGTATAGCCCGTTGTGTTCATCTAGGATTTTGGCTCGTGTTGTAAAGATCTTAGTCTGTTAAGGTTCACCTGTCTATTACCCTTGACCCTCGGAAATGTTACAGTATATATCCATCGTAATGTATCACCCTGGTGGCAATTTACTAAGAAGTAAAACTGTTTCGCTGTTTCATTGTGTATTGCCTGAATTTACTTCGCGGCATATTATTTGCTACAGTCTTAAATCAAAGCCTTATTGTGCCAGCTCATGGATGAATAGCTTAGGCCAATTCCAAGTTGACGTTTGCCTCTGTTTCAACATGTGGACGCCATTAGTCCGTGAACAAGGAGCGATCTTTATAAACCAATTATTGGTAATACAACTAACAACTGGAATGCGTGACAAACTACACGACACGATGTCACGCTAGACTTCTTATTGTAATATCTCCCCTCTTTTGAAAACTGAACGAATAACAAAATGAAAATGGAAACTAACTTTGTAAAGATAAAAATAAAAACTTACACAACAGTCTAAGAAATCAATATCTCTTTCTCTGCAGAGTTCTTAACTTGAATGAACTAGCTATAGTGTCAGTTCCTTTGTTTGTTTGTTTGTTTTTTTTTTAACTAATGACTAAGTGACATAGTCTTTAAATCTTGAGGGCAACTTGACTACTCTGGTTCTATTCTTCTGGACAGCAGAAGGTGTCTTTGCAACGTTCTGCTTGCCTTCAGGAACTGCTGACCGCGTACTATTGCCCAAGCCCCAGGTGATTCTGTTGGAGTGTTTCTTTCATCTAGCATTGCGAGCCAAGGATCTTTGTTGTCCTTATGCGCTTTCTTCAATAGCACCTGAAGGTATCTCGGGCTTTGCGGAGACAAGCTTCAACTCCCAAATGCCTGGAATGTATTCTCAATTTGAATTCGGGTCTCATGACACGGGGTATGACAAATCTTGAACCATTAAACAAGATCCTATCGTGTACTGTAACTCTTCCCGATATGACCACTGTTCTTTGATATTGACGGGTACTTGCTCTTTTTGCATTGGCCAACCAGTCAGAACTGTGGTCTTGCAATGCTTCGTCCTGTCCAGTACACCGCTGTAACCGCTCCAATATCTCTGGAGTTACCTTCAGGGCTTGAATAGGGTTTAGACTCTAACTCCAAGGAAAACACTTGAAAGGACTTTTCTGGCATGGCAACTTCATGTTGTGGTGCTCTTGACAAGTGGTCAGCCAAGAACATCTGAGGACCAGGTTTGTAACTGACTGACAAATTGTATCGCTAAAGTCTGAGTAACATTCTCTGAAGACGGGAAGGGGCTGATAATAGCGACTTCTTCAATATGGACTCAAGAGGCTTGTGCTCTGTCTCCACTGAAATGTTCTCTCTACGTGCCAGATTAAATTTTTCACAGGCAAAGACGATTGCCAGGCATTCTTTCTCTATGGTCGCATATCTCTGCTCTGTCGGAGAGAGGGTTCTTGACACGAAGGCCACGGCTTGTCCGTTTTGGGTCAGTACCGTCTCAACCCCTTGTTGCTGGCATTTGTCTGCATTGTGACTTCTTCTATGTCGCAGAACTTCAGCACTGGATGCTGAATAACGAACTGCTGGATAGCGGCAAAAGCTTCATCGTGTTGTCTTGCCCATGTGAACTGAAATTGGTTGGCAGTGAGTTCTCTTAGTGGTGCAGACACATCTGAAAGCTTGGGTAAGACTTGGAGAGGTAGTTCACAAAGCCAACCAAGGCGAATACTTCAGACCTGGATGTTGGTTTGGGCATATTTTTAATAGCAGTGACCTTGTCTGGATCCGGCTTCAGCCCGTCCTTTGAGATCATATGGCCCATAAATTTCACTTCAGCTTGTCGAAGCTTGACTTAAGACTTCACTTTTCTCGCTCTTTCAAGTAGCCGAGGGATGACATTCTGATCATGATCGCGTTGCGCTTCTGAGTCGTTTTCCCCGTAGCCAACTACCAGGATATCATCTCTGATGACTCTCACACCAGGAAGGTCAGCAAGACACTCTTGCAGTTTACTTTCAAAAACATCTGGTGCTAGCCTTATTCCAAAAGGCATTCGTAAGTATAGGTATCTACCCAAGGGTGTCAAGAAGGTAGTTAATTTACTACTGCCCTCGTCAAGACTGAATTGATAAAATCCATCCTTTGTATCAACTGAACTGAATATTCTGGCTTTGCTAAGTTTAGGTAAAAGTTCTTCAAGAGTTGGCATTTGGAACTTTGGACGAAGCAAATCCGAATCTTCTGTGGTTTGGCTACTACCACCATGCCGCTTATCAATTGCGAGGGCTCCACTGCTTTTGTAATGATTCCTTTCTCTTCTAACTCCAGAAACTTCCTCTCTTCATCTTTCCGTAAGGCTACTGGTACACGACGAGGTGAATGTTGGACTGGTGTAACACTCTGAGTCAGCCCCTATCCTGGCATCTCCAATGTGTCCTAGCCATTACTGAAACATAAAATTTGCTCCTCGGTTCTTCCTTTGACAGAGGCTCTGGAACAACACTGTCATTCAGCTGGTGGACACTATCTATAACACGGACATTTTAACTAAATGAGCTACAACTTCTCACAAGTTTCTGCTGACAGCAAGGGTTTACACTTGTCTTGAATAACTTGAAACTTCAGAACTTTTTTTCGTACCATTGTGCTTGATGTGCAGGTAGCATACTCCAATTGGCTTCATTGTTGAACCACCAAACAGCTTCAACTTGACTGAGGAGTTTTTCAAAGGTGGGTCTCCTAACTGTGTAATGGGTGAAAGATCATCTAAGCAAAGTACATTGCAGGTAGCACCAGTGTCGAGTTGACTTACCAAATCTTCCTGAGCAGAGTTGAGGAATGTGATATCTGCAAACCACTGTCTTAACTTTGTTTGAACCAAGGATACTGTTTCAAAACTCAGGCAGTTCCCATCTGAACTTGACTCCTGGCTGCCTTTCAACTGGTGCACTTTCTTGGAAGAAATGTACACAGACGCGAAATGACCCTTCTTTTGACATTTGCTGAATGTTTGTCCGAACGCGGGACACTCCGTTCTTCTTACATGTCGTTGTTTACGACCACAATATCTGCACTTTGTTTGAGAGAATTCACGTTTCGTCTTCTCGTCTGAATTCTTCTTCGCTTTAGATGATTTCTCTTCTTCCTTCTTACGAGTCTTCTTCTTTTTCTTTCTTTCATTAATACTTCTTAACTTCTTCCGTCTGCTTGTCTTCGATGCCTTGAATGTTCTTCAGTCATCTTCACTCGACGTGCACATTTGAATCGCTTTCTTTAATTTCAGCTTCTTTTCTCTAAGCAACCTGACCTTATCTCCTGGATCTTTTAAGCCGATGACTAATCTGTCTCGTATTCGCAAGAAGCGGCCAACCAAGGACGCATCAACACCAAAACCGCATCAATGATATTAATTATTACTACACGACACGATGTTATGCTAGCCTACTTATTGTAACAGCCTCTGTGGCAATGGAAGTTTACTCTGCATATGAGCCAAATGGCCCATATGGCCGACGCTTATCAAGGTTTCTGTAGCATGAAGCGGCGACTAGGAGTATTTCTTCCACCCCCTGGATAGGACTCTAGTCCATCGCAGGATTACTCCCAATATTAAATTCTACCAGTAACACCTGAGTGAAGAGAGGCTCTGGAAGAGATAATACAATCCACAATGTAACGCCAGCGCTCGAACCCAGGCAGCTCCAAATAGAAAAGAAATACAACAATCAAATAACAGGTTGTTCACACAGACTACCAATCAATTTTAAAATGGATAATTAATTATTTTCATTAACTTGTACATGAGATAGTTGTCACTTAAATCCAGAAAAACTGTCACTTAAATCTTAAATCCACAAAATCTGTCGTTTAATCATCCAACACAACATAACATGGCGACAACCACGAGGTCGCTTACAAAAAACATGCTATCACGTGACGTAAAATGTCAATATCAATGTTCAGTCGCGACAATAGTGTCAAAGAAAAACAGGCTGTTGAATTGTACAATGAAATCATAAATCAGAGTTCACCATATTCACCAGTCAGTCTAAGCTTGAAGCCTAGTCACTAGTGTTGGTTATAACATAGGTACAGTTTCAGTATTAGTGAGGCGGCAGTGCAATATTGGGTCAAGGTAAATTGGTTATGGTCCTTGTTCAATTAACTTTATGAAACAGCTGTATGCAATTATGCAAAGAATATAATACATGATTATAACATTTATTTTAGGCAATCAACTTGAGAATGCGAAGACTACCAAGAGTATTTTGCCAGATTTCGTAACTCGTTACGGTGGCCAATTTACATTTTCAACTTAGTTGATATAACCAAATTACCTTGTTACCCCCACCGACGCAGCACCACAGTTTCTTTAGAAACTTTCACCCTTTATAGAGAGAAGCTCCCTAGCTTGGTGCAATACAATAATACGTATTACATATTGTGGATTATACAGGTAGAATAACAATAATTGTTATTATTATACATTGAATTCACAATCTCCTTCCTGATTGGCTGAAAGCCAACAGTCAATTTTCGAAATCAGTGCTTCTGACGTCATAACTGCAGATTATGCAATAATCACATCAACGACACTCAAGGTCACGGATAATCATGTCATGTATGACCGCGGTGCATGATTTCTGAGGGTAATCATGTCAAGTTCGCTCGCTTTGTCTTGCTTGCTGTCAGTGAAGTAGCAAAAGCATGACTTTTTTTGTTTCGTTCCGGCAATGTGCAATAAAACCATTATTAGATTCGGTTTTTGTAATATCCAGAATAATCAAGGTCTCGGTAAGGGTTATCAGCCTCAGCCTTCGGTTTCGGCTGATAACCCCTACCTCGACCTTGATTATTCTGGATATCACAAATATCTCATCCAATAATTCTTTATAATCACGTTTAGAGAAAATAAAAGTATATATAGTATTTAGAGGAAATTGTTTTTTTGCTAATCTCACAAGCATTGAGTCACTGATTTTTCAAAAGGACTGTAGATATGTCTCTTCTAATAGAGTTTTGCATTGATTACAGAACATACTTACGTTGACAAGTATCAAGCATTCTCTTCTCCACAATTATTTAAAGTTTTGATCTCAGTTTGTTTAAACGATCTCTCATTTCTAGAAACAAAGACAAACTCTACATCACCAGCTACCATGTGTCCGTCTTATGTTTAACACAATTGAACAGTATATCTCTGTCGCAAAAATTAGATCTTCACAGTCTATTGGACTTAATTTGTCCATCCATCTTTAATATGTTTCAGAGTATATTCAAGTTACTTGATAGTACATGTAGGTTGACTCGCATACCATCTGTAAAGAAATATTCACTCAGGTGGAAATGCATGGAATACAAAAGAAAAGTACTGTGAAGGACAACAAAACTAAAAGATAAAACATTTTCAATTTCTTACTTGAAGTACATGTATTTTAAAATAAGCTTACAAATTAAATGTCGCGTTTCGAATGAAGCTTCCCATTATTTATCATTAACACAGCCAGAACTTCGTTGTGTGTTTAAGAATCAAGATACAATGAAACCAAAACTTAACAAGAACTAAAGCTTACCTTGGACCCACAAGGAGAGAAAGCGGGTAGAAACCATCAAATTCTCTAGCCATGAAAAAAAGCTACGAGCTCAATTTCCATTAGCAAATGATTTAAAATACAAGGGACAGGAGACAAGGGTAACGAAATATACACGGTACAAGCACATACAATGTTTACGAAAATATTTCTTCCTGTCTATCATTTCCTCCGATCTACACAAATATGCCACTGATCTGGTCTCCAACTGAAATAGAGCTTGCATTCATTTCATGTTGAGGATCTGGCATTGGTCTAGTATAAATGGTGACCGGTAAGCGAAATAATGAGTGCCAAAGGTGCAAGCTTAAGCTTCTAGCTTCTAAGTGTCTAAGTGTCTAAGGTCCCCAAGAAAAGTGTTAGATTTTAACTCTTTAAAGTCCTCTTTCCTGAGTTTCTGAGTTATTCTGAAAAATCTGTTTGATTCCTGTCAAGTGGTGGAAAAGAGTATTGATTTGTACCTAAGGATGACATTGGTCAACAAACTTGTCTTAACATGTAAGGCAAATTTGTTTCTTGTAGTTTTGCTACCAAGTGGACCTCTCGAAGAGAACGTCAAGAACAGCTTGGAAACCAACCAAAGAAGTTCACCAATGTGTATGTTAAGAATTTTGGTGAAGAGATGACCGAGGCTGATTTCAGAGAGCTCGTTGATTCCTTTGGTAAAGTTCTGAGTCTGAAGGTGGTGACTTCTGATCAGGGACGTTCAAAGGGGTTTGGATTTGTTTCCTTTGAGACACCAGAAGAAGCTCAGAAGGTAGGCGGACAAAGTTTCACATCTTGTGTGCTTTCAACAACCAGCTTCATGTAATGGTGGGCTCCAAGGCTGTGGTCTAAGCAAGATTATGAGAAGCAAAGAGGTTCCTAACCATGAAATCCTGAGTGCCTACGAATTAAAGCTTATATTAATTAGTACGTTTTTCCACTCGCCCAAAGGTAAAAGTTAATTGCCTGTGGCACGCGGGTGCTTCTAAAGCACGGCCTTGGGCTTCTGTCTATGTCTGCCACGTAGGAGGTCAAGGCCTTGCTTTGCAACAGTTAGCATTTTGAATATTTGAACTAGTTGGTGTTTTAGCTTGTCTGGTTATGTGATCTGTTTGTCACTTGTCTAACAGCATCTTTCTGTAAATATAGAGAATCCCCAGAAAAGGACCAAAATTTCTTTTATTTTGACAAATAGACTCTATTGGTTGACTGTTCTCAGAAATATTGCTAAATTTTTGTGAAATTCGTGAACGTTTGTGACAGGGCTTTGGCGAAATAAAAGAAAATCTGTACATTTGCTGTCAGCTAACAAGCAGGAATACTTTACTAGGCTGTGGAAGGACTCTCTGGAAAGGATTGGAACGGACAAAAGCTTTATGCTGCCCGAGCACAGAAAAGGGCAGAGAG
>Ga0126337_10002321_pt1 | contig 12053 bp, 6 predicted proteins | sample DipCmetagenome_FD_92527 | JGI IMG/M metagenome (GOLD analysis project Ga0126337, IMG submission 92527) | Coral microbial communities from La Bocana,Puerto Morelos, Mexico - Diploria C A metagenome | ecosystem: Host-associated > Invertebrates > Cnidaria > Coral | place: La Bocana,Puerto Morelos... | reverse complement strand
GGAAAGTCTACTGAACTGCTTGGTATGGATTTTTCCACTAATTTTAACAGGTGTTCCTATAGAAGAATAATAACAAAAGAAAGATTTTAAATTAAGTCATATTCCTTTTAGAAGAAAACCAGTGTAACTTAATATCATTTACCGGTTGTAGTAATTATTTAGGAGTTATAAGGCTTGTGCATGTCACGTGCTAACCTGGCTTGCTAAGTCAGAATAGTGTCACGTGAGCGACATGTTTTGTAGCGTGACGTACCTGGTACAGCTGCCCGAGGAGAGAAACCATCGATTGTTGGCGTACTCCATTTATAAAACTATACAGCAAAAAGGAAAAAGAAGTAAAAGCTCGATCTACATAAACGTAAGGCTCCTTGATATACAGAAAAGATAGAAAATAGTTTTTGTTTTTATTACTCACCGATGAAGATATCAGTAAAGGTTGACTAAAATGAACCAACAAAATTGGTCTGTTTCCAGTCAAGTATTGTCAGAGTATCGGACCTGGCACTATCCTTTATCAAATCGTGTATTTTCTTGTTGTTTCATCAAGTACGTTTCTAAGTGAATAACTTGTAGGTAAAAGATATTGGACAGGGTAAACTCCATGAACTCGTGTAGTGTACATGTAGATCGCTTACGATCACTTGTCAATCAAGTTCATCGGTATCAAATTGAAGAAATATGTTTTCACGGCCTGCATCGATCCGTCCCGTAAAGACAGAGACCCGATAGAAGGCCCCATGTTTGTTTTTTAAGAGATCCATAAGAAACTCGCTGCCAGTGTCTTTATGTTTCCATGTCACTTCATACATTCAGTCTTGTTGACTTTTCCGGCGTAGATAAAATAGAGAAAAATAAAACCATACTATGATCTCACCTTAAACATACATTTTCGACGCCAGCCGCAATACTTTGTGACCCTAGCTCCGTTTTTAAACATTACTAGTTCGTAGTCGCCACCATCAGTTGTCGGAGATGGACTAGAACGAGTAAAGAAATTAAAGGAGGAGTAAAGAAGGAGGAAAGAAAGTAAAGAAACAATGCAAGTGAATGGATGATTTTTGGGTTGCCTTTGTCTCTGTTTAAAACAAGTCCTTGCACAAAACTTTCATGTAAAAATGAGTTTCATTTTCATGATACTAAGGGGGAACACATTTCTTTCTAAGAATGGCCTCGTTTTGGTGTATGACAATTGCAAAGTGCAGACTGCACACTATATTTGGTCGGGCACTCCTAAATATCACTCAGGTTAGCCTCAAGAGCACTCAGGGTAGCCTCAATATGACTAAGGCTAGCCTCAATATGACTCAGGTTAGCCTGAATATCACTCAGGTTAGCCTGAATATCACTCAGGTGAGCCTGAATATCACTCAGGTTAGCCTGAATATCACTCGGGTTAGCCTCAGTAGCACTCAGGTTAGCCTCAATATTACTCAGGCTAGCCTAAATATCACTCAGGATAGCCTGAATATCACTCAGGATAGTCTGAATATCACTCTGGTTAGCCTGAATATCACTCAGGTTAGCCTGGATATCACTCAGGATAGCCTGAATATCACTTAGGATAGCCTGAATATCACTCAGGATAGCATGAATATCACTCTGGTTAGCCTGAATATCACTCAGGTTAGCCTGGATATCACTCGGGTTAGCCTCAGTAGCACTCTGGGTAGCCTGAATATCACTCAGGTTAGCCTGAATATCTCTCAGGTTAGTCTGGATATCACTCAGGTTAGCCTGGATATCACTCAGGTTAGCCTGAATATCTCTCAGGTTAGTCTGGATATCACTCAGGTTAGCCTGAATATCACTCAGGTTAGTCTGGATATCACTCAGGTTAGCCTGGATATCACTCAGGTTAGCCTGGATATCACTCAGGTTAGCCTGGATATCACTCAGGTTAGCCTGAATATCGCTCAGGTTAGCCTGAATATCACTCAGGTTAGCCTGGATATCACTCAGGTTAGCCTGGATATCACTCAGGTTAGCCTGGATATCACTCAGGTTAGCCTGAATATCACTCAGGTTAGCCTCAATATCACTCAAGTTAGCCTCAATATCACTTAGGTTAGCCTCAATATTACTCAGGTTAGCCTCAATAACGCTAACGTTAGCCTGGTTACGTTTAGCTTTCAGTAATGGAAATGAGAATGCGATATTTGTTGAAACGTCATTTTGAGGCAATCAGAAGACACTCACTCCGTTTCACAGCCGATCCTCTTGTCTGATACATCAGTGGCTGTGATACGACAGGACACTTCATGTTTGTCAGATTTAAAATAGACCAGGTTCCCTGCTGTTGGGTCGTCAAAGTTAAACTGGTCCGGAGCAAAACCTAAAAGAAACAACGAAATGAGAACATCGTGCCAGTATGCCTCTAGTGTCCGCTCACGTCTATGTGCTCACGAATAGCGCAGGATAGTAAAGTAGCTGTATTGTTTAATGATACTGGGGTGAATAACTGTTATATTTTCTGCACGTGTGATCGATATCCGTGCATGCGGATCAGTAAATTCAAATCTCCATTGGGTTTACAGTAAATAAATTGATATATAGTAAATGAATTCGTAATGAAATATTTGTAAACCCTGATGAATGACTAGGGTTAGGAATCGACGCGACACATTATTGAGAGAAAAAGTTTCTCCGCATTAGGTCTCGAGGTTTGGTTAGAAATGTGCACGAACAGACTTCTCGCCACCAACGCTAAGCAAAGAATTTGCACGAATCAGTAAAAGGAGCAGTGACCAAGGACGTCAAAGGAGGCGGGGTGTTTATAAGCGGAACGGGGGGAAGGGAAGTGATGTTACGCACCTTCTCCGTGAATTAAAACCATGGTCCCCCCTGCCAGGCTCCCTTGGGTGGGTTCAATCTTGTACACATTGGGTTCTGTTGTTCAAGACATGACGTTAATAATTCACTATAATAGATATACTATTCATGGCTGACAACTGATGATGGCTAGTTCCCAAATGAGAAGCGCCTGCAGGGAATCATGGTAGTTGTACCCTCCAATTTAAGACAATGAATTAAACTACCATGATTCCTCGCAGGCGCATCTCATTCAGGGAATTAGCTTTGAGTGAGGGTGATCACATGAGTACAATGAAGGATTTACACCAATTTTCTTAGACAGTCATAGAATAATAATATTAATAATATTAATAATAATAATGATCTCGACAATAACAGATAACAGCAATAATAACAATGATTGAGTAGTGAAAGAGACAACAACGGCGATATCGAGCGATGACTGACTGACAGTGCTAGAGGCAAAAATCGTGAAAGCGGGCGTTTAGTGAGTAAGAACGTTTATCAGAATAGCCCGAGGAATTATCGGCATAATGGGATATTAGAATATGGGGGTTTATTGTTGACGGGGCGTTAGTTTCTCGCAGTAGGGGGCACTTATCGAAATAAGAGCACTCTAATAAAAAGCACATTTAGAAGGGAAGGATGGAGTTTACTCGACGGAGGGCAGAGGAATCAAAATGGAATCAGTTGATTTAAACGATGACATGACTTTATACAAGTAACACGGGCGTACTCGGAAAATAAATTCGAATTCTCCAGCTAGGCCGGCCAGCTGGAGTCCAACCTAAGACCTTCTTGTCTCCAGTCTAGAGACTTCTAGAGGCTAAGGCCATTAAACGCCTGGTATATTTGTGTGAATTAGGTTCAACATCCCGCTTACTGCTGCTTGCAATAATTACCATATTGAAGATAGAGAAAATTACCTGAGATAATGGATTATTTCGCGGCAAAATCAGTGACGTAACGTGCTAATCAGTATTTTAATTAGCTAAGCGCAGCTAAAGTAGATAATTAGACAAAAATGACCTCCCCAAACGATTTAATTACCGATCCATTGAATCAAACAAACATGAAAAAGACAATTAAATACCATTCTATCTAACACCCAAACATTCCCAGCAAGAGTTGTATATTATAAATGAAGGTAATTGATGTGCTTTTGTGCATCTATTGTAAATATTTTCAATCAATCCACAGAAATATCAGTTGAACAACATGCGAGCTGGACCACGCTGGTAATCGATTGAATTACATCGTCACTTTTTAAAAGATAGCTCACACGCCCAACTGAGGTCAAGTGCGAATATCTGCAATCCAAGGATCAAGGTAACCAAAACACGACTTTTGTAAAACTCATTCTTCGTAAAGATCGTTAATCCAACGATATCAAATTCAATACATTTTACGCCAATCAACGTCAAGCCTTAGGACACCCGGGGGGTTCCTCAAGTGAATTTGAGTCTCGGTAGGGTTTTGACACTTATTTCCTTGTCGGGAAATATTTTTACTAGGACAAAAGTAATTTATCCAGGGGACGTTAATTTTAATTTTGCTAGGTTCCCGGGATGGGAAATTTGACTCTAGTCTCCTTAAAAATTTCAAATTCCCCTAGGTATGCCCGCGTCCCCCGTCCCACTCTGCGGTTTAACAATACGCTACACACGTTAGATTACAATAATCAGAAATGTTTACAAATCGAACCGTTGTTAATATTTCTTAGGACTTAGTGATTATTGTCTTTGCAACCATTGCAAACAATAGGTCACAAAGAGAGATTTTTGTTCTTCAAAAACAAATTGTTCGTTCTTTTAATAACTTTCACCAAAGACACCTGGGCTTTTTTTATCTTCGTTGTTTGACTCTCAACTGAAATAAACCATTTAAGCTTCGTAATTGTATGCTGATTGCTCTTTGTTCCCAAGAGAACTGTTAGTTCCTTTCCTTCCAAAGCCGGCCGGACAAAATCACTTAAGTCAAACAAAGTCAGTATAATAAAATGTGAAAGAATCTGTTCCTCAGCAACGACAGCAGTAAATAAACCAAGCTTATTTACCGACCTAAGGGTATTTGCAGAACAAACGTCTTGTTTGATTCGAAAGGCGAAACTGCAAAATACCATTTTCATAAATTCACCAAACACAAGTATAAATCTACATTTTTCCAGGGGTTTTAATGATTCTTTACTCAGTAACAACATAAAATCGCAACCCTGTTCTTGTTCGAAAATGCAAATTTCCATTCACGCTGTGCCTAGCTTACTATTTTAAGGGTGAAATTTTCTAAAGAAACTGTGGTGCTGCGTCGGTGGGGGTAACAAGGTAATTTGGTTATATCAACTAAGTTGAAAATGTAAATTGGCCACCGTAAGGAGTTGAAAAGTTTGCTTACAAAATGATTTCTGGAAGCTGGAGGAACAAAGCGTTACCCAAAACACGTTTTACTCTCGACGCGCGGAATACCTGTGTCAAATTAGTTAACGATCAATCACAATCAGTCAGTTGCATTAAAAGGGATTATACAGCCATACTTTTGCAGTTTTATCGAGGAGCGAACACCTTTTGGCGATGGCTTATTATATTACATAGCGGGAGTCAACGGCAAGTCGTTCAGTTTGTAAAGATTACCAGCGTGTTAACAAAACTACGAAGTATTTGGCTGCAAAATGTTCACTGAACGGAAGAAACAGAGCTGAGACCGCAACGTTTTCATTAAGTCATCTTTACCTTTCCCATTTAGAGAAATAGTTGCCTAAATGTAGTTGTAATAGCTAAACGTACAAATTATACCTTTTAGTCAATTAAGGCGATTTTTTCTCTGAAAGGACACAGTAATGAAAAATTCCGATCGTTATTGAGTGACTAGAAAACACAGACCAGACATCTGGGTTCTACATTTTGAAAAATAATCTAGGGTTCTGGAAATACGTTACAAGCTGAACTATCTCTGATTCCTATGGAATTTTGAGTCCCATTCAACTCTGGTCTGAAATCGCTCCCCAACTGAGAAGAACACTACAGCTACAAAACAGTCTAGACAACAGTCACTGATGTCTTGAATCCAACTGAGTCACAATTTGGTTTGACTATGCTCACAGTATGCTTAGAATTTTGATTTCGGTTTTTTTTAGTGATAGAAAAAAAGCAGCAATCTTGAAAGTTATTTTCCATCCTATTTGCTGAGTGTACTTTTAGTCTCAACACTGCTTTCGCAAACTTTTTAAAAAGATTTTCAGAAAGCTAAACTTATTATTACGGTTCTGAATTGAATGTTTTATACTGGGCTATGAAATCAGCTATACATCTAAGAAAAAAGCTAAACTTTTCGATTTCAACTTCCAAACAAAAAGTGTGGTTAAGTTTACATTTAGAATTATTTTACACTGAATTGTCAAATAATTAGAACTTCATTATCTCAAATAGTTCAGTAACAGGAGTGGAACACAATAGAACTGAAAACTCACGCGCAGACTGATGAATAATCTTTCAGATTTTGGGAACTACAAAGTAAAAAAAGTCTTTGTTCTTTAACTTACGAAAGTTCGCGCGCCGAAAGGTTCGACAATGTCGTAGTCACCTTGCTCGTTATTTAGTTTAAGCTGTTTTCTAAAAATTGAAAGACGAAAAACAGTTTTTTCGTTTGTCTATCGAGTTATAGCAACACTCGTGAAAGCTTGCCAGAACTTTTCGTTCCACAAACTTTCACTCGTGTTCCTTATATCTTAATAGAAACTCTTCGTAGCCTACGTTACAGCTTTGTTACGCTAACACCTCGAATTATCTCAACTATATCTCACTGTAGTTAAGTTCTTAAGTCTGGTTCCGTACCCGGGTTCCCTATGATCGTTGCTATCGATCTTTACAGGCGATCTCTGAAGACTGACTTCCATACGATCGCTTCGAACTCTGCAATCTTTGGGAAAAACAAAGCTGAGAAATGCGATGACGAGGGAACTACGCTGCAGCGATGCGACAATCGAAAACGATCGATGAAATAATTTGGTTATATCAACTAAGTTGAAAATGTAAATTGGCCACCGTAACGAGTTATGAAGCTGACGTTTCGAGCGTTAGCCCTTCGTCAGAGCACTAGCTCCTTCTTGGCAATCGTAGGGTCGCTGAAGTTTTCCCTGTCATATCATATCCAGCGCAAAAAAAGATCAGGAATTGAATCATCCGCCAAAGAATTTGTTTTAAATGTTTAGTGGCAGAATGAATTTTCCAGGCTATGGAGATGAAATAATAAATCTGTGATTGAAACTCTTGTTTACATGCATTGTATTCCAATGAACTTGATTTGCACAGCATGACTCAAACTACTGTAAACTGAAGTTTTATAATTTTATCACTCTGTTTTGTGATCTCATCTAGCACAGCATCATGCTGGAATTGATTTTGTTTGAAAATAGTACAAACATTTAACCATTCGTGGGAACGGTTCTTTGAAAAAATACTTTAATTTTTAATGAAGGAAAACGTGCCATATGATAATTTTCGATTTGGGGTATGCGGAGGACTTGTTATCTGGACTTCAGAGTCCAATATCGTTGTTTTAACGGACCGTTTCTTATGCGGACTTACAAGTTATTGTTTTTTCGGTATTGTATCCTCGGCATTAGAGCCTCATTTGATCGAATTAAATCGTTAAAATACGAACAATGCAGATGTTATTCGGCTTCAACGTCTAAAGGGCTCTTTATATGTAATTAAACAGCAAGCTAAGCTAGAGGCAAACCGGATCAAAATTCCAGCTCGTTTCCATTTAAGTCTACACGACTTAACTCACAATGTTGTGATGAAATCTTCAGCCATGTCTATTGTAGCTTACAGAAAGTTTTGTTCAGGGTCGATTAATTCATACCTTCGCACACCATAAGTTTTGGAAAAACACGTAAAGCTCATTAACAAACCCAACTATGCTCCATGTGACCACTGAACCAAAACGCCTTGGACAGGCGTTTTAACGTCTTGAACAGGCGTTTTGGTTCAGTTGAATGTCAAGTGAATGAGTGTTTTTTCCGCTAATTTGTAGAATGGTGGAACCCGCAAAGCACGAAATTAAAATGGTGTAAGCGCATTTAAGAAAGACTTAAGAAATGCTTTCCTCGGCAAACGAGCGGCCCCATGCCACATTGCGGGCAAGAAGGGCTAATGATGATGACTTCAGCAAACGTACTTACACCAAGAACAAAATATATACAGAAGGGTTAAATGCTTCTAGATTCGACCAGCTTTAGTAATAACCAGGGCCCCATAGCGAACAGGCTTTACACTTGTTACACGGAATTACTAAGCAATACCAAAAGTAAACAGAACTGAAGAAACACTCACCAACTGCGGATGTTACCACGACAGCTAAATAGAATCAAATGAAAGAGAGAAAAAAGTCTACTATGAGCTCAAGTTGTCAACTTCGTGGTGAAGAGCGGGTAAATATCTAAATATTTGCGAACTACAGCTATGTGAAGCACTTCTTACCAGATGTAAAACTCCATAAAAACAGTAGCATCTTCGTCGGCGTCATTGCCGACGGCCGACTTGCTGCGCGCAATCGATGCAATCTAGCTGCGTTTCAAGCTGAGTTGTCGGCTACCTTATGAAAAGTTCCTACCCTTGATTTCCTATATATATCATACGTAAGACAGAATAAGTTCTGCTTGCTGATTTGCCGTTGTGTTTTATAAACACAGGAAGGCAACGTCATAGGTCAATGGCACAGGTTTATTATGGCCCTTTGTCAAGCAAATCAATAGAAGTTTAATTGAAAAAGGGGTAGCGGGGTATACCTCTCTTTAAAACGTCGCATACACAAGAGAAATTTAACTTCTACTTAAGCAAGCTGTATGAAAAGGAATCTGTTTTCAGGGAGTGAAGTAGATAGTAGCGTTAAAACCCGACTTCGCAGGCATTATTTTACCGATTGACGGTCACATCGCTTCTACGAAATTTGAATATTTAGCAGATGCATGACAGACAGGTCTTAATTGGATTTAACAGAACGGCCGAGTAAACATGTTCGGCAAATTGAGAAATAAGCTCTAACATAACATTGCTAATCATGACATACACTAATCATGAGTGTGCCTTTGTCAAATTTGTACGTATGATATTTCCCTGGCTGTCTTTGCAACGCTGTAAAGTTTCTGACAAACCGCATGCATGCACGACCATGTAACTTTAAAATTGTTGCTCACAGCAACACTCCCAGGACAATACACAATTCCACTTAAGAACTCACACCTTTGTTTTATTTGCAATTTTCATTACTTCGATTTCCATCGGAACTATCCACCTTTAAGTCTGTCTTTTCTTTTGGGATTCCTTTTGAGTAGTTAAAGTTATTTCACGTCCCATTTCCTAAAATTCCAAAGTCATTAGTTCTACACATTGAAAAATGCCCCAGTTCAGATGTGTGCATTTTTCGCAATTACTTTCAGAGTTCCTTCATGCAGTACAACAAAGGGCGATGTATCGAACTGCTACTTAAAATTTCCCGAAGTAGTACCACAAGAAGTGGTGCAGTAAGTAAGATCTTCCAAGGGCACTGTGTTCGCGCTGAAAGCCAAAGAAAAAGCCAGCTTCTCAAAATTTGTTCGTTGTATCAGTAAGTTCACTGTTCCAGTGTCGATCGTGGTTGGAGTACCATTGTAAACTGAAGCTTTATTTTATTTCGTTATAAGTCCAACCTAGACTTCACAACTGTAAAGCGTTGTCTGTAAAATAACTTTTTCGCGCTGGGCACGTCATGCCTAGATGAGATTCACACACCATTTCGCAACATTCGAAATGAGGGTGCATGTTAAAAGTCACGGGCTAATTCAGTTTTCAGCTCAAGGTTAATTGGTATTTAACAACTGGCACGTCCAATTAAGCGTTAGTTTTCCTCATTGAACATTAAACTTTTTATTAGGATAAGGTTTACTATGGAGTCTAATCAGAAAAGTTATTGGGAATTAAATCGTGGAGTGCGTTCTGCTCCGTCGAGTGCTGAAGTCACGTATCACGGATGGACTTTATATTCCTGACGTTTACGCTTTTTCACTTTTTCACAAATACGTTTAGCAGTTCTTAGCACAAAACACTACTTTTGTCAAGTTTACCCTGTTCAAGGAATGAAAAGTGGCGGCAATCTTGACTGATAATTATGTTAATAAAAAGTGGAAAGGCAGGAAACAATTGCTTTAGAATATGTGAATTAAAAGGCTTAGTTTGATACTTTGTTAAAGCAATACCTAATTATTCTCAACGAAAACTTGATGAGATCGAAAAGTAACTTTTATTCAGTAGTAAAGGCAAATCTTTATTGATTAATCTTATACATAGTACTGAGAAGCATTAAAAAGACATCGATAAACGAGGAACAAGAATATTTCCCTGACTTGTGAAGTCTCTTTACAAACAAAAAGCTAACAAGGCTTGACTATTAAAGAGTGTTATGGTGGCTGTGCGTGGAGACATCCGACTATAGCGTTGCACCAAGGCCAAAATATCCTAAAGAATTCTAGCTTCGCGGATGTGCCATCGTAAAGACTTAGAACACTAGAACTTTTAAGGCGTACGTATCTTTTACGCCTACCTGAATTATCCAAGAGCGTCCAAGCATAGACACGTGATTCAAGCCGAACGCGGACTCTAGAGTCCTTGAGCATATCTGTTAGGAGCACGCAATGCGTGGTTTAGTGGTCTACACAGCAGAAAAGTCACGACAAGTTTCAGACTTCTTAGCCGTATGATCATTATAGGCATGCAGCTAATACGATATTTGTAACCTTCAAAATTAATGTATTCTTCTTTATTTCATCTCGGTATAAAAAACCGTCAATTTTAAATTCTGCAAGCATACTTCTACTATTGGTAAGTCGGCGTCATTCAGTGCCAATATCACAGAAGATGCAAATTGACTTTAAATAACTGTGATATTTGCTCTGAAGAAAGCAGAAGAAGTTTGTTCCGAATCAGAAAGAAAAAGAGGAAATGGGAACATTCTTCTTTCTTTACTGAAGAACCTAAGAGTCAGGCGTCCCTGAATACCTAAAAATATTTCCGTATTCCGCTGAATTCGGGCCGGGACATTTTGAGCACCGAGCTTTTGGCAGGAATACAGTCAACCAAAGTCATATTCATATGTCATATGTCATATTCGGGTGACCGCATTAGCCGAGCTCTTGGAATAAGACTCCATATACGTGCTGGACATGCTTAGTATCGTCAAAAAATGCAAAAGTAAGCAATTTATGAGAAGAAAGAACAAACTTATAATATCTCCAACTCGTGTTTTTCTTCGGGAGGTTGGAATTATTGAAAATGAATTACCTTTCCGCTCGTTCGACTAGTCAAATACTGTACGTGATTATCAGTTGAGTAAGGTGGGCAAGAGTTTGGTGACAAGGTTTTAACGTTCAACTTGTGTTGTTGTCACGGGAAACTGGCCCCGTTTCCAGTGACAACTTGTCGCCTTCAACGTCATTGGCAGCACAGCGAACAAAAATGCAAGTGACGATATTGTTACCATTGGAAACGACGAAAGTTGCCTGTGCCAACACCGTAATTTTCGTCACCGAAGCTCCGTTGCGCCTTACTTACCTGATCATCGTAGCAGCTTTGAATCTCTCGCACTAAGTTCTTTACACAGTGCAAACTTGTACAGCACAACGCAATTATTTTACACAGTCAGAAACATTCCCTAAATTGTTCGCAGCAAATGAAAATATACGGTGCACAGATCACCAGATAATGTAAAGCCAGGATAACTTTGTATTGGAACATATTTTTTGGAGTCAGAGAAAAGCATCTGTTGTCCGTATTAACAAGTGTCCGTGCAGACCGATGGGGAGCTTTAAGCAATGACGATAGCGTCGTTGAGGACGATGCGTGGTTTAAAAAGGAATTAACCAAAAAAATAGAAAGCCTTTTCGAGATCGGGATTCGGGATCGTTTGCCTAAATTAAACTGAGACCCGACCAGGTACCAGAACAATTACACATAGCTGATCATTCTTAGCTTTTTTATTTTATAAAAAAGAGTAGACAAAGAAATATAGAAATTGAAGCCAACTTTTTTCATGCATCTTTTTTTTTAACATCCATTGAATTGTCGATTCCTTTGAAATGCTTTAGGTCACGTCTTCCGCAAAGACAAGCAACGTGTGAGTCGCTAAGATAAACGTCAGCCACATTAGTCTTGTTTGGAGTCAGAGGTGTTGCTATGTGTTGCTATGCAACATGAAGTAATATTTGCTTTCAT
>Ga0126337_10002320_pt1 | contig 12054 bp, 5 predicted proteins | sample DipCmetagenome_FD_92527 | JGI IMG/M metagenome (GOLD analysis project Ga0126337, IMG submission 92527) | Coral microbial communities from La Bocana,Puerto Morelos, Mexico - Diploria C A metagenome | ecosystem: Host-associated > Invertebrates > Cnidaria > Coral | place: La Bocana,Puerto Morelos... | reverse complement strand
GTGGGGGTGTGCCACCCGCATCTCCAAATCCAGACCCAATTTCAGACCAAAAAATGCCATTTCCCACACCCGTTTTCAGACCTGGCTTCAAAAATCCATACCCGTTTTCAGACCTGACCTTGTACATGATTAAGCGTAATAGGTAAAATTTGGCTGGAATGATATATTATATCTATTTCCGTTTCTCTCTCACCAGCTACTCGCCCTGGTTGCTGGGAAGAAAATAAGTCTATAAGCTTTCGTGAACGTTCCCCTGATAACCATACCCAATTTCAGACCAAAATGTTGAAAATCTATACCCGTTTTCAGACCAAAACGGCTCAAAAACCATACCCTTTGGGGCGGCACATACCCATATACCTTATATAGGGGAGTACCCCCCCCCGGGCTCAAAGCTCAAAGTTTTTTTGCTTCTTTTGATGAATTGCATAAAGATATGGTGACAATATTTACCCTATACAGTTATTGTGTTTGGTTACAGTTTAATCAGTAACACACAACTTAGCTGGAGCTTATTGAGTTTCATTAGTTTGCTCATGGAAACTGTGGGCTCACTGTCTTATCAAGTTAATTACCTTCCAACATGCCTACATGACAGCAGACTTGTAAATTGCTAAGCAGGCATGATATGTGAAGCAAAGAAAGGTTGAGAGACCTAAACGAGAATGGCAAATGTACAAATGTCATGAGCCGCAGAAGTTGTGATGGCTTCTCGATCCCATTTTACACTAGACAGACCATGAGTAACATGCGGAAGCTTTTGAAATTTTCTTCTCCACTCCCACAATTTGATAAATGGATTGCAAGGACATCCTGTCCACAGACTTAACTCTAATGGCAGCTTTTTGCTCCAGTTTTAGATCAATGTGTTTGCCATTTTTGTGAAAGGTCTTTCAATGTTTGCTGAACAGAAAATTTGAATGCTTCCTCATACTCAACCATACCTATTTTGATCTTGTCATGTCCAGGATGTTGGACTTAATATTATACATGAATGTCAAATTTCTGTTGTCACTTTTTGATTGACAGGTGACCATCACTCAAATTGCACTATTACTCTCCATTCATAGGAGAACGGAGTTCAGTAAATTGTTTAGTATTGACTGTAGGCGATTCCTTTTCTCCCCACCCCCTCTCACTCATCCCCTCCCCACTTCTCCCCAATTTTTTGCTCACCCCAAGGGCACTTCTTCACTTGCCTGCTCACTCACTCATTTGTTTGATAAAAGGAAAGGAAACAGCTGCTCCACAGGCTAAGCTGATCTTGAGGGAGTTGACTGACTAATTATTTGGATTTGAGCAATCTCGCAGAATTGCTGTTTTGGCTGATTTACACACTACACACATTACATCAAAAAGTGTTAAAAAAAATGGATAAAATCTGCCTAGTCGAGCTAGAGAAAGCGAAAAATCTAAAATCAAGAAAATTAAATTAAAATTATGTTATTTTTATGCAAGAATTAAGAAACCACAAGGAAATTGTATTTTCATGAAACGACAAACCAGGAGTCCAGAGAGCGTGTTCTGTCTTATAATTAGTCTTATAGAAGCTAGTAGTGTCAATTAAAAAAAACATTGAAAATTTTGCAAAGTTTTACTTAAAAAAGTTCTAAAAATTCTCCAAATTAAAATGCATAAAAATTCTAAATATTGTTAATTGATTGTCATAAAAATTGTGATTAGAGATACCTCAACCCGATAATGTTCGCAATTATAATAGCTTAAGAACATCGAACACATCGTGAAAGGTTCCCTGCAGTTGGCGCCTTAAAATGGCAAAAGCTAATTTCACGTGAGTTTTTTCCTGTTACGGAAGATTCTATCGAGTTGACACAGTAACGCTTATATCGCTTAAATATATGAAGCACAAGTTCAAAATTATCGCACAAAAAGACATTGTCCAAATTTGCGAATTTACATCAAAATAGATCTTATAAAATCAAAACGCTGCTAACATCTGTTCAGATAGACTGGAAAGTGCCGAAGTTCTAGCAGTGGGTGGTGAAAAGCGACGTTGGTTACCGTGGGAAGGAGGAATTTTACACCACTCGAGCAGTTCTTACCGAATCTCTGAGCAGAATAAACAAAATACTGTGAAAATTCTAATTCTCTTAATTGAAGCCGACAGTGTAAATAGGAGAGACAACAGGCGCGATTCTCGCTTGCTAGAATATTACCGCTAGAAAGACGTTGGAATACTGCTAGATTAAGGAGCATAGAGTTCAACAATGTTTAATATCGTTTCACCAGTCATCCCTATAGTGACCGTCATGCACTTACGTACCTCATAAACGTAGACGGCAAGAGTGGCACAGTACGCAAAACGGTCTCCATTGCTGCTTGCTGCGCACACATCGAGGTTCCAAGGCTGACAACCAGCTGGCAAAAGACTAACCTGTCTCATAAGACTCATGATCCCGGGAAAAACTTAGCCGGTTTTCAAGAGAATGCTCTCTTCGACGCTTTTTTCCACCATCTTCCCTTAATCAGTCAAACCCAGCCTTCCATGATCAACAGTCACGCGCGGTCAAATATCTTCCAATATTCACTTCATCGATCGAACTGAAGAGGACTGAAACAATGGACTGCACCAAACACCGAAGACTTGCACCGCACATATTCATAAGCGAACGTAGAACTTTTGACACCGAAAAATATCTACTTCTAGGATAAACAGCAATTAAAGCGCTCAAATTGATTCAGCTGTCTGTCTAACATCTGTAAACGCTAGAGTGGTCGAATAATTCTTATGTAGATTAAAAAATAAAAATAGACTCGAATATAAAAGAGCTTTTAGTCCGAGAAACTAATTTCTTGGTTAATTGACATGCACTGCGCTTAGAGAGAAAGAGAACTCTAAATATGAAGAGTTCTTTGTAACTTATTTCCGATTTATTCTAAAATTAATTTTGAGGAAACAGTGTGATTTTTGGCCATTTTAAATTTGTGTGCAATATTTTATTGAAATTGAGCAGGGGACTGAAAAAATAAGGGATTATACTCATCGATGTTGACATGTTTCATAACTTTTATTAGCTTGTCTGACGGCGTTTGTAGCTTATAGCTTGTGATTAAATATCAATTTCCAACTCGGCCCTCAATGATGTTAAATTTGCAGATTTAATTATCGCAAAAAAAAAACATGTGCTGCTTTGACATAGCTGCTTTCTTTTAACATTCATTAGCGATGAAATAAACAAGGGCAATTCCCTGATAAAAATAAAAGTAATCTGCCAAACGACATCTTAATCGCTATGGATCAATGAACTGGAAATTTGAGGAGGAAATTGAAAATTGATTTCATAAACAGTGTAACCGAAAGTAGCAATGCTTGTTTACTGGATCTGTCACCACAAGGCAGGTTAAAAACATGTGTAAAAGATGACGATTGCAATCTAACCGTTTCATCAGTCAATTTTAAATTTGAAGTTTTAATCCAGTAACTGAATGCACTCTATTTTCGATTAATGCTTATGTTGCACTTTTGAAAGTAGTTCTGAGTCGCGTTCGTACTCCTGCGAGCGAAAAAGTTTCTGTAGGGAATGTGTGACTCAGTACTTAACAATAATTGCAGACGGCTGCAGTTAAGGCTAAATATTGGCCTGAGAGAGTGAAAGAAGCTGACAAAATGAGAAATGCATTTCTCAGCCCACGTGATCGTAAAAGCTTCCGCCCTTTTGATGGTCAGTCCCTGCTGTCATTTTGGGAATTAAGTTGTCCTTGACGGTTTTCTTTCGGCAAAAAAATAAATTATTAATGAACCTCTGTAGCGAAAATGCTATTGAAAATTATCTGCGGTGATTGACACTATAACAATATAGCCTGATTTGAGATAATAATCCAGCTGTTTAAGTGAATGTATTTAAAGAGACAGAGTTAGTTCAACATGAATAAACACCGTGATGTTTAAGAGCCAGTGAAGGACTTTCGGAAGAGAAAAGGAGAACTTTAAAACTAGTCTTCCTGAGAAAATATGATTCATTTAGTTTTGAAAACATTTGCTCCAAATGACAGTTGGACATAAAAAAAACATTACAGAACTTAATGCACGATTGTTAGGGAAAAGTGCATGGGAGTGCCTCAAGAGCTTATTTTGTTAGAAAACGGGATGCAAATATTGTCCAAAGTTGTCAGTGGATTTGATGTGCGCGTGTTGCATGTAAAAGAAGAAAATAAAATTTCAAACAATTATCAGTTGGGAAAACAAACTGAATGTTAGCACAGTAATGTAAATATTTACTGCGATTTAACAAATCCTGCCACAAGTTTACAAGATGTATTATGGACTGCGGAAACGCCATACTTCACAAATGTGTAGACTTTCAGTTTAATTTGTCTTGTGGTGCTTTCTACAAATATCACGTAAAATCGCCCAAATATCTTTTCGGAAAATATCAAACAATTTTCTAAATAACTCCAAAAAACCCTCTAAGTGTTTTACACTTTTTGCCTGGAAAATAGATAAATTTGAATCACTTGAGCCAAATATTTTTACATTTTTTTGCAGTAGCAGGAGTTCAGAAAGAAGATTCAGTCGCTTCGATGTTACCAGCATCCGCCACTTTGGAAAAATTACTACTTTAGCGATTTAGTGCTATGGAATACTTATTCCAAGTGGGAAATCGCTGAACTGGATTCTTTCTAACATGGAATTGAGTATGGCTTCATGAAAATAGCGAGGAAAACAGCTATTAATTCCGAAATATCATTGTTTTTTTAAAAACTCGGAAACTTCCAAATATCCCCCAAAATAACTAGATATTTGTTAAAAAGTAGGCCTACTCTGGCCGAACCAAATTATATAACAAATTAAAATTAGGAACTTCAATGCATCTTTTTTTTTCCTTGTAGTAAACTGAATATCGCATCACAAAAGCAAATCACTCGCCATTTTGTGCTAAATGACGATTTACCCGGTCAGCGGTTTAGGTGTCGATTCATTCATTTCTTCATACTCATGAAATGAGGTAATACCTGAGAATTAGTTATGCACGAAGGAAAGGAGACGAAAAAATATTGAAAATTTCAAGTTGCCCTTACAAAGGTAAGTTAAGTTGTTTTAAGAAATATTTTACTGGGTCTGGATTTGATTCCTGAGAAACATTCAATTCGTCGGGTTATTTCGGTCGTCGGGCTATGAGAGATGGGATAACTGAAAAAGACTGTTTGCAGTTTCGACGGATTCCAATTAATATTTCCATTCATCCTTATATTCAACCGAGGTATTTCACCCTTTTGCTGTAAGATCTGCAATTGGTAAAGACGCAATTAGATGCTTACATCTGAGTTCCAAGGAATTGTCGATATTTTGATGTTAAGTTCTTGAGACTTCGCCTGCACTGGTATAAGTTATCAAGGAAAATCAAACTCGTTCACTTTGCGTAGTTTTAGGCCTTTACTAGAGCTCTACTAAAAAAATGAAAAAAAAAGGCGCTCTACAACTCTGGTGTCGACAGATTACGGTAGTTCCTTAACAGTAGAATATTTCTGATTGACATATTTTCCCCTCGTTAGCCGCCAGGAGAATATTTTAAATCTACTCGTGTACGAAAGAATCAACAACCTGCCGTTGAAACAAACGGGTACCCAATGATCGCGGAAGAGTAAATATAGACCAGAACAATCACTGACTCCTAGAGTGTAACGCAATCGAAAAACACAGTAAGGAGGTCTTTGGAGTCCTCCGGGCAAGGTTTTTTTTGTCTCAAGTTTAAGGACGAAAAGTGCACAGGTAGAGAACAGGAATATAGTGCGGAAAAAGTCATAGGAAAGAACGGCAGAGATTTCTAAATTACTATTTTGCCTGTGCATACTTTTTTTGCCAGAGAGCTCTCTCTCGCAGAAAACATCCTAAAATGTTGAAGGGGAGTAAATGCCAGTAAACGTAAGTTTAACATATGTCGTACAAGGCAAGCAAAATGCGCTTCCCGGATTTAATTTCTATCGGTAGATTTCGTCACTGGGGATATCAATTAACAGAGCCATAACTACTTTAAAAATATCAGAAATATAATATGAACATCTTTAATTTGATCTTGCCACCATTACTATATCTCCGCAAATAATTACTGAGCTTCGCAGAAAATAAAGAGACTCATTTTTCTCAAGCGGTGGAGGTGAGACTGTGGGTGGTGGGGTTGGGGTCCGGGCTCACGCCAAATGGCCGGCGGAATGACGCAGATGCAAGTAGTTAGAAATCTCAACACAAACTATTAAAGTTTCTAGACTCCCCCTAAATGCTTCGTTCAGGTTTGTCACAGAGATTTCCCAAGAAAGTTCCAACAAACACCTACCCGTACAGGTTTCAAATGAGTTCCATGTATTTATAGTACATTTTGACTCCATAAACTAGATAAATGCCATGTTTTAACAGTTGTAACTATACTTATATGGAATTTTATGCTAGACATCTTAAAAGTCGGAACACACGAGGAGACTAGTCCCTGAAACAGGTCGCGGGTGCAAGTCCCATCGTATGATGAAAATCTAGTCGCGGGGACTAACATTTGGTCCCTGCGACTAGTACTCTTAAGAACTTAAACTGGTTTGAAAGTTTTGGACAAGTCCATGCAAGTTGTTCCTCGAGATTCTTCGTGCAAACTGTTCATGGGACAAGTTCCTGCGACCAGTCCCTCGTATTTGCCGACCTTAAGTAACAGCAAAATTAAAGACGATCTTCAACTCTTAAAGAGGGTCCTGAAGGGGGGGTATAAATCCCATTTTCCCAGCCCAAATTTTGCCCAAATCCCATTTCCCGGCCTATTGTTTTTCCAAATTTTAAAAATCACAGTCCCAGTTCTATTGTTTTTCTGTCTGTGATTCCCATTCCCAGTGACCAAATCCCAGTCCCAGCGACCCACTTTCCCACTTTCCCGGTGAAAATTTGCCCAAATCCCAGTTCCAATTTTACCCCTTCAGGACCCTCCTTAAAGTCAGTTCTATATATAGCTAGCCAATTCATGCAAGTATTCAATGCGGATTACGTTTTTCCATTTGTTGTTTTATTTGCAGTTTTCGACGTTTTCTTCCTTTATTAGAAGAAGAATCCCTGGATGAAGTGAAGGATGAGGGCATTTGTAATTTTACTTTTGGCTGGATATTCCATGCTGTGCCAGTCAGGTAAGCACAGGTTCAATTCGTCCGTCTTGAGATCTATTGTTCTGTTCATGTAGATTTGCAACTTCGTCCCACGGCTGGTTCACCTGTGCGCCCAACATTTGTAGCGAGTGCTCCTCGCTTTCTACGTCCAAGAATTGAACAGTGCCCGAGGCTACAATGGTCAGTCGTAGCCTGGGTTTTCATTTTTTCCTTCTCGTATACGATAGTTGTAAAGAGGTTGTAGGTTTAATTTACGTAAGACGTGTAAGAACTATTTGCACGAAGCAAAGTTGTAACCTCTTAAATGGCTCTAACTTTTCGTTTTTTCTTTTTCTTTAAATATCTATGCAGGATCTATAAAGAGAAATAAAAGAGGTAAGGCTTACCGTTCACGAAATTATGCTTGTCCTCAATATTAGAAACACAAAACCATGCTAGCACCTGTAAGACTGAATTTGGACCACGTTGACGCTATCCACACTGAAAAGGTTCTGTACAATGAGGCGACCTGGAAAATAGCTATTTTCATACCCATAAGCTGCTACGTTCCGCCCCCGCCAACGCCCCTCGTATTCTGTGAGGTCACAATGGCCTCTGCCAGGGCTTGAACCCAGACCTCACAGTCCAGAGTCCCAAGTTTTTCCTCGGCTCTTCCTCCTCCCACTGAGACATCGTTTCATTGACCCCTGTAAGACTGAGAACCCCGTAAACTGACAAGTCGTCAGGAACACATACACCGATCAATCAGAGAATAATGATAATAATGAATTGATAATGATAATGAATTTATATAGCGCATTTGCTATATTCATATATTCAAATGCGCTTTACAAGCAAGTGATATATGGACAAAGACCAGACCACAACACCGGGAACTACGTGCCCTACTCTTTACGATGAGTGTGTGGATTCTTTAACGTCCCCTACTAGCCATTACAGTGAAGATGCAGGAGACGGGCCCTACGGTTTATCGTTCTTATCCGAGAAGACTAGAATATCTGACCGTTTGCAGATGTTATTGCAAAGGCAGTATATTCTCCTCAGTTATTTTATGACCCTGAGTGTGTGTCCGGTCTGGGGCTCGGCGGTTAGCGAGAGCCTCACCGAGAAACACTTACGTCAACTACAGCACGGTTTACTTTGCAACCTTACTGGTTTGTATCGCAAGTTCCCATAACTCTAGAATCTAACGCAATGTTCCCTTCTCCCACAGGATACCTCTCACGGACTGGATTGTGTGTTAAACCCGAGAATAACTTTAAAATAAAGGACCCTAGGCTGAATTTCTGGGGCGTGGCCTATGTGCTGCCAGATGATGTAAATCCTAAGTGTACTGAGTCCGAGTGTTCAGAAGACAGTCACTGCGACGCTGACCGGAAGTGCTGTAGAAACTACTGTGGAGGAATGGTTTGCACACCTACAAGTAAGCACTATAATAATTACGAGGAACGCTACCGGGCAAGGTTGACGCCTTCCCCCGGTTAATGAGCATTTACTACTTCGGCGTGATATGCTTCTAATTGTGTCAATCAAGAACTATAAATTAAAGTTAAAGCCTGATCCAATGCAAGGGATCGGTCACAGTGCTCTCTCGCAGTGCCAAGGCTTATCTACGATATAGCGACAAGGAGTGTTGTTATCTACCTGGACTGAAGCTTGTCCATCGCCGGTTACTCGCTAGCATTTTCGTAACTGCTTAAGTTGCGTGGCCCCGCGGTTGGCCTGCACCACTCCAAAACCTCTATTTTTGTTCGTTCTTGTTAATTTGTACTTCTTTTGTCCTTAGCTACTGTTTGTGTTCTTTACTCATTGTTTCGTTTGGCCAAATATGAAGAACCTTGTAAATGATGAAGTTCGTCCCAAGTCGCATCCATAACAAAGATGATCTTTGATGTATAAAATAGCGTTAAGTGTCTTGCTCAGAAGCAAAAGAGGACTTCAACAATGCTTAGCCCATTAGGGCGGCACTATGCCTCTAATCAATCTTCGAACAACGTCAATGAGCTAAATAGATTCTGATTTTCAGTCAGTGCATGTTGTCCCCCGTACGTAACATGATACAAGTGCGAAGTTATGTTACTTAACAACCTTACTGACAAAACAACGGGCTCATAGTTTTTGTATATGTTTTTTAAACCACGATGTTTCTATACTTTTTCTTTGTGCTGACATGGCTTTTTCTAAAAATCTAATACTTGTATCTGTATTTTTCTTTCAGTGCGAGATCCAAACCCGTGCAAGGTACGTGATAAGTACATCATTTGAAAGCACTGATTTCCATAAAGACCCAAAACATTTTTTTTTGTAACTGATTAAGACGCTGCAAATTTAGAACGACCTACAACTCCATATCTGGTGTCCATTATTCCTTCAAAATGCTGTCTTATTTCGTTTGCTTCGTTTTTTGTGTCTTACCAGAAATTCAACTGTCCTGTCGGTCAAACGTGCAAGGTTCAATATATTCCATGCGTGATGCCCAAATGCAAGGACGCCATCGCTGTCAACAGACCAACTTGTATCAAGGATCCATTAGGTAAGTTTTAAAACAAACTGACCTATTTCACCCTTTTCGTTCAAAAAAACTGTTTTTGTCGAGTCAGAGCTAAAGCGGACAGTTTTTTATAAACAACTTAACAAAAACACAATGTTCGTTTAGGTGAGAATAACCATGGTTCCTCAACGGGATTCGAACCCAGGGACTCCTAGACGCTGAGTATGCGTTCTAACCATTACATAAGACTCGTGGTGAGCAACACCATGCACTAGGCTCATACAGACACGCGTTCTGTATACAACCTGTACTGCCAAAATCAGGAAAGTCGTGAGCTTAATGCATTTCATTATCGGACTTTAAATTTACCATAAGTTTTCATGTACAGTACAATTATATAAAAGCCCACAAAAAGGCAGTTTCGTGAGGTAGAACGCGCTAACACGTGTTACGTCACACGCTGTGACCTTGTCGTAATGAACATTGCATTTTTGCTATCTGACTAATGAGCTGAACAATTTCTATCTATCTCCATATATCAACATTATTAACGTTTCTCTCTTTGTTTCTATGTGATCGTGCTTCTTCTATAGCGGCCGCACCTCCCCCAGGTAAGGAAAATCACATTTGAAGAAATAAAAACTATTGTCGCTTAAATAGGATTGCACGTATGACATCGTGGAATGGATAGTAAGACGTCAAATAAATTCTAGTTGCCTTTACCGAGCCCACCCAGCCTGTTCTTAGCGTTCGTAATGAGAAGCCAGCGAAAAGAACGAGTGGAAAAAAGGTCGACGGGACTGGACGAGGAAGAGCCACTTTCCACTTTCCCGCTCGCTTTCCTTTCTCCACTATCCACTTTCCCGCTCGCTTTCCTTTTTCCACTTGCCACTTTCCCGCTCGTTCTCGTGCTTGCTTCGTTCCCCCTCTCGATCGCCCGCACAAACCCAGAGCTTGGAACAGGCTACCCCAACCAAAGCTACAGTGAACTGGTGTCAGCTGAGGGAAAACGCGGCTAACGCCCTTTCATGATACAAATCCCTTTCATCGTCTGTTCGTCCATATTTCTGTCTATTGCTTAATAAATGAACGTTCAATTCCCTTAAAATCTATAGAAAGTGGTTTAAGAAACTTGCTAAGCAAGCAAACCACTGATTGACTGTTTGTTTTTTCTCGCAGCTGCGCCTCCAGCAGCACTACCGAGCCCTGCTCAAGGAGCCTATGGACCTCCAATGGCCCAGCAACCGCTGGCATACCAACCGCAGCCACATGCACCTCAGGCGCCTTTCTTGCAGCCACCAATGGCGCCCATGCCACCGGTCATGCCACCGGCCATACCACCGGCAATGCCACCTATGGGTGCATTTCAAAATGACGAACTTGGCAATGAAGCCGGTTTATTACCCGGTTTAGCAGGAAATCAACCTGGTGAAACTGGTCTTAACGATGCTTCCTTGATGGACGCCTTCCAAAATGAAAATCAGGAGCAGCCGTTTCAAAACGATAAACTACCACCAAGCGATCAGAGTAATTTTTTTCCACCGCTACCAGCAGATGAACAGCAACAACCTTTAGCAGATGCGCCAGTGAGCGAACCGCCAGCGGCTAATCCCATGATCGCACCGCAACCTGGCTGGGAAAGAAGCTCAACAGTTCATTGAGTGCGTCATGTACGAACATCTGATTATTGACTGTCGATAGGGCTTAAGGGCTTCACTGTCGATAGGGCTTCTGAATGGAACGCCCGTTAAAAACCGTGACACTACTCAGAAAGGAAATGTTTTGTACACTCCTGATTCTCCTCCAACAGGATGCATTTTCTAACAGTAATATAGAAATCTCGATAACGAATGGCTAAAATAAAAAAGGAAGCCAGACGAAAGCTTACAAAGGAACACTCGTAGAAACTTGATAAAATTGTAACATATCTTCCTATGAGAGATTTTCTTGTACATACGGGTTCTAATTTTTTGTTGTAATATTTGCTCAATTTCCATGTATAGTTAGGTAATGGTAGCCCAGACAATCTGGTAGAAACTGCTCAGCGAGGGAATAAATGACACTGAATTTCCATTTTTGGTCTATGCTACTAGTTTGAACGTGTTATTATCTGAAGCCCGGTATCTGAACAGTAATCTTGACAGTCACTTTTCTTCTTAACGCCCGCGAACATGCGAGGAAGATTGCGTGACAAGCCGGTCAAGTGCACTCTGGACATCTCAACAAATTGATCTGCTATTAAAGCTCCGAGTGTTTTTCTTTTGTATTTTTTTTTCTCTTTTACTCTTGTGAAAACTTGACGAAATGAACCCCCCTGTCACGTTCCATTACGGGATGGTTTAATTGTTTTTAAAAACAATGGACTGTCCAGAAGTTAAAAACCGAGGACAATGGTTTTGACAAGCTTGAAATGCGCAATTCTGCGGTACTATACTGCTGATAATTTGGGACGGTAGCTCGCATCC
>Ga0126337_10002319_pt1 | contig 12058 bp, 6 predicted proteins | sample DipCmetagenome_FD_92527 | JGI IMG/M metagenome (GOLD analysis project Ga0126337, IMG submission 92527) | Coral microbial communities from La Bocana,Puerto Morelos, Mexico - Diploria C A metagenome | ecosystem: Host-associated > Invertebrates > Cnidaria > Coral | place: La Bocana,Puerto Morelos... | reverse complement strand
GTTTTTATATTTGAAAAAAAAATTAGTGTTGGTTTTTTGAGGTTTATTAAAAAAATTATTTATCTTTTTAATAATTATTAAATATAAAAAATTTTTTTTTTGGGGGGGGGGGGGGGGGGGGGGGGGGGGGGGATCATGAACCTTTCCACTACCGATAAGGGGGGATCATTAAAATACTAAATACTTTACGGGGGCGATCCGGTAAATTCTACGATCTAGCAACAAAAATACTCCGCACCCCCAGGCGATAAATAATGACCGGTCCCTAGATATAACTTCTTTTCTTCTTGTATTATAAAATGACGAGTGATTCTTCAGTAAATTCCTGTTAACCGTCTTTACTTTCAAACCGCCACTATTAACACATACAAATGACATGTAGTGACAGTAAAATTCCATAGGCTTTTTTAATAGGATCTTTAGTTGGAAGCTTTATAATTTAGTGAAACTTAACTTGATACAAAATAACAGGTGATGAGAGGTTAAACTTTCTGGTGAATGAGTTACAAGATGGCAACGAGTTATTTTTGAAGTGCTCCTATACAGCACATGCACACGAAGATGACGCGTTAGAGCATAACATGTTTACTGCTTCGTTTGCGAAAACAGTGCGATTATGGCTAAATCGGAGAATAGTATACTCCGATTTAGGGGTAATATTCTCCGATTTATCACATGAGATTTTGAACAATTTTCCTATTTTACCATTGTAGTTTCATATTCTACGATTCTTCCGATTGTACGATCACTCTAAAATCATTCTCCGATTCTACGATTCTTCCGATTCTACGATATTCCCTTAAGTTCAGACTAAAATCATTCTACGATTCTTCCGATTCTACAATTTTCTCTTAAGATCTTTCTAAGGTCATTCTCCGATTGTACGATTCACGTCATGCATTTTCCACTGTCCATTAACATTTACTACTTTGTCTTACAATAAAAACAGTAAACGCTTTATATAACTCATTCAAATATAAGATAAATTAAAGAACTATAAATTGTTTATGAAGGAGAATCGTATAATCGGAAAAATCGGAGAATCATGTAGAATCAGAGAATAACAAATGGTATAATCGTACAATCGTAAAGATCGGAGAATCGTGTAGAAATTGGAGAATAGGAATAATCGAAGAATTGTACGTCACAATTCATATTTTACTATTCTCCGATTTAGCCATAATCGCACTTTTCTGTCGTTTGCTAGTCTGAACATGTCGTGTGATTGAAGATATCCCAACTAAAACCGGGAAATATCCGAGTGATTTTCTCAGTGAGATCCCGCGCGCGTTTGATAAATACAATAGCCTCCAAAAAAGTAAAAAAAAAAAAAATACGTGCTTAGATATTTGCTCTGAGACCTTTTCTTGAAGCTCACAGTTTTTCTCGAATTCCGCTTTTAGAAGACTGTTCGATTCTCAAAACAGATAATATCCGCGGACAAATATCGGAGCGTATTTTTGCGCCAAGTAGAGGCTATGGTTCGTTTAAAACAGGCTGCTAGTTAAGCTGTAACCATAGTTATAGTTTTCTTTATTTTCTTTTTTCACATTTTCTTGGCCTCTTTTATTAATTTCGTAGATCCTGTCAGGATTGTAAAACTTGCAAGTGAGCATGAAATTGCAACACAGGAAAGAGTGTTCCTTGACTGTCAAGCAGAAGGTAATCCACCGCCTAGTTATTCTTGGACACCGTGTGATCCACAGCAAAGTGCGTGTAATGAAAGTGTCCTACATTTTCAAGTCAGCAACACTAGTGTCTACAAAATTACCTGCATAGTGGAAAATACCTTGGGCGGTGACACAAGAAATACCACTCTTTGTAAGTTAGTGTAAGAAAAATAACTAGTATAAAAAAGGCTTTTTAATTGCGTTAGTATACTAACGCAAATTCTGCAATCTGTTTGGCTATACTAGTAGTCAAAATAGCTCACCACTAAATTTTCTTCGATTCTAATTGGCTTAAACTGCTCACTTGACGCGATAGTGTTCATCCGCAGGGAGACACTGTGAGCGCATAGTGTTTGTCTACCAAAAATTACCGGATTGATAGTACTCGTCCGTGAAAATGTTTCAGCTTCCAGTGGCCTGATACCTCAGTCGGTAGAGCACTGCACCGGTGTCGCAGAGGTCATGGGTTCGAATCCCGTCCAGGCCTTGTAGAACCGCCAACACACGCTACGAGCAAATCACACTGTTTTTAATGTACGTCCGTTACGCACATGCAGATCATTTTCACACACTCTTTGAATACATTATATATAACCGACTCATACGTACTCAATGAGCCTCAACACTACGGGGCTGAATTTTTTTCTGGCTTTAATTTCACAACTGCTTAAGTTGTGTGTGTAACTGCGATGATCAATCATAAATTCATAGATCGACACACAAAACTAAAAGTTGCTGTAAGGCCGTACTCAGAAAAAAAAACATTATAATTGAGGCAAAATTATTTGTCTGTTTGTTTAGGTATTTGTTAGCACGTTTCGACTTTCTTTCTTCAAGAAAAAAACAGCAACAACAACAACAGAAACGAAAAACTGACTGAGGCAAGTTCCTAGGCCCTGTGCTTGGATTGACTAATTGTTTGCATGTATTTAGTTGTATGCGAAGGTGCAGTTTCTCTGACTGACTATTTTATTATTAGTCATAGCAAGTGATGTAATTAACGTGACCCTGGTTATCACGAGTGAAGAGTGTACTGATGGAGAATACAATCAACTATGGAAGAAACTCAAAAAAACGGTAACAAAGTTGTTTATGTAAGACACGTGCATGTCTAGACCTTATTATGCAACCAACCCTAAAATATAGCAAGGTTCAAGACCTTAATACATAATGAGTGGGGAAGTGAATTGGAAGACATGCTAGGCAGCAGTTGGGCAGATAGAACGACAAGTCGACAAACAAATTAACATTATCAGCACTACAAATTGATGGACAGATCGACCAAGAGACTGACATACGGACGGACAAAAGGACAAACAGAAAGAAAACAAATGGATCTGAATCGCTATGAACTGAATGGGGAGAGATAAGACTTATTTCATATTTAGGATTATTTAGCCGTTAAGGATTGAGTTGGTTGTTTGTTTTTTAGGATCAGTCGTTTGATCTACAGATCAGTTAGTGGATAACCAGGTGTTAATTTATTATTTGTCTTTGCGAAATACTAATGAAAATGTTCATTGAATTAGTCTATAAATAATAACAATAATTCATTTGAAATGTTAATTTCAGATAGACGTAATCTTTGCTGATAAACTGGGCTATGAAAGTGCGCAACTGAAAAATATTAGGTACTGTATGAAAACAGTTTCAGATTGATAATTTGAACTTCAAAATTGCGACACATTTTGGCTCTTTTAGGCCAGTAATTTCGGATGATTTATTTAGGATGAAAAACATGCTTTCAATTCATGTAATTTGTCTTCCTTTTAAAGAATTTATCAGGAAATGCTCTGACAGAAGAAGAATGAATACTTAACTGATTCACAGCAACTGTTATTAACATTATATTGCCCATTTCAGGCGCCGAACTCTTTATGAGCTGAACTTAATTCGAATTTGGCTTGACTCACATTATCAAAAGTACGTCTGTTGATTAGACATCCAACTTAATTCGCCGAGCTTTATTTAGTTTGAACTAAATCACAACGAAATGTCAGCGATTTTCAGGCAGTGTTAACTGCTTGTACAATCCGTTATAATAATAATTTATACATCAGGTTTGGCACATGAAAATCTCCACGTCTGAGCAGTTTGAGTAATTTCAGTGTCAGCGAACATCACGAAGATGAGAGCAATAGGAGAAGTGTCGTTCTGTATGTTGACGTCATGCCTATATCGTTTGAAAATTGATGTAAATGTTTTAAGTCTATATTATAAAAGTTCTCGGTACATTGTAAATAACGGTAGGATAAGGTAATTTTCATCTGCTTTGGAAACGATTACTCGCAAGTAGAAAGCGCACTCGCAACAACACAGCTTGAACAAAAAAGAGAAAGTATCGCGTGTTTCGAATGGTGACAAATGTGCATAGGTTTTGGTTTGTTTTGTGAATGGGATTATTCTTCCCTTTACCTTGCAGATTGTAAAAAGATGCAATACGAACAAACTCATTCTCTCTTGTTTCTCATCTCGACCCATCATACCTATAGAAAGACAAGGGAAAACTGGAACGGGATAACAAACTTCAACCATTTTTACATCAGTTCAACCATTTTTACATCGAACAGTCCAAGTCGGCTCCATTTCATGTGTTGAAACATTTCATTTTGAGTTAGACTTCGCACATAAAAGTTTAAAGTGAAGGAAGTTCCTGTTCATCATCGGTCTAGTTTAAACTTAAGCTGTCACTGTTTTTCGTCCAAGGTGTGGAAGTGTAATTGTTGATCTAGCCCTAAAGTTCAATTCCACTGTAAGAGAAAGCGAGGTACTTTCAATACTTCGAGATGCTGCCAAGAATGGACAGTTTGGAGACTTAACTGTGAGTGCCATAACAGGCACACGAGACACGGGGATAAAAACCACCATGGCTACAACATCTACAAGTTCATCTGACAGTAAGCAAACCTTTGCATAGTTTGATTTTGTATTGGGTGGACTGGTCTCCTCTAAAATACTATACAGTTCTAAATTAAAAGCGTCCAGGCAGTATCAAAATTAATAGATTTAGACACTATTCAAGTGAAAGATCTCGGGCCTCTGACGAATTTCTCGTAAAGCGCTCTTTGCAGTTTTCTTCTGGGCATGGGAAGCAATTTGGTTTGTAGCATTCTCCTATATTAGCAATAGACTGGCGGGCAAATGCTTCGCAAAGTTTTTTTCAGTGGTTGAAATCATCTTTTTAACTATTTTGTGCGAACAGTACATCTTTAGATATCGCCATTCAAGGAGCTATTTATGTTTTTTTTTTTTTGTGAAAGGTTTTCCCAGCATTTTTCGTATTCATTATAAAGTCGCTTTAGAGAATCGCAAAACATCCAGGACAGCCCGTGGTACTAAGTTGTACCCATTAGAAAACCAGGGAGAACCAAGCAGGGAGAGATACAACTGAAATCACCTTTTTCATGCAAACTTGGCCAAGCGACAGGATGTTGCCCTGTAAAGTTCAGTATTTTTTTCAGATGCCTTTGTTACTAATTAATTAGCCGCGTGGCAATCCCTTGTATTTTATTGTGAACATAATTTCCAAACCGAATTAATATAAAATAGTTTAAAAATAGAGATTCGATAATATTGGAACCCTCACACTGATTATATTTAGCTTCGTCCATTTTATACGCTGAACATACACAGTCAAATCTCCTTACAACGGCGACCCTGGGGAGAGATTAAAGTGGCCGTTATGGGGAGGTAGGGGTGTAATATAATACCTGTTTTTTTTCGGGGGTAAAATATTTTTACTTTTAGTTTTATGCTGACTGTAGCATAGCAAAACCTAACTCAATCAAATATATCAATAAATCAGTAGCCAAACAGAAACGAGGTGCGATACGGATCAAATTTCGTGACCTATTAGAATTAGAATTGTAAATACCTTTGTTGACCTCTCGTATAAAACAACCACTCTCTGTCCGTCTGTACGTCTGTCCGTCAGTCAGTTATGTGGAATAAAAAAAGATCTGATGACTTTCGTATTGCACTATTGGCAGTTCAAGCGTGCGGAGATTGTGCTTGCAGCTGCACCGTATTGGGAGTTGTGATCGGTAGCCTCGTTCTCATAATCATTGCTCTTGTTGTCTACATCTTATGGCTTCACAAGAAAGGTAAATAATATTTTAAATAATCTTTATACAATATCTTGGTAATGACTGCGAGACTACCTCTGTTGTTAGTACGTTATCAGTTTCCGCTAACCTCCTACTTCTCGGTACTATGGTAAAGGATGTTAATAGGACTGTAGCTGCTAAAACAGTTACATAACACAGATACACAACTGAGACATTAAACATTTATGGGAAGTTTTGTGGTTTTTCGTTCTTGCCTCTAAAATTTTTTACGCCTTTTAAATCCGTCATAGACATTCCTTGCAACTCTGACACCCAACGTGGCCCATAATGCCATGTTCAGAGACCTGGCATCAGTTAATCTCTTTTTATTTATTTTCATAAGAAGGGGTAATGAAGAATCTAATCCAATTCTCCTTCTTTTCCTCTTCCGACTTCATTATTATGTTAATCGATTCATTTTTCCTCTTTTAGGGACTGCAACAAAGGATAGGTAAGTCTGTTAAAGCAGCGCATTTTTCATTCGTCTCAATTCTTAGGTCTTAGGTCTTAATGATCGCTATTTGAAATGTTATATTTCAAACGGAGAAATAAAACGCGGTGGCCTGGTGTTTAATGCGCTGGATCCGGTTCGAGTAGTCTGGCTTTCAGCTCTACAATGATAATTGTGATGTCTTCTTGGACAAGACTCGTTATTGTCACGATGCCTCTTTCCACCCAGGACTATAAACGGGCATTGAGGAATCAACTGTTGGGATGGATAGACTTGTAGCGCATTAACGGGGAGTACCACAAGACTCCAAATCCGTTTAAGAAAACGTCATAATTTTAGAGTAATGTGGCCTTTCAGTTCACAAGTTATAGAGTACGCTTTATATATTTTTTAGTGTTTCTACTACTGGCTATTGAAAGCTAGTCCATAACATGTTAAATCTAAGACTAGCTTAAACACCTTACGTTTATTTATATCTAGGACGAATTATAACAATGCTTTTTTTAAGGGCCATTCGCTACAATCTGAGCATTTGAACCTAGAAGCTGGATTATCTTCATAAGAAAAATAATTTGTTTATTTTTTAGGGTACATCGAGCGGTATCTAATGAGGAAAGAGGCAAAACAAATGTAGGTCTTCACATAACAACAGAAAAAAGCATCTTAAAGTAGTCAATATAAAGTTATACACGGGCAGTACCATTTTAGTTAATTTTAAACTGTAATTAACCCCTTAGGGCAGAGATGATGTTGAGACCATCAAGCTGTCACTCATAGAGCAGTGAAAATGGAGTTTACAGGATTTATAGCACGTCTAAAAGTTTTTCCTTTAAGGTGGCTCAATAAACAGACGCCATTTTACAGCGATGCCTGCGAAAATGCAATTCCCTTGAAAACACTAAGATCCAATGTGATGTGATACAGAATGTTTCCATCGATCCGCTGGTTTAAATTTAGTGCTTCAGATAATGTAACTGTGTGTGTTAATAGAATTTTTGGCATATTAGACTCAAGTTGAAATGGATGACATTCGACTGGACAGCGATCTCGACGAGAGACAAAAATCTGAAGTTTCCCTTCAAAGCCAATACACGTCACTGGAGCAGGCTTCTCGATTACAAAACGCCTCCGAAGATAGAGGGAATAATCTTTCAACAAACACTGCACAAAGCAGCCAATACGCACCTCTTCATCCGTCGACACGCTCCTGGGAGGTTCCTAGACAACACGTGACTGTAGAAAAGATCATTGGTAAAGGTGCGTTTGGCCAGGTTGCCAAGGGAACAGCAATAAATCTTCGAGGACGCCCTGGGAAGACACTAGTGGCTATTAAAAAGTTAAAAGGTGTGATATGATCAAAAATATCTAAAACAATAGTGCAGATTATGTTGCGCAAAATGTTACGGAACTTTTAGCTTGGTGACATGTACAATAGACAGTCTTTAAAATACCCATTTTACTAATGATAAGGTGCTTGTATTCCTCCCTAACAATAACGTTAGTGTGATATCATGATATCACTGTTTCCACGCTGATGTCAGTTGGTTTCGACTTAAAAGGAAAAGGCTAATGCTGATGTAATGAGGGTTGTTTTTTCGCGAAAACTTGGTCATATTAGTAGGCTAGTGGCTGCGAAACATCAATGTATAAATAATAATTATTAAGAATATAATCTTATTTTGCATTATATTGCAGAGAATGCGCCCGAGACAGACAAGAGAGACTTGTTATCAGAACTCGAAATAATGAAACAACTTAAGCATCATCCTCATGTCATCAAGCTCCTGGGATGCGTCACTGAATCTGGTAAAACAGAACAAAAGCCCATATGTAGAGAAGTTAAAAAATAGTTCTCATTTTTAGAAGATGCCCCATGAATTGTGGTTAGAGCGCTTGGAAATCGTTAAAAATTGCCGCCTTTTAACACAGGCGGCGGACATTTTGGAAATTAGGATGGAGGCTATGATGTAGAATTAGACAAGGCTGGTTATGACCCAAATCTCTCTTTTACGCGCAAGAATTATGGTTCCCTGTATTGCTGTTAGCTGTAGCAACACCGAAAAAAAACCCAACGGACGGGTCACTTTTTGTAATTGCAAGCTACCTGAGGATGAGAATCGAACAAAAAAAACCGGTGGCTCACTTAGATAAAAAGAGCGGGTGAATTTGAAGCCCCGTAACTGTTTTGTCTGCGGCGACCATTTTACCGCAAATCACTAGGAGGAAGATCTTCAGGTACGTGAATTTTTTCATTTGTACTTCACATACTCATGATTAAGAGGATCTACTAAATTATTTCTTGAAAGCAGTCGCGATTTTCTGTACTTTGTTCACCAAAACAGGCCTTAACCAGTCTTCTTTTTCTTTTTCCTCAGCAATAAAAGCTGGATTTAGGGAATTACCCCAGCTCATAGTCATAGGTATATGGCACCGTGTTTTGATTAATTTTGTCATTCGTGTATAAGAATATCGAGCAGTTCGTCTGATACTCGTGTCCGGGCAATCGAGACTTGTAATGTTTATTTACTTACAGACGAAGCTTCTCCGAACGAGACGCAAGAAAACTAAACCACCACTAATGGAACAAGCTGTTCTCGCCATTTTCAGCTATGCTCCAGTAAAAAAAGACTAGCTATGTCAAGGGAAATGGAAATGATCGAGCAAACCGTAGAACTAGCATAATAGTAATAATAATCAACGTTCACGCACATACATTGCATGTTTGGTCTACTTTGGTGGCCTTCGAAACTAAGCACTTGTGACAAATATTTCTTTAGAAAATAAAGGTTGTATTAGTTTACTTTGCTCGAATTTACATCTTGTTTTAACAAGTTATGCACCACACAAAGTTCGTTTAAAATATGAGCACAACGAATTTGCAAATCGGAAAATTTATTTTCTGATCCCAGTTCTGGGGTCATCACAGAGGGGTCATCAGAGGGGTCATCACAATCTTCCGTCTAGTAGGGCAAAGGGCCATCATGGCCCTCTACCCTACTAGACGGAAGATTGTTTCCTTACCACGACTAATAGCCATTTTCCGTCAACGTCCTGATGGCGCTTTAGGTACTTGTTGTCGAAGGCTAGCGGGTCAAAATAAATGCAGCCTTGCAGAAATCATGCACACTTCGAATGTTTACAATATGTGTGGTGGATTGGGGGGGGGGGTATAAATCGGCGAACAAATGCGTAAGAAAATTTTCGATAGAAACTGGATTAGGATTGTGTTAAAGTAGGTGAACGCAACAAAAACTGACGTATTCTGCGGGGATCTTCTAGTCTCAGATTCTAGTCGATCGCTCCGGACATGACAGAAAGACAACAATTGCTGTTCGCAAAGCAACTGGTCTAAACGATTCGTTCTCAGTAATGAACTTGTGTGACCTTACACCGTAGTCCCCGTCTCACAGTACTGGTGTGGAACGTTAAAAGAACCCACACACTGTTCGGAAAGAGTAGGGGACGAAGTCCCCGGTGTGATGGTCTATCACTTACTCTGTTCTGAGGGCACCTGTGTATCCTACTATTCACTCTAATAAGATTGTCATCTGCGTGGCTGCAAGTTGTATAGGTAATCGAATGATTTCGAGTGCAATTTGGAATAAATAAGCACAAATAAATGTTTCTAAGACTACAAAAAATTGCACGATCCCGTATAGGGCGAGTGCAATTTGTAGTCTTAGCAGTTTCTTTTAACTGTGAAAAGCAGGTTTAGTTTACAATGAATTGAAGAACTTGACCACAAGACAAAACAAACCTTCCAGCGGCGTTGATGCGGCTTTCTTTACAACTGTTTTTCGAGTGGTTTAAAAACTCTGTGCCGTGTTCAAGCTTTTCTTCACCGAGAAGTAACTCGTCAACCCAGCACAAATTACTTTAACTAAAATGCAGAGAAACGAAACTGAAGTCTACCACGAAACGGATTTTCTCCGCGGCACTGAAGGACATTTATTAACTTCCTCTGGTTGCTTACTGACTTAAGCTTCTTCATTGGACGTGGTACAGGTTAGATTCGCGTTTGTCGCGTTTTGTTTGTGAACTATCTTAACGAATCTCCAAGCTTTTCTCTAAGCTTCTTCGCAAACGTATAATACTTGCACCTTTCGTCTTCAAAATTAAGATGTGGTTGGTTCTTAGGACGTCGTTTGGTGTACTTCTTCGCATTTTGCTTCGTACCAGGGACGGAATTTTACAATTTACTTTTTGAACTGGGATTTTGTCATGCCGCGTGATCGCCTACGGCATATTTCAATTCAGTCAAGCTCAAGTTTATGTTTTTCTCCTCGAGGCTTTTGTGTATTTTTCTTGTCTTGAAAACATTTCGCGATAACTAGTCTAGTAGGTTTTTGCTGAGCTTAGTATTTTGCTTTGTTATGAAGTCTTTGTTTTAATATTTTATATAGAGTTTCAATCTTCGTCTAATTTTTGTCCGCCACTTTGTTTGTCCCAGCTCAATATTGTAGGAGCGGTCAATCATTTTTAATTTCACTGTTTTGCACTCAATTTCAGTTTTTTGGACTGGTGAAATTGCACTGTTCACTGATATGGGATTAATTGAGATGTTCTCAGCCAATCAGAATGCAGAAATTGTGGCTTGTATATTATCAGCGCCTAAATAAGCAGTCTGGCAAAGTCCCCCACAAAGTGTTGTAACGCGCTTTGAGCTTTAGGATAAAGTGCAATATAAATTCCTGCATTACATTACATTGCATTACACCTTCCTGCGAAAGAAATACAATAGCCCATCCTTTTGGTACCTCGTTTTTAACCTGACAAAAATCGCTTGCTTTCTCATTCTGTAATGTAAATGTCTGTTGTTATTCGAGGTCTAAACGTTCCCTCAGAACGTCCATCTCCTGGCATAAAAATACTTTGGGTTTCCGTACGCCTAAGATGCGATTGTATAGCCCCATCAGCGTTAGATTCCACTGTTTCTGAGTGATCTCCTTCTTCTGTGGACGTTCAGTGTTGTGGATCTAGCACAAACGAGGGTATGGCTCCATCTCGGGAGTTTTCTAGTTCCAGAGACGGGTCGCTCTTTGACATCCATTCCCGCCATGTACCACTCCTTGTCTAATGTGACGTCATAGCCTCGCTTGCATTTTAGGAAACAAAGCTGACCGCTTGCAGCAGAAAATTGATCAGAGACCAAATAATTGCCATTTTGCAATAGTTCTTTAACTTAGTTTCTGTATACCAGTAAAAATCATGGTCACCACTTGTTTTTATTGTTTTTCTCCAAATAGATCCCATCATAGTCTAACATAACCTGTGTCTATTTTTTTTATCTCGTTTTCTTCCCAGAGCCTTTGTTAGTGCTGATAGAATATGTTCCATTTGGAGATCTGCTGGGATACCTGAGAAAGAGCCGTGGACTGAATGACACTTATTACAAAGACCCGGATATCAAACCAAAAACAAGTCTGACGTCACAACAGCTGATGAAGTTTGCTTGGCAAATTGCTGATGGAATGTCTTATTTGTCATCGAAACGAGTACGTAATGTACTCAGTTATTGGATCTCTATGTTTTGCTTGCGCGTTTTGATAATGCCATACTGCGACGTTATAGCTTTGTCTGTCGGCATAAATTCAAAATCGTCATGTGAACCTTACGTAAAAGGACGGTGAAAATACTTGCCCAATGAGAAGTGTAATGATAATACTTGAATGTCCATAATGTTCGCTCAATAAAATGTTTCTCATAAGAAGGCTAAAAAAGTTAAAAAGTTAAAAATTGTAAAATTAAAAGGTCAAAACCAAACGTTTTCGGCTGTTTGCCATCATCAGGGTTAAAAAAGACCGTCCGCACGCATGCATATATATCTTATG
>Ga0126337_10002316_pt1 | contig 12071 bp, 8 predicted proteins | sample DipCmetagenome_FD_92527 | JGI IMG/M metagenome (GOLD analysis project Ga0126337, IMG submission 92527) | Coral microbial communities from La Bocana,Puerto Morelos, Mexico - Diploria C A metagenome | ecosystem: Host-associated > Invertebrates > Cnidaria > Coral | place: La Bocana,Puerto Morelos... | reverse complement strand
TTTTCCTAAATGGAAAATTTTTTTTTAAGAGTTTTGTGGTTTTTAAAGTGTTTTGTTTTTTTAAGAAATTTTTTATACCCCCCCCCCCCCCCAGGAATCCAGTGGAACTGTTGTTATACTAGTGATAATATTATTGGTAATTACTTTATATTTGTATTTTTCTTTTTTTGCCTTCTTTATTCTTCTTGTCAAATCTAATCACTTAAATCTATCAACAGCCATTGCTCCAAATGGACAACAACTTCAGTCTTCAAAACAATCTGTTTTACCTCCCCTTGATGTACCATTGATTGAGGACAAGATCAAGGAACTGCAATTAAATATGTCACTGATCAAAACATTCATGGTATGATATGTAGTTATTTAGTAATCTGCACATAAACCTGGGTTTATCTTAAATTATACTTATTTTTCCTTTGTTGTAATTTGCTTGGTTGTACACAGTATATATATGGCTTCAATACTTCACTTTCATTTCTCTGATGATGTTCATGTTGAAGATGGTTTTGTTGCTATTAAATTGGCGATTGCAGTTAAGCATTGCTTAATGCTGGTGGTTTCGCCTTTACACAGGTCAGTCTTCAACAAGATATACATGGTACCAAGGGCAACTTGAATGAAACAAACAGTAACATCATTGCAACAAAGGATCAACTTTCCCAGTTAGAAACTGGAACAAGTGATTCTATTAGCAAGGTAAATAAAGATATTTTGTTTTTTACGTGACTGTGCATTGTATGTCCTTTAGACTGAGGTACTGTATCTAAGTTTACAACAATGAAACAAAAATTACCAATTGAAAATTAAATCCACTTGGTTTCAAAATTTAAACCATAATATACAATAAAAATAATACAATCTTAAATTCACATTATGTGAAATGCAAACTAGCATTTAAAGTAAAATCTATATTACCGATAAGTAACTTTGCATATATATGGTTACAAAATTGAATCAAAGTCATTTCAGAACATATTTTGTCAGTGTACTTCGAAATTCCAAAAGAAGTATTGAGAATCTGCAGTACACTTAAGTCATACATAGTAAGCTATAGTATGTAGTAATTTCTGTGTAGCCATTTTTTGTGCACTGCCAAAGAATAGCCTCTCACAAAGATGTGTGAACCCAAGGAAGATGCATTATCTAGAAAGTTTTTCTTATTTCCTCAATGAGTACAGGATCTAAGGTCATCTGGGCTGTCTTGCTACATCCTGCAGGTGTATCAACCACATAAAATATTCTATGTGTGACTCTGACCATGTTTGGTGAAAGATAGAGTTCCCAGGCTGACAATATTAAACAATTATATTATAAGCTCAACATTTCTATCGCATGATACTGTTGACGAGGGTGCAGCCAAGGTAAACTATATGCATAGAAATCAAGAGTGAATTATCTAATATTATTGTTGAAGTATAAATCTACAGCTGCGTTATTTTGTTAACAAGTACACACTGTTTCAGTACTTCTCAATGTCTACAACAGAGAAGAAGTGAGATGCGTCGCCAATCAAAGAATGACATTTGTGATAGAATACTAGTAGATTTATTCTAATTAAACAATAGAGTGTTTCTGTCGAGGAACTATCAGCTGATAGTTGCCCCGCGGAAATTTGATGTTCTTAAAACAAATATTTGCCCTAGAAGCGAAGCTTCAAGGGCAAAGATGCTAGTTTTAAGAACATCAAATTTCCAAGGGGCAACTATCAGACCGATAGTTCCGAGACATAAACACTCTATCGTCTTTATTTTTCAACACTAAATTTTCTTCAGCGTGCCAGTTCAAAAATTATATCAAATTATTTTCAACTTTTTAAGATCAAAGTTGTGACAGCCAAATGTAAAATTTGAAAAAGAAAACTTTTAAAAACCCACTTAATACAATTTCAATTGTTTATTTTCGATATTCCCACTTGTTTACAGAAAAATTTTCACGGACGAGTACTATCCATCTGGGTATTTTCGGCGGATGAACACTATGCACTGATAGTGTCTCTCCGCGGATGAACACTATCACGTCACGTGATCAATTTAAACCAATTAGAATCGGAGAAAATTTAGTGGTGAACTATAAGAGCAAATAGTGCCCATACATGTTTATACAACAGGCTGATAATAATAATGGCTCTTTACAGAATTGAATCAACCCTCTTTTAACACCTATTTTGATAGATTGAGAACATCAGCAAGCAGCTTGATGCATCTGTCAGTGCTGTTAATTCAAGTTTCCACACTGAGTTGGCTTCTTTGAAATCCTCCTTCAATGCAAAGGTATGAAGGGAGTCTGATGTCATGCAATTTATTGACTGACTGACTGACCAAGTAGCCATCAAACCTAGACATTGATTTATTGATCTAGGGTTTCGATCTAAATGTGCAAAAAACATAAAAAAATACTGGACTGTACTACTAGTTTGACAAGTTTGTAATATATGCTAGAGACTGTGTTTTTCCAGAAAATATCCATATAAATCTTTTGTTTTCAATGGAAAGTGTTCTACATGTAGTTTGAGTTCCCTCCTTGTCCCCTTCCCTGCCAGAAATTCTAGTTTACCCTTCTACTGATACTTTCCCTTAGCATTGGACTTTTGAGATCCTCAATTGTTTGGAATTTCTAATAACCTTCTACCTGGAGTTGGTAGCTGATATTTTTTGGAACTGCACATAATACGCATATGTTGATCCAAGGCTGAAAGGCCTATAGATAAGCCTGGTACTTTGTGAAATACTTTTATAACTAAATTTAGTTTAAATTTGACAAATCTACAGATAAGACCCAAAACCCATACATGTACTTTATTCACTTCAGTGAGGCAACTATTTAATGCACAATTACATATGTATGTGGAATATATATTCATGTACACTTTGTAGTAGTTTTTATTTAGCTCATATTAAGGTTTACAGTTGTGTTCAGATTCTTAATTAAATAGAAATAAGGTATTTCAGGAATTTGTAGTTAATTAAGTATTGAGCGGGGGAGCTAAATAGTTATATACCCTTAATTTAAGTAAATACACTTACAGTTGTTTTTGTTGTTTTCTTACTAGTTAAACAATACAGCTCAAAACTTGTTAGATGCTGATAGCTCCTTGCAAGATCTGGTGAGCATAATAAACAGTTCTCTGAGCTTACAGGTGAGATTGCGATAATATTATATAATTTAATTATGTAAACTAAGTACATAATTATACATATACTAGGCATGAAATGCAAGCAAGGTACATTTAATGTATATAGCTCTTTGGACGCATTGCAGGCCTATAAAAATGTAGTGTCTTTAAACTATTTCATCTCCAAACACTCTCAGCCCTTCTCATTACACCTCTATTAACGTACTTCCCCAAAACAATCAAGATTATTGCACTTAGAACTTGCAAGAGAAGGTGCCCCTAGTTACATGTGACAACTGCATATCCAAGTCCAGTCTGTGATGTAATCGAATTAATAGCTAGTGCTCAAGAAGTCATGTCTAATTGTGTGGAACAAGTAGACCTTACTGTTGGAGAAGTAAATTTTCATGCTCACTTGCCTGATGAGCATTTGGCCCAGTCAAACCATACTATGAGTATAGTTCGACCATAGTTAATAGAGGGGAATGGTTATGAAGCCTGGCAAACATCGAAGTTGTCAAGATTTATTTTGAAAGGTCCATGACTGTCAATCTTTTATTTTGTACTCATACACTATACGTGAGTTACGTAACCAAAATGTTTCTATTGGTTAGTTCGTCAGTCAGTTACAGTAGTAAACAACTATTGTGTTTTCTGCACGGTCAAGGCATTAAAAGTGAACAAAAACATACAACAAAGAACTTTGTCGAGTTTCATAACCATTTCTTTCTATTAACTATTGTTTGATCAAAACCAGTACATTAAGGGCTGCATTTAACTCGCTGGGTAAACATGATTTAAACGGTGCCAGTTTTTAAAGGCAAAGGGAATGTTAGTCATCCTAATACTGGCATCAAACAATTTACTGCAGCTTTAGTTCTTCTCTGTTGCAGTAGAAAATCTGCATAGTTCATTTTCCTTTATTCTTCTCCTGTAGATCCAAAGTATCGGCAAGTTGCAAGGTGCAACAGGCCTCCCAGGTTTCAATGGCTCAAAAGGCGACCAAGGACCTCAGGGGCCGCCTGGACCAGCTGGTCCAGATGGAATGAAAGGCGATGCAGGAGGCCAGGGTGAGAAGGGTGAACCAGGGAAGAATGGCACTGACGGCGTTGAGGGACAGAAGGGAGATTTGGGGCCCAAGGGAGATAAGGGAAGTGCTGGCAGTGTAGGGTCATCAGGACCTCAAGGACCGCAAGGACCTCCAGGACCACAGGGAGCTGGGAACTTCAGTCAGTGTGAGCATGAAGCACACATTGAAACCGCTACAGCTTCTGGCTTTCAATCAAAAATATCTTCTTTTAATGAACCAGACGTAAGTAAGCTTGTGGAGAACCATGATCAAGTCTAAATTCACATGTATGTGTATCAAGTTTCTCATCAATTAGTAACCCGGCAGAATTCTTACAAATTTGTCGTATTGTGTGTGGTCTGAGTCAGCCATGACAATACAGGTTCATTGCATCATTCTGTAAATTGATTTGTGAGTTCATTCGACATTGGAATTGTATGCAGGTTTTTCTTTTCCATGGTATCGAAGGACTGTGTATACCAAGTAAATACACAAGAGTGTTGTATGACTTGATTGTACCATGCCCTGGAAAATAGTGACCAACACAATTAATGCAATAGGAAATTTTGGACTGTAACACCGTTGAGTGTGTATAGGCTTTCCTGCATTTGTACTGCCTGTATTGTAGTTGGAAATGTAGGTTAGGACATGGCAGTCACCAAGCACTCTGTCCGTACAAACACAAACGAGCGCCAATATTCCCCAGTATGGCTCAAGCAAGCTACAACAGGTTACTAAGTACCTGTAGTTTGTTATATGGATTGTGCATGGGATGAAAATCCGCAACAACACCAAACCAATCTCAATGCTCCAATTTACCTCGAATAGATTTTCTTACCAAACAATAAATATGTTGTAGGTCAAAATGAAATGCAGGTTAGAATAATTTTAGCCTAGCTTGATTCCCAATTTCCTATGTTTTCTAACCCTAATTATTTATGACCCATCAATAATTACGGTTAGAGGACCAAGGAATTTCATTTTTACCTGAATTACATTTTTACCTACAACATATATTTCAAAAGATTTATTTTTAAATGATCATAATGAATTTGATTCAGTTCATTCCTCAAAGATGGCACCCTATCTAATTTGGGAAAGCCATGTTGATTAGGAGCCAAACAGGATACTTACTAAGCGCGAGTTAACAGGTAGTCTCCTAGGAAGACTGTCTTTGGATTTGTCACTCAATCTTTTCCCCCACGTGGGAGGAAGATTCCGTGACGAACCCAAAGAGCGTCTGCATAGGAGGCCAGTTTGAAGGCTTGACTAATACAATTTTTGTTGTGTGTGACTTCCAGGGAAAGAAAATACTTGGTGCCACATGTTCCACTAACCGCGCAGCGGAGTACAACTTGGAAGTAACGCAAGCTCCGAATGGGAAATACACATACAGATGTACTTGCAAAGGACTTTCTCAATTGTTTAAAGATAATAACAATCCGACTCTGGAATGCATTGTTCATTACTGGGTGTGTCCACTAACAACGTAAATTTCGACAGAAATTTCGTCATCCTGACAAAGTTAAAGTTTGGAAACGAAAATTTACAGAAATGCAATACAGTTGCTTTTAGTAGAGTCCATTCAAATTAATATGGCCCAGTGACATTCCCAGGCATTTGGTTTGTCACCCGATGCCTGGAAGTAAGGGTTCCCCAGCGCTTTCCCTGTTGACAGAGAGGCATGGATCACCGACAAGTTGCGTTGATATTGTAGAAAGTTTCTAAATAAAGCTGTACCGCTTAGGAATTAAAGATAGTCTGCTCAAGGAGTGTAGAGAACTTCAAGTACAAATTGTCTTGTTTTGCAGAGCTGAACAGCTTTTTTTAATATTTAAGTAGAAGCCTGCTGCCCTGACGTAGGACCTACTAGAAATAAGTAATAGGCTTTAAAATTGGAATTTCATCATGTTTACAGTTCATGTCTATCTTACCCATATTTTTGTTGTTGTTTTCGTTGTGGATATTGTTAACTACGCTGATAGTCAACTGTTGCAAAATGTCCTTCATTTTGAAGGTGAGGTTGAAAATCTTAAGAAAATTCTTAGATATATTTTGACATGGCTACTTTAATGGACACGTACGTTATTTAAGAAGGATTTTACAATGTAAGTTGTTTTTAGTACCAACGTCGTGGAGTTAACGTATTACTTGTCACATCAAACAGCATTATTTTAATTTCACTCTTGGACATATTGTTTTTTTAATTTGTATGCAGGCATACATCTTTGTAAAAACAATTTAAAACAAATTTTAAGTTTTACCGAATTTATCGTTTATATAAGCTGTATATTAGTGATAGGTACCGGTCTTTAATTGTACTGTTTTTGTGTTCTTCATCACGTGCTTCGATGGCATTAGCCTTCTTTTAGCGAAGTCTAGCTCGATAGATTCGAGGTGAAAATGAAACTTGTTGAGAGATTGGTTTTCTATGGCATTCATAGGAAACTGTATGCGCTCCCAAAAATGCTCCAAACTAGTCTCGAATGAGACGATATATCCTATATTAAACTCAACGATGTAACACTGATGTAAGCTGGTTTTACAATTGTTATACAGTTACATATACAGAAAAATACGTGCATGTTCATTGAGCTGTACAGAGACACCGGGGCAGATTGGCTCCTGACAAAGTGTGACTCATCTTCTATTAATTGTCAGCACAATTTCTAGTTTATAGTGTCCGCACAGCGATGCATTGTTCCCGAACCATTTAATGTATGGTATTAAATGTCATAAAAATAGAAGGTTTGTTACAATGAGATAGGTTTATTAATATCTTCGCCACACCATTGAGGAAAGCAAAAGTGTGTTTTAATTGTATCTAAAATGCACATGTTTTAACTGAGAATATATTAATACCACTTAACTAAAATAGTTGTATTTTATCAGGTATTCTGTCCTTATATACAAAGTTTTTAACTTAGGCTCAACTACAGTGACAAAACCGTTCCGAATACCGGCGTCATAGCTGATTGAAGCTGACGGATAAAGTCACTGGTATTGATATTATTTATCGGCATCAATGCCTTAACTACTGTTTGCAATGTTGCATTATGTTTTTAAATTATAGTAGAAAACAAGTCAAAGAAATAAACAAACTACATCGACATAAAAAGCGTTGAGCTTCTTAACTAGTTTCAGCTTTTTACAAGACCCGCAATCTTGACTTTCTCCCGATCAAAATGTCGTCTTTTTTATCTTCATTCGATAATACAGTTAAATCCCCTTGCAAATACTAAACAAGTTACCAAGTCAAAATGAATGATGGAGAGACTGTTAAACGTATTGAGGGGCTATTTTAAGAGACGGCGTTGCTTAACGAAGTTTCTTATATAATCTTTAAACAGTGGAGGTCCGCAGTGCTCCAGGAATTCTTGGAAAACGCGTGGAGTTTTTCCTACTGTAATTTTACCCAGAAGCCTGCCTGGAAAATTCACTGAAAATTCTCCTTTATACATCCACTCGTGGAATGTCGTGGATGTACATCCTGTATAAAAAAAGAACCAAGTTATAACCCCTATTTAAAAAAAAAAGCATTGAGTTGAGATTTCAACCATTTAAACCAAATTCAGCAAATTTGACGCCGGTTGAAATCGTTGATCAATCAAAGTGACTGACTCTACATATCTTTAAAGACTTTAAAGATCCCTTCGCTTCAACTCAGCATTTACCCACATCCGAATTTTCAGAAACGGGAAGAGAAAGTTGCAAAAATATGTGCTTTATAAGATTATTGTTTTTAAAAGAAAGACTAAGAAACTACCCAGGATCCTTCGGGTCAGCGTCAAGTCGAATACATGGAAAAGACTGGAGATCTCTTTGATTAAGGTGGGGTTCTACCTGAAGGCCGTTTTCCCGTCGCGTAACTTGGGTTTAATGCGAATATCTCGTTCGCGTTTCAAGCAATAGAAAAACTGTTCATTCATCTCACGAATCTATGTTTTGCGGAGTTTTGTAAATTTCTGGGTGATTTTTGGGGATATTTGGGAGGAGATAGTTTTTCACAATGGATTAGTGAAATTTAGAGAAATAAGAAATGGTGTGGATTTAATGTGATTTTAAAATTAGAATTTGAAGTGAGACACCCAAACAGTCCCCTGACAGCCTGGGATGCTCTCGCGTTGGGGTCAACTGTCTGGTGGTGTTTCGAAAATAATTTTCTTCCTTCTATCCCTTCTTTAAACTTCTTAAAATTTCACTCAAATTCAGGTGAAACCCCACCTTAACTTTAGTTTTTTGCTTTCTGAAGTCAGGGAATCATGATCATGTCAAGGAAACGATACGACTAGCTCGATAGCTTACGCATGCACAGAGCGTGAACTTCACTCTCTGCATGGTGGATAGGCGTTGCCATACTGAGACTCATGTACGCCGCAGTCAGACACAGCTGGAGCACGTAATCTGGCTGATAGTGTTGTTCGACCTTTGAAGAAGCAGGTCCATTGATTGTTGATGGATTTTAATGGTACAAGGTACAATTGGTCTTTCTAATGAGATGTTCAGGATAGAATGTTAGGTCTGTTAGGAAATAAAGGACAATTTTTCAAATCAACTTTTCTGGTGTCAGTCATATTTAAGATAAATGGCGCCTATTTTTGCATCGTTACTGCATGGTAAATACACAACATCACATGTAACGCGGTGAATGTCGTAGAGGACATATAGCCTACTTGTTAATGAGGATACATTATGTGAAATCAGACTGAATAACAAAAACTACATTATAATCCCTTTGTTCAATTCCCTGGGTGGGAATTTTCGAAATAAAAAGTTGACGATTATCATATAAAAAAAAGTTTACATCAAAATTTCCCCGTGGAAAAAAAAAACACTTGACTTGTAATTGCACGAATAACATAAAATCTCTCATTTAAAAATGTTTTCCTGTCCTAAGAATCGCGTACGGTCCTTTCTTAATTTGTGTTGAGGTGTTAGTCACAATAGACAAAAATTGAAGTGAAAATAGTTAGAGCTAGTCACTATGATGGATAAATTCTTTTTTCTCAAGCTATCCGCTTTTTCCAAGCAAACAGTTCCGTTTCAATGATTGCTCCATAAGAATCATTTGTCGAATGTCTTCTGCATATCTTTATTACGTAGGCAGTAATTCAAAAATATAATATTTTGCCACAGACGAAGATGTCCATTGAGAACGAGTTAGCTCTAGTTTTAACAGTGGTTTCGTGGGATTCTTTTCATTATTGCACTGTTAAATGTTTCCAGTGGGTTCTAAAGCTGTGACGTCACATGCCATCATTTGCCATTATGGAGCTTGTATAGGGCAAGCCAAGTAATGCAGAGTGCATGTTGCACCTGAACTGCCTCCTCCACAGGAGCATTTGTATTCTCTGAGCGGACTCGACGTGACTACGTCCAAGTGAGATTCCTCGCCAAATTTCGTTGTGCATGTCGCAGAAATAATTTTAACATCCTGCAGAGAAATTAAACAGAAAATACTCAAGCTAGAAAATCTACAACAATACATGGAAAATCCCATTTCTTGCATGAAAACAAGAAAAAAAAATACAATAGGCTTAAACAGAAATTTTACTCAAAAAACATCAAGGAACCAAACTTAATCGATCTTTATAGGATTTACACTGGAATGAAAATAGTTGGAGCTGCGAGAGCGCGAGTAATGAAACTCCAAGCATATTGCATGCTCTTTCGGAATTCCACAATAACAAAACCCTAGTTAATATGGTAAATTTGTAACATCTAGGACTGTATTGGCTATGCTAATACAGTGCCAGAAAGTACATCCTTATCACAGTATCCTAGGGTTGATAGTTCTAGTTCTATTTTCAAGTTTGCTTTGGCTTGGGGGAGTCTCGCTGGGTTAACATGAAGACGGCGACTCCATGGCTCAAATGTGACCAATATAATTAAAAGTTATTGTTCAGCTATAGAAAGAATTTGGGATTGAGCACTTTCAACAAATTAGAAGCGATCATTTACGGTAGCAGTAATTAACTAACGAATTGATCAATATAAGCAGTTTTCAATTGAAGTAATCAGGCATTTGAGATTGGCGGAGTAGTCTCATTAGTAAGTAACGACTCACAATTGAGAACCGCAGTAAATTAGTCAGCTAGTTAAGCACAGCTTTACTTACCACAGTATCTTTAACGGTAGCAGTTTGTGCCTTGGGGACTTCTTCCTTCTTCTGTTCGCACCAGCTGAAGTTTGCAATACCACTCGGGCCCGGGACTCCCGAGGGTCCGAGGGGTCCAGTATTCCCATCATCCCCTTTGATCCCCTGGGGTCCTTTATCTCCCTGAGGCCCTTTTGATCCTTGAGTTCCTGGATAGCCGTCGTCCCCAGGGCTTCCTTTGGTCCCGTTTTCCCCGGATGGTCCCTTAGCTCCCCGGGGTCCTTTCGGTCCGATCAGTCCAACATCTCCTTTTGGTCCCTTTGAGCCGTTTTTTCCTCGCTCGCCAACGGGACCAGGCAAAGAGATTTTTAAATTCACCTGAAGAGAAACGAAATTAAAACGCTTTAGTCTTGAATGCGACGGTACTCGTAATGTACATTTAAGTAACAGGATTTCACGTCGTCTAATTCGAAAACAAAGCTAAACCTCCGCTGGCTGACACCTCCTGTGGGCGGACATCATTCTTATGCAGACTGTTAATCACGGTCCCCAGCCACTAAAAAAAACCCTTTTATCAGGAGGCACCTATCCTACATGGTCATTACCCCCGGTACCACAAGTGACCACTTAAGGAGATTCCCCTACTGTCATTGGATCAAAGAGCTTCCAAGAACTGCTTAAATTGGACTAGGCACTATGCCCTACGATATTCTTCGGTTTGGGCCGTTTCCGAGTTACCTTGTGCCTCTGTTTCAAAACGAGTCCTCTTGCTAAACCTTTCATGTAAAAATCAGTTTGATCTGCGTGAAAATAAACTTGTAGGCGGAACGCATGGTTTCGCCCGAAGACTAAGTTTTACAAAAATTAAACGAGCTCTAGTTATATCGAATGTAAGTATGCCCGAACAGAAACTGATCAAATAGTGCACGTCAGTAATAAGTCAATTACATTCAATCGGTGGTCAGTCGCATACCGCCCGACCCCCTCCCCCGGTGAAAAGAGCCATTGTGACGTCCGTATCTGGCCCAAAAACACAACCACAATAGAATTCCAATGTCCTCAATAATTATACAAAACTATGCTCACCCACCTGTTCAGATATAGTGTTATTCATAGCATCAATCGCCTTGTTAAGTTCGTCATTGTATTGTTCTGAGGTTCGTTTGACCTCTTCCAACTGAAGAAACGATAATTGATCACGTTAACAGCTTCAAAAAGAATATTAACGCCATCTGCACTGCTATATTTTTCATGAAAATATGAAGCTGCTGCCGTCCTCATTTAAAGCTGTTTTGCTTTTTCCCTTCCGATCTCCCCTGTTTAGCTACAGGCTGCGGTCTGACTGAATAACAGCGCAGGACACTGAGTAGTGTCCTTGTTTTCTATTTTAAATGATTACGGTTGGCTGAATAACTGACTGACTGACAAGTGACCAACAGAATAAAGGAGAGTCGGGCAGACTGACTGACTGACCTAATCGACTGACAGATTGAAAGACAGACAGACAAACTTACAGGCAAACTGGCTGACTGACTTACCGATTCACCCACTCACTGACTGTTATTGCTGGGGTATATCATTATAGTCATAGTCATAGTCATAGTCGATTTTTTTTTTGGACATCGTTCAAGGGGAACAAGCTGCAATGAGGTTAGCCCTATGTTAAGATGCAAACCCGAACAACAACAACGAGATCAGACCACAACACCGGGAACTACGTTCCCTACTCTTTGCAAAGGGTGTGTGGGTTCTTTAACGTCCCCTGCTATAACCATATAACACTGAAGATGCAG
>Ga0126337_10002315_pt1 | contig 12072 bp, 10 predicted proteins | sample DipCmetagenome_FD_92527 | JGI IMG/M metagenome (GOLD analysis project Ga0126337, IMG submission 92527) | Coral microbial communities from La Bocana,Puerto Morelos, Mexico - Diploria C A metagenome | ecosystem: Host-associated > Invertebrates > Cnidaria > Coral | place: La Bocana,Puerto Morelos... | reverse complement strand
GTTTGAATTGCTTGCTTGTTTGCTTGGGGAATTTTGGGCCGTTATTGCGTAGCTGTGTCCCTAGATCTCTTTTAAAGAGCCGGAGAGAATTCTGGGATGAGTTAACAAACACTTATCTGAGACGATCTGAGACAGTTGGCTCGTGAGCGCGGCATACATTCGGTAGTTACGTGGTGTCTCCGGACATATATTGGTTTGAGACCATATAAGGTAGAAGTTTACATAAAAGAACGAATCAACGATCAAACCACCATATGCGCAGGGGGGGTCACCGGTAACACCACGTATCTAGGATACATTCCTGGTGCCAGAGCACCGGTGACATTTTGCTCTCGAGTTCTTATCGCAGGCTCAATGTTGATACCCAAACTTTACGTTAAATCTGTCACGTGACTTACTGCATGACATAATCCCGAGCCGCCTTTTGGATGCTATAGTACAGCAGGTAGCCGTCATCTCTGTAGGGGAAGTAATGAATAGATCTGCGTTCCAATCCGCGTTGCTGAGGACGAAAATAATAGTTACCGTCTGAATCATCGTTGTTGTCAGAACAAAGTCTAGAAAACACTATTTTGTCAGAAACCAGAAACAGTTTTTTTTTTTGTCACACATTGCAGATATTTTCGTAAGCTAAAAGGAAGCATGTTAGTGCCTACTTGTTTTAAACACGTTATGTGGTCACATTGCATCAGCAAATAAATATTTCTTAGTTATTTTCAAGTCTGTGCAGCGCTTTTCGCCTGTTTCTGGCTCACCGTAGATTCTTCTGCGTTCCAATTAACTTTAACGCCTTGTGGAGGCTAGCAAGCTCGAGGTAGACACGGAGGACGGCGAATTTTTCGGAACTTCGATTATTCTTTCTCTCAAGAAATTCCGCTCTTTTCCCAATTAGTTCCGCAGGGCCCATTTTTTCTCTTTTTCCATTGCAAGCTTGTTGCCAGTTTTATTAGCTCATTTCTACTCCCATTCTATCTTTTTCCTTCGTACCCGACTGCTTTCCTCGAGTTCCCGAGAATTCCCAAGTTGCAGACAGCAAAATGTTTTGGAGACGCTGGAACGAAAATAGAATTAAAAGTAACAGGATGCACATTACCCTTATATTATTCAGAAAATCTGTATCTTTCCAACTTGTCAGCCTGAACTGCCTCAAAGCAATGCTCACAGCCCCATGATAACCATAAGGGAACAACTTGTGAAGGTTAGCATTTTCTTCTAGTAGTATTTTGAACGCCAGTTTGTCCGTGATACTGATTCCTCGGCAATGATACTTGATCATCTGATGAAGTGGATGTCTTTCGGAAAGTTGCCTGTCTTTGCTGACACAGAATGGCTCCATAAGAAGATGCGTTTTAGCCAGGTGTTCCGCTACCTGATTGTAGCCCAGATCTGCGCCCTGCACGCTGAGTTTGGCCAGCATCCAGAGACCTTTGTCCTTAGGGGTATAGACTGGGGAATCTTTGACATGTGATAGAATAAAGGATGTCTCACTGTTATGTAGATTTGTTTTTAAATCTTGATCAGAGAGTAAACCTTAACCCTGTCCCTTCAAGAACATTTATAATGGTAACTGAACTGAGTGGAGTGCAATTTGGTCAGAAATCATAATCGAACGAGCGTGCAGCGCGAGTTCGATTTCAAATCACAAGTTTGATTTCAGACCAAAATTGCACGACCCGAAGTTCAATTGCCACTTTATTACATCCATTTTGAAATCGCATAATTTAATAGCCTAAATACAGGAACTACTTCAACCCCCTTTCATTTGCCAAACAATGGCCTTTTTGTCTTTCATTTTGCTGCAATGTGATTGGTTAGTTAAAAAAAGCCTTGAAATCTGATTGGTTGTTTTGTTTTACTGTCTCATTCTCATTGGCTGAGATAAAGATGCCATTTAGAGCAAAACATAGTGCGATTTGGGAATAAATCGCACTGCTGAGAGCCACTCAGATTACGAGGATAACCAGTGATTTCAAAATGGATGTAATAAAGATTAAAACGTTCTTTCTATTGCCTGTGTTGCAAGATAGGAAAGGAAATGGAGAGGAGAAAAATTCAGGGACTCTTGGCTCATATGCAAACTTTATTTTACTTGTCTAGTAAAATTCTACCAAGGAGTATGCAATTCTCATACCAGGCTTGACGTCCATTTGAATGGCTATCGGAACCAGGTTTGTCCTGTCGTTTGGATGAACAGCAAAGAATGCTATCGGGGAAGTGGGGTGCCACATTTCTCTTCCAGGGCGAAATTCCATGATATCTGGCATAGGTGGCAGGTTATCCAACAGTGGGTACCGCAGGACAAACACCATTCGGCTGGCTATTGCCTGTGCATAGGATCAAATATGAGTAGTGATGAGACAATTATATACCTGACCCAGGCTGTTCGAAAGGTGGGGGTAGCCCTGCGATAGAGTAGCATCAAATCCAGATGGGTGTAGAATATTCTTAGCCGCTTCATGGTACAGAAACCGGCATCAGCTCCGGCCTAATGAGTCATGTGGCTTTAACCTTTAAGTAATATGTTACATCGGCGAAACTCAGTGGGCGTACTCTGAGAGAACATCTTCGGAGCATCAATAAGAGTGCGCCTGGATTCCCCGTCGCAGAGCAGTTCAGCTCCAACGGACACACCGCAACCGATACACAGGTCCGCGGCGTAAAACTCTTCGGCGGGAACAAACAGAGAAAGAGGCAGGAGATGCGTCTCGTTTTCCGGCTTGGAACCTGCCAGTCGCGCGGCCTCAATTCAGACTTTACTGAGGTTCGCGCGCGCGCACGTACTCTTATCCACTGATGAAGGGCAAAGCCCGAAACGTTTGGATTATTCTAACTGGACTTTTTTTATCTTACATTTTCATAACTTATTACTAAGAATAAGTGCTACGCAGCTTAAGAAGTTTTTCATCTTCAAATAACGTTAACCTTTACCTATACCATTTTAAGAGAAAGATATTTTATCAAAACAAAAAAATTAACAAAATTGAAACACATTTGTCGTTCGTGCATATTTATCCCTTGTTGCCATTTTTACAGGAGATGATTTAGTTTCTAGACATATAGGCCATTAAACTACTACGTGAAAATGAAAAAAGAAAACGAAGGTGATTTACAAGCTATTCTTTTTTAAAAAAGTACACTTTATATCTTTATTAAAAGAGAAAACTAGAATTACCTTTTCCAGTGGAATTTTCGGCATGTTTGGGGTATTGATAATAAGGTTTTCCCAGTCAAATTCTTGGTTTAACTTTTCCTTGAGATCAGTCCATTGGATGCCCACATTCTCTACAAAGAGGAATCACCGTGTCACAAACACTTGAGGTTAGTACTTAAAGGCCTCGTATGAAGACACAACAGTGATCATCGCAGTTAGGCCCACAAGCGAACTTGGTAACCGGAACTTCCGAGACGAAATTCAAATTTAACGGAAATTCCTGAAAAGAGATTTCCGAAAGTCTGGGTATATCGGCCTCACGAGTTTGTCCTCTTTTTGGGAAATTCTGGAAAATGTTGAACCATTCGGCATTGCAAATTTTTGAAAACGTAAGCCAAAGAATTTCCAATTCTAAATGAAAATTGCCCTTTGTTTCTATTGTCTGGGTTTTACAACGAACAAAGAAAACAGAGCAGAAATGCTGTAACGAGCCACGTCATACGTCATGCAGGATTTGCGCATCTTGGAAAGTTTAGCCTAACACTCTGTAACTCCGTGCTAATCTTCTCCATCCTTTTAACCATCCTTGTACCTTTACGGTTTATTATTATCTCTTTGTTGTTTTTCTATCTTAGTAAACTACTATTTTCAGGTTTCCTTAAGTTTAAAGGTAATTTTGTATGTGGCCAAAACAAATCAAAATACCGCGACTGAGCTTCTTTAAGTTCAACATGACTCGTGTGACTTAATCTGTTTACCTCGATCTGTTGTAACTCTCATCAGTGTCATGGGATTAACGCCCGCGAGCCGTTGCTCAGCGAACACCTTGTCGCGCATCCAGTACTTGATGATATCTTGGAAGGGTTCTTCATCAGATGGATTTTTGAAATACGGATCCTGCGCGAGAGAAATTAACATTTGTTCCGTTGTTCAATTGTTAAGCTGCTTGTTGACGTTTCACGCTATCCCAAGTATTTATATCAGAAATGATTGCGCAACTACCCTAGAACTAGCCTTTTAGACTCTCGCTCTTACAAACCCAAGCTATTATACCCTCAGATTCCTTCATAGCGTCTGGCAAGATAGCGCCATCTTGCCCGCTCGAGTGGTCAATTACAGCGCAGGATTCGGTTCATCTGTCCCGCTCACCGTGAGCAATAATTTTTACTTCTCACCCCTAATGACGCTTGCGCCTTACGAAAGAAAGCGTATATCTTGACAAAGTCTTCAAAACTTTCTATGTCTTTTCCTGCGTTCAACTTTGCCCATTCCTTTAAGATGGTGTTGCTTCCATTGGTTTTTGTCAGATAGATGTTAAACTCCCACATCTCAAACGGGTGCTTGCTGAATACGTCTAGCTGAAAGAAACAACGGAGAGAAGCATTAGTTAATAATTAGATTATCGCCTGATACTTGACGAGGGCGATAGCTCCAAGAAAAACATATTTTTGCAGTATTTGTAAAAGGGTATGGCAGTAGGGTATGCCAGTAGCCCGTCACTAGGAGCTTACAACATGGATTTACCGCGAATTTAGACCCAGTAGGAACCCCAGTGACCAATCACAGGCATGTCTTCATCATTTCACCCCGGCGAAAATTAGAAAAAAAATCCGTAATTTTTTCTTTCAAATGCGCGCTCATGTAGACCGGATCTGACCTATTTCGTGGGCAAAGAAGGTGAAAAATAGACAGGTCTGTAAAAATGCCGTGACATGTTATGGCTCACTCCTGGTATGCTAGGTTTTGATGTTGCCAAGTTTGTTATTATGTTTAGTCTTCATGAACTGACACTTCAAGGAAGATTTTCTTTTTAAATGTGGTATTCTTCATTTCTTTCTAATATTCAAAAAAAGGATATTCAAAAGATTATAACTTTTCCTTATTCTGTTACCTGCTTTTTAATTGTCATGTTCAGCAATCTGATTGGTTGTCCCTCAATGAATGGCGCCAACTGATAGAGCTTTTTGTTAGCTTCCAGTAGCTGATAACGCTTCCTTTGACAAGCTTGAGAAGTTTTCTGAGAGAGCTCGACGGGACATTCGTCTCCGTATATCCCTAACGATGGAAACATTATCTCCTGAATGCGACATTAAGGATATGTTTTTACTTATTGATTACAAATTTGCCAAGTGGAAGGGAGAAATACAGAAGAACATATGTCTCCTACAACGTGATGAACTCCTCACTGATTTCAATGATGTAAAATGATGGCGTGTTTTGGTTTTAAAGCGGGTTCAACTGACATTGATCTGTGGGATGGAGTGGCTTTATTTCTTATTTTATTCAGTGAGCTAAGATTGTAACTACTTAACCCATCCCACATTGAAATCCTACACTTGGACCCAATCCACAAAAAACTAATAAAAATCAAGAGGAACTGAAACAAAGTTAACCAAAATATCGTTCTTAAGTTTACTCTGCATCAGACGTTATGGACCCTGGCCTTGTACTGTGTTTCGGTTTAAGAAGCTGAAATAGGCTGCTTTAACGATCACGGAGCCAAAAAGTACGATTTTCTTACCACCCTAAATTAACCAGAATTAAGCAAAGCTGACTTTCTTTCATACCTAGGTTTCCATTCACAAAGCAGAACGAGGACAGGACAACCAATGCAGTTAACGGGAGAGAAATCATCTTTGGTACTCCAGTTCAGTGGAGATCTTATATCTGCAGATGGCGAAATATCCGACACGGACAGTTACTAATACATTATCACAAAATACATTTTATGCTTATGTGCTACCGTCTACACTCTTTCTTTAAAAGATTATAGGCTGAAAGAATTCATCTTGTGAATAGTTTCAAGTTATGGCATGTGACATTTCTGTTTTTGAATGTATCTGGTGTCTGTGTTTGAGTAATTTTGGGGCCAGCCTGCAGGCATCCAAGCCTGATATGACGCACAAAACTTCTTGCAGAAATGTCACGTGATTAGCATCGAACGTGCGGCTAGCGTTTCGTGGCTTTTTATCTAATCCTTCTGTTTAGAGAAGGAATAATATCATACGGTTTAGTTAAATGAAAAACATATTTTATGTGTTGTATTTACAAATTTTCAAAACACAAAGATGTTCTTTTAAAAATCTGAGCCTCGGGTTTATTCTCAAAAATATTCTTAAAATTTCGCAAATTTTAGCCTCATATAAGAAAGAAAGAGTGTAAAGGGACCAACCTTTGGTGGTTCCCTTCATCACTAGGCAGGCTCTTATTTGTCCAAGCATTGATCAATTTGGTACTTTGATTATTTTCATACAAAAAGCGCATTATAACTACCAAATACTGTTGTCAGTATTATTACTATTCATGATCATGAGTATATGTTTAATTTCAAGCAAGTTCTCCACCGTTCAATAAAAGTTGATTAGCATTTGGCCTTACGCTGTCAATAATGTCTGGGAAACTCAGACAAAGTGAACTGACGGTGTACATCCCACGGTACAATTAGCCCTTCTTTCGCTTAGTCCGTTGAGCGTATAGGACAAACCTACAGGACAAACATGGCTTCTCGAAGCCCTTCTACTACTCTTTTCTTCCTCTGTAAAAAGTTGTTTTTTTGCATTTGTGCATTTTGCCGAATTAATGAATCTGCAAGTTTAGCTAACCATAGCTAAAAACAATTAAACATACTTGGCTAAAACAGAATCGAATCACTTAATTCATTGCATCCTGAATCTGCTTCGGTATAACTGTACAAGAGTGTTGTAAATTCCTTTCAGTCACATACCAGAACTTACAAATTAAGCAAAAACCGCCTTTGATTCCCAAAGAGGAGTGCGTAAACGATAATCTCAGTTCATGTGCTTCAATGCTCCACACTTTATCACACTCCCAGTGCATCCGCTCGACTGCAATGTTTCGTATTAGCGTCCTGTTCAATACTGTTTTTTTAAGTGAATACCAAGCTTGTTCAAAAGAAAAGGAAGGTCAATTTTGTTGACATTGCCATAACCGCGTAACTAAGTTGACGCTTCTCAAACAAATGTCTAGTTTCGACTGAGTGGTTTAAACGGAAAACCTGAATGAGATTGCACAATCGGCCATTTTTGATATATCAAAATTCTAACATAGCTGCGACGTTTGGAAGAATAAAGCAAATAAATGAATCATTTATCCCTCAACCTCGATATGATTTGTTAAATGGCCTATTCCCAAGTAGTAATTCGTCAATAAAACTTCGGCTTTCCCTGATGTATTTCAGAAAATTCTTTGTACAAAAGTTCTACACCTCTAACTGCGCCACTGCTGGCTGAGGCAGCTATTTCAACTATACACTTCAATCCCGTTGCTAGGCAACGTAGTTACTTTGCGCATTCCAAATACGAGCTCGATCAATCGTTGATTTCAATGGACTAACCGAGACCTCCGCAATTTACAGACAAGGAATGGTGCTAGTTCCCTGGATAAATGGGCTCCTGATTTTGTATGACACCGTTTTTTACAGTGATCGTCTTCATTTCAGCAAAGCTACATTGCACGAATAATATTCAAATGTGATGCTGTACTGGAGTCAAGATTAAGGCCTCTTCTACACTGATGCGTTTTTGCATCCTTTCTGATAAGTTTTCGCGCCAAGCGTCCACGCCAAAACAATAATAAACACTCATTGTTTTCATCGAAAACGCACTATAAATTTAAAAACGTTGTCCATGGTTGAGATATTTGAAAACGGATCACAGTCCTATATAGTCAGTGGACAGCGAAAATGGAGGCTTAAGCGTCAACGCTACGTTAGCGCTGACGGAAATTTTCTCTGCCAAAGGCGCCTCGTCGATGTTTTTTTTTTTATATTGCATAAGCCGGCATCATTCCTCTAATAATTACCATGTTCGTTTTTCTTTTTCACTCGGTAAATTTCAACTTTTAAACAAACAGAGACCAAACGAAAAAAAAGGAGCGACTTCATTTTCAAGGTTTTGAAAATAATCTTTTCGTGAATGTCTTGATCAAAGAATAAAGACTTAATTATAGCATATATTTTCCAAGTGCTTACAATTATACCTTTAAACTTAAAGATCATTTAAACTGGACTTGAATTTTTTTTTTTTTTAATTTAACATAACCGGTTGCTTCTCACCTTAATAAAAAGCTCAGGCAGATTTTGCGGTTGTATGCAGACTTTGATCCCTCAGTTATAAGTAGGAAATATGTTCATTCAGGTTCGTTAACTCAAATCAAACTGCAATGATCGAAGACCGGGCTGAATCGGATAAAATATCTGCTAACTGTCTCCTCACTTTCCTGTACGAACAATATCGTTTTATTCGTTTTTTAACGATAGTACTTTAAAAGGTTAATAAACGAACTTTAGTGTTGACTATGTCTTATTAAAGGCCTTTATTAAAATCGATTTATTTGGCTTGATAATGGTTCAACTTTGCCATCACAGGATATTTTGAAGTGTAGTGGAAGCTTATGTCAACAGAGCCTTATGACTCTGGGGTTTTATTTAAGTAAAAGTGATTAAAAAAATCAGAGAAAAGGATGTAACATATCTCTTTATTTCCGCGGAATATGCTTTGATCACTCTTTTTCTTGTTTTCATAGATGTATATATAGTATCGTTATCTAAATTAAATTTTTTTACCGGCAACGAAACATGTTGTGAAATGCCGGAACTGAAAATGATATTTTTTTTTCAATAGCTCTAACTTTTTCACATGCCTACTGTTTTAGGTATTTGTAGCTTTTCTTCATCTTGGTAAATATGGAAAGGAAAATAGACAAAGCCAGAGTTTTGAATTAAACCAATTAGGAAAATAAAGTATAACTGAGAAAATAAACTGCATTTGAGATGCATCTACTTATCGTGACGAAAGTTTAGTTATGAAAGAGGGTAGACTATATAATATTGTGTTAAAAATTGTTTCTACAAAATTACTTTCAGTCGAGGTTAAGACAGCCACAAAATATTATTATGATAAATTAAAGAAAGAGTTAATGCTAAACTTATAACAATCGTGAAAAGTTCAGTTTGCCGGGACTGAGAACGGTTATACAATTTATTTCGTTATGTGTTTTTATTGTCCAAATGCCGGCCATGATAAGAAAATCCCGATGATATGAACTGAAATACGCAGAGTAAAGCAGACTATTAGAGACCTTTAGGAAGAGGAACCGACAGACCTGACCAGACCAAATTGCAGTTTTTTAAGGCAATTTTAAATGCAATGTGATGGTCGACTAGACGCAATTCTGAAATTTCACTGGTGCAGAAGTAAGACAAGCAAAGAAACGTGTGATGCTGTGGATCTCGTTGCTGAAAACCTTACAAATATAAGGGATCGAAAGTTAAAATATCACTGTACGCTTTCAAACAAATTCTCTTCTCTCCAATCAGTCAAGCTGTGGGCGTTTTTGGGAAACATCATGACCTTGCCGACATTTTCGAAGTTTTAATCATTTGTTGATAAACTGAGTTTAATTCATGTCATGTTTGCTTCAATCGTCCTTTAACTTGGTGACCTCGACACGTCGTTCAGTTCTCTATTACGAGCCCATTAGAACATTGAGCAAAATATAGTGACTAAAAAGAAGTTCAGTCATGGCATTATGGCCTCGTACAAAATTACCGTAATTTGAAGGAAATCTTAAAATAGCAGTGCAAAAAGAGAAGAAAACACTAAAGAGATAATAATGAATAATGAAGGAACAGGGATGGTTAAAGATGGAAAAGATTAACACTGATTACAAACGACTAACTTGACAAGTTTAGGCTAAGCTTTTCAAGTTGATTGCGTTGCGGAACCATGAAATAGCCCCTTTAAGACGTTTCATTCGCACCAAAGTAACCCGCTAATGAAATGCATGCCAGGTAGATGTTTGATTCAACAACATTACCTAGCGATTTAATGACCACGCCCAACATAGTATGGCGGGCTGACTCTTGTTGAAACATTTTTACCAAGAAAATCCGTTCAAATTTTACTTACAATCAGTTTTTTTTAACTGCACTTTTGTTCTTACCACACGACCTTTATTCCTGTTTGCTTATAATTACGTAAATAAATTGATAATTTTCCATACAAAACAAGAGAAGGCTTCCCTTTTTTCAACAAAAACTCGGCTACCGCCATGAATAGTGCTCGCGGGCTCATTGACGTCACATGGAGATCTGGAATAACTCAAAATCCACAAAAAATTCTGTGCCGATACGCAAGGTCGATTATTGAATCGATCCCTTCTGATCTTCTAAAATCGTCATCTGAAGAGGAGTGTAGTTTGAAGATAGCAAATAGCTGTAATCTGGGATCCGAGCTTCTTACCGGAGTGTTTTATTGAAGGTAAGGTTATTTTGCTCTTTTGACTGATGTTGTTTACAACAAGAATTAACGAAACTTGATTCTCGCATGATTGTACACGCTGAATTCATGGCTTTTTGGTTATGTCGATTTGGCGATCTTCTTATATCTTTGGGATAAGTCAGACATTCTCATTTTGCCTCAAAATATCCGGGTATTAAACACTTTCTAACAAATTTCAATTGAAGGAAAGGCAAAATTTGATATAATTCTGAAACAATATTGAGCTTTAAATAGCCACACGTTCATATGTAGATCGGCCACTTCGTTGTATTCGCTTTTCTTTAATCTGTGTTTGATTTACAAGCAATAAAGCGCTTTCTGTACGAAACTTGGTCACTGCATATATTTGGTGTCACAGGATGCTGTTATGAAGGATTAAGTTAGTTTATTTTGCTTGTTGCACGCCTTGATTCAAACACCATACCTTGAATTAATTTTATTACATGTTAACCTAGCTATTTATGATATTATAAAGTCACGCCACGCGCCCTTCAACAGTACTAACACGCACAGTTAGTTTCTCTATGTTACCTGTAAGTAGATACGTTGGAAATTTCAGTTGATCTTTTTAAAGCTTTTTCATAACTTTTAGAGTTTTCTTTGGTAGCTTTCCCTCCTATCTAGTCTACATTTTGCTTCGCAGTTAATATTTTTCTAACTTACGAGCCATCATTTGGGCAATTATATTTAAATTTTGTAATCATCCCCTCGCTGAAGCCCGATCTACTAGCAAGTGTCGGCAAGTCTGTTTTATTCAACTCATTTTCAGGGTGTATTTTATATCACTAACCAGTGTAAATAAAACCTTAACCGTTAAATTACAAAAATGTTGCGATAACAGTGGGGAAATTTAATTAAAAACTTTTCCACTTGATGTTTGGGAGTGGGAGACTGCGACAGTCCGAAACAGAGCGGTGTTGACACTTTTGTGGAAATTTTTATATCCATAGGGTGTTCTGCTAAAATCTTCAGTAATGCATTGCTCATGATTTCTATTGATGAATCTTCCGGAGATTTATTTCGGCTTAGCTGGCGAATTTCCTTGTTCCTCTCGTGTGCCATCTTCAATTTTCACTGATGTACTAATTACTGCTAGTCTCCTCCGCAGCCGTTATTTGGGTCGTCACGCAACGCTTCTCCCCCACTACTGCGTGACGACTCAAATAACGGCTGCGGAGGAGACTAAATTACTGCCGGCTCAACTACAGACCATGGCTTTTAGTTTGAGTTTACCTGTGAGTTCAAATTTATCCGATACTGGATACAGCACAATTCTCACTCAAAATCTTGGTTTAAAAGATGAAACATAAGGCACTCCGCCGATCCTACAAACTGAAAAAGAACACCGCAAACGAAAAGTTTCTCATTTGCCGAGACATTTAACAAAGCCAGTTACTTCACTGGAACTCATTTGATGTTTTAACAGTACCCCTATTATCGGTGAAAGTTCATATTCCTTTTCCACTGGCAAACTATTATCGATTGTTTAATCACAACCGCTCTTTCATTGTCAACTGAAAAATACTGAAAACAGCACATTTCCAAAACTTTATAAAAAAACTGAAAACTGCAAATAAATCGTACCCTGACTTCATTATCACTACTGTAAACAGTGCTCAT